>JGI24538J26636_10000542_pt1 | contig 10746 bp, 8 predicted proteins | sample SouAtlMetagenome_FD_26636 | JGI IMG/M metagenome (IMG submission 26636) | reverse complement strand
CAGAGGCTATATTAAGCTCCAGCAAGCCTGTGACGGTGATCGATAAATCGGGCCAANCNGTGGGNGTCATCAATGCTGCAAAAATTGTTCATGTTCTCTTTGGCGACCACTCAAACCAGAAGAGTGAAAACTTATCATGATCAGACTATTTAAGCAGAGGAAATACTTACAGTTTATTTTATTACTAGTGATTTTTATTCTGTTAAACCAGTTTATTGCCCCTACTGAAACTAATATCCTGTGGCGTTTACCCCCATTAATTGAAGCATTTCCACTATTTATCAATGATTCAATTAGTTACCTGATGTTCGAGTGGTGGCCTATTGAGATTTATGACCCTGACATAGAAGAGTTTGAGCAAAAACCTTTGGTGAGCCAATTTACACGAGGGATATCAAGCATCATCCTGTTTCTGATTGAGTTTATTAGAGAACTTATGTTAGGTGGTGTTAAGACCATTGTGGCCTTTTCTAGTTGGGACTGGGCAACGGCTAACCCTTGGGCAAGATGGCCTGGTTTACCTTGGACTGTGGTCGCTGGTGGCGCNGCCATTCTTGGCTATTCACTGGGCGGTCGTGGCCTTGCACTATTAGCAGGACTTTCAACCTCATACATTGCAGTTTTTGGTCAATGGGAACCATCTATGCAAACCCTGTCCTTCGTTTTAGTGGCCGCTCCCGTGTCAGTTGCACTGGGCCTCACTTTTGGTGTCTGGGGGTTTCGCAATAAGCGTGTCGAAGCCGTGCTCAATCCACTACTTAACATGGCGCAGATCATCCCCCACTTTTCTTATTTGATTCCTGTCATGGTGTTTTTTGGTATTGGAGATCACGCAGGTGCAATTGCAACAGTTATTTTTGCAACACCACCCATGGTGCGTCTAACGCTATTAGGACTTAAAAAATTGCCGCCAGAAGTCGCTGAATCTGGCGTGATGAGTGGCTGTACCGACTGGCAATTATTAACTAAGGTACTCATTCCTACCGCCCGTCGAGACATTTTGATTGGGGTCAACCAAGTGATCATGCAGTGTTTGGCAATGGTGGTACTTGCTTCTCTTATTGGAGCCAAGGGACTCGGTATTGACTTACTGATCGCCCTCAACCGCTTAAGAATTGGGGTTGCCATAGAGATCGGTGTCTGCATCGTTTTAATCGCCATTGTTCTTGATCGGCTATCACTAGCATGGGCTAACAAGCAAACAGATTATTTTGCTGACCTGACCTTCACTCAACGCAATAAATATCCACTGATGTTTGGTGCGGTNTTTGTAATTGGTATTATCTTTGCCTATATCGGTAAGTTCATTTTCCCCGAGGGGTTCAACTACCTTTACCTAGTTCCCCATGGTAAAGGCATCTCCACTGCACAATTTTGGCAAGACGGAGTGGACTGGATCTGGGATACCTTCTTTTATAGTCTCAAAGGTTTTAATGAGTGGCTGATTGTTGAAGTATTGATGCCCGTGAAAGCATCGTATTTGGGCATGCCAGTGGCTGCCACCTTTACCCTGGTAATGGGCGTAGGATTTATTGTTGGTGGTATTCGCACTGCCCTAACTGTCGGTGGATTCTTACTGTTTATTGCACTTACAGAATGGTGGGATAGGGCTCTAATTACGGCATATTTGATGAGCGTATCGGTAATAATATCAGGCTTTACTGGCATCGTTATAGGTACACTGTGCGCCCAACACCCAGTATCTACGCGCTTCATTTTGACCTATTGCGATACTTTTCAGACTTTCCCATCGTTTATCTATTTAATTCCAGTCATGATGTTATTTGGTGTTACCGATACGTCTGTGCTCATTGCCATTGTAGTGTATGCCACGATCCCAGCACTAAGGTACACAGTTCAAGGTTTACTCAGCGTACCAGAGTCCTTACACGATGCTGGCACAATGTCGGGGGTAAGCCGATTACAGCGCTGGCTATCCATTGAATTACCGATGTCATTTCCACATATAGCTTTGGGTATTAATCAAACCGTGGTGTTTGCACTGTCTATGGTCATTATCGGTGCAATGATTGGTACGGATGATCTTGGTCAGCTCATCTTGGGTTCCCTATCAGACAGGAATGGTGTGGGCGATGGTCTAATTCTAGGCATCTGTGTAGCCTGTATTGGCCTTGCTATTGACCAGATCCTGAGAACTTGGGCGAATCAAAGAAAACAGGCACTGGGCCTGAATTAAGCGTCAGTTAGGCTAGGTTAGCGACCTAGCTTAACTTGGTCTAACTAAGCCTAGCTAGGCTCTAGTAATCAGTTAATCTCTTACTGGAACCTCGGTCATGATGCCGCGTTGAATTGCCCCTGCTTTATCGTATAGGGGTAGTTCAGCCAACTGGCCCTTATGCAATGTACCATCAATGCACCCCACGCTAACCAAAGTGTCAGGCGGATAGCCTGATTTGAGCATTAATGCAATGCCAATACCTTGTTTTAAATAAGGCGACGTTGCCCCGGCAGTCACCTTACCAATAGTTTGACCATCCAGCATAATGGCTGCGCCTATATGGGGTTCTGCAACGCAAAGGAGGCCTATTAAACGCGTTTTCTTGGTTGCAGCTTTAAGTGCTGCTTGGCCTATAAAATCACCCTTGTCTTGATCCACAAATATACCTAGTCCTACATCATAGGGTGTCGTGGAATCATCAAAATCTGAGCCTGCATTAAGAATACCCGCTTCGATTCTGCGGATATGCATTGAATCGAGTCCAAAGATGTCGATACCATAGGGCTCGCCTGCCTGCTTTAAGTGCCGCCACAAGGCATCTGCATCATGATGGGGTTCGGTGTAGAATTCCCAGCCTAACTCGTTGGTGTATCCAGTGCGAGTGATGACAAGCTCTTGCCCCCCAAACTTAACCCTCGCCATGGCAAAGTAGCCAAAGGGATCGGGCATTCCNTCGTCACTTGCTGCGGCCAGCACTTTNATCGCATTAGGTCCTTGAACCTGAGATANAAATATTTTAGGATCGGTAATTTCAACATCTAAGCCTATTGCGTGAGCTCGAGCCCAACTGAAGAAGTCACCATCGGCCTGCCCATACCAAAAACAGTCCCTTGTGAGTCTCAATAAAATACCATCAACTAACAATCCTCCATCTTCATAACAGGCAAGCCCATAGGCACAACGGCCAATGTTTAGCTTAGTAATATCTTTGGTGAATAGCTTGTCCAGTAAGCGCTCGGCATCAGGGCCCTTAAACTGAAGTGGCAGCTCACCCGTGTTTAACACAGCCACTTTTTGACGCAGGAGCCAATAGCCATCTATGGTTGATCTCTGGTCGAAACAACAGGCCATTAAGCGACGGTTATAGACGCAATAATGAGGCCCTAATGGGCGCTCAATGTCATGAAATCGGTGACGTGTTAAACCAAAATCCCAACCTGCACCGGCTATAGTGGTGACTAAATCTCGTGTCTTACCATCGCTAGAAGCCATTGTATGCTCCTCCTGAGTCAATTCGTTTGAGTTCTAATGGGGTTACTTAACGCTTCAATAACTAATTTCTGGAAGTGGTGAACACCATGCTCACTTAAATGGCTTCGCTGATCATCGACCACAAAGCGGCCTTGGTTATAGGCCAGAGAAGAAAGTCCTTTTTGCACACTTTCACAAAGTCCAATGTCCTCTGGCTGCAGCACCTCGTCTAAATAAGTAATGGCATCTTTTGACGCTGGATTAAGTTGTTGACCAATACCATGCCAGTCTAGTGTTTCATGACATTGGGCTAATCCATCGGGGTGCATTTGTAACATGCTCACATTGGCCTCCCCGGGCATGACCCAGATGGTCAAATTAGGCCAAACAAACCAAGCCGCGTAGCCGAAGGTTTGCTCTCCTGCAACTTTATATGCATTGTTGTTGTTATTACTGGGTTGATGGGAAATATGGCTGGAATAATAATCATGAACTTTAGTTTGGTAGCTGGGCATATCTACCAAATCAACAAAATCTTTATGAGCTGGCTGGCAATGGTAGCACTCAAGAAAATTGTCCATCAGTAATTTCCAGTTGGCTGCAACGGCATAATCAGCATGATACTGGTGTTCTACTTTATCAATTTTAGGCACATAGTACTTAATTTCATCGGCTAAGCCTGCATATACTTCAGTCATTGCAGGTGCATTAGGATCAAGATTAACAAACACAAATCCCAAAAAAAGCTCCAATTTGACAGCTTTAAGATTAAATTCTGGTTCAGAAAATTGCTTTAAATCTTGCAAATTACGCCCGCGTAAAAACGTGCCTTGTTGATCAAAACACCAAGCATGGTAAGGACAAACGATAACGCGAGTATTGCCACAGCCTTCTAACAGTTGATGACCTCTGTGCGGGCATACGTTAAAAAAAGCGCCTAGTTCGCCTCCCTGATGCATAATGATTAAGACCTGCTGGCCATGGATATCCGTAGTTAAATAATCCCCTGCCTGCTTTAGTTGAGAGGCATGGCCCACATAAACCCAAGACTTCCAAAAAATGGCTGCTTTTTCCTGCTCATAGATATTTGCATCAGTATAATAGCGAGAGGCCAGGGTATACGATGCTTGAGGATCATTCGAGAAAGGTTGTTCTGGTGGTTTTTGGGGGTGTATAAGCATCATAAGATCACTCCTTTTATTAATTATCATTTGTGACAATTTATACTTTTGGTTTAAAATTGTCAAACATGATCATTTACTAACCTTGAGCGATTGAACTATGGCACGCCCATCCCTTCAAGCTGAACGCCAACAAAGCATTATGGCTGCGTTTACGCGATGCATCAGTAAATTGGGTCTCGAAGCAGCATCCCTTGATGAGATCGCGAAAGAGGCGGGTATGCAGCGCAGCTTAGTACGTCATTTTGCAGGTAACCGAGAGGACTTAGTCAACCAAGTAGCTGATTATATCGCCAGTGAGTTTGAGCATATATGGCAAGCGCAAGGACACTCTCACCGAGACGATCCTTCCGATGATTGGTTATTAAATGTGCTATTTAGCCCTGCACCAGAGACCCAATATCAAATTATGTTGCCTGCATTTTATGCTTTATTGTCTGCTGCGCACCGTTACCCCAGCGTCAGAGTGCGCATGACTCAATGTTTTGAACTTTATGTGGCTGACCTTAGCCTCAAGTTACAAGCTCGACATAAACAAGCCACTACAGATGACTGCCAACAGGTCGCCCTTGGTATTATTAATATTTATTTTGCATGGGACAGTTTGCGTGGCTTAGAGCTAAATTCCACACTCATTGGAAATAATGAAAAACTGATTAAACGCTTGCTCTCTAGCCTTAATTAAGTATTAATTTTGGTTCGGGGCTAGCCTCTTTAATAAAGCCACATCTCCTATGCTGGTGTTGCTTTTTTAATGCCTGCATCTACTGCTATACTGCGATCTATAAAAGCATAGGTATAACTTATGAAAAGCCATCACATTCTAATAGTTGAAGACGAAGCGATTACCCGCACAAAACTGGCCGGCTACTTTGAGTCGGAAGGTTATCGGGTCACCGCTGTAGGTAGTGCTAAAGAAATGCGCCTTGTGCTGAGCCAAGAAGACGTCAGCATGCTCTTGTTGGATATTAACTTGCCTGATGAAAGTGGTTTATTGCTAGCCCGCGAAGTCCGTGCCAAAAGTAATATGGGCATCGTATTAGTCACAGGGAAAACTGACGATATTGATCGCATTGTTGGACTAGAGATAGGGGCTGATGACTATGTTACTAAACCCTTTAATACACGAGAGCTTTTAGCACGAGTGACCAACCTGCTGCGGCGTATTCATGACCATAGTGAAACCCCAATCCAACATAAATCCATCTATCATTTTGATGATTTAGTATTGGACGCCTCGCGTCGGCATTTATTAGGTCGGGACCAACAAGAAGTTAAATTAACAAGAGCTGAATTTGAACTCTTGTTAGTGTTTATGGCCCACCCTAACCAAATGCTTAACCGCGATCGGTTATTATCCCAAGTTACTCACCGCAGTTGGGATCCAAATGATCGAACCATAGACGTGTTAATCATGCGCTTAAGGCGAAAATTAGAACGCGACTACAAACATCCAACACTGTTCACTACCGTTCACGGGGAAGGTTATTTGTTTAGTGGCATTAACGAAAATTAGTTTGGATATTAGCCTATATGAGCTGCTGTCCAATTAGTAAGGGCTTTTTGTGAGGCTTTAACTAACTCTGGCAGGTCTTCTAAAATTAAATCTGTACTGGTNGGTTGGCCATGCTTGACTTGGTTTTCCAACTGGTTGACCAATTGGTAGAGGGTTTCGAGGCCTAAACTGCCCGCCGCATTTTTAAAATTGTGTGCCAAATCACTCAGTTTTATCCAATCCGCTTCTTGCCGCGCAACTGCAATAGCCGCCAAATTTTTATGACAAGCTTGGGAAAAAAGGCTCACCATCTCCAACATACAAGCCTTACCCAACACACTGAGATCATCATTGAGTAGTTTTTCATTCACCAACTGAGCTGCAACTTCATTAGGCATCGATACCAAACGCTCTTGTGCCCTGTTAACCCCTAAGAGCAATTCATTTAAGCGCTCTGGATCAATTGGTTTACCCAAAAATCCATCTAAACCAGAGTTTAAATAAGAATCAACTTCTTCTGGGAAAATGTGTGCAGACATNGCAATAATGGGGATTTTCAATCCTAAACGTTTATGCACTTGATGCATTCGAAGAGTGGTTTCAACCCCATCCATACCTGGCATACTAATATCCATTAGAATAAGATCAAAATGTTGCTCCGCCATAGTTAGCGCTTCAAATCCATCTTTTGCTAAAGTCACGCTATGGCCCTCATGACATAAATAACCTTCTACTACGATGCGGCCAATATCATTATCCTCAACCAAAAGCACACGCATACTTGGCAATGGAATTTTTGGCTCAACATTTATCGGCGCTGCGGGAGCCCACTCTAAGTCTGGCCAATAGGGCAACTCAAACCATACTTTTGAGCCTTGCTTAATATCGTTCTCAATGCGGCTATCGATACCAATGGTGCCTTCCATGGCTTCCACCAGAGTTTTACAAATAGACAAACCTAAACCCGTACCACCAAAGCGTCGAGAGGTTGACGCATCATATTGGGTGAAGGGCTGGAACAGGCTCTGATGCATCACTTGAGGGATACCTAAACCCGTATCACTGACTTCAAAACGCAAGCGTTCCCCAGTACCATCGTCTTCTACTAAGCTAATGTGGAGCTCGATATAGCCTACCGTGGTAAATTTAATAGCATTACCTAGCAAGTTGAATAACACTTGCTGTACTTTACCCTGATCGCCCACTAAAGTTTGGGCCTTAAGCTGCTGGGGAATATGCACATCGAGTTGTAAGCCTTTTTCTGCTGCAGCACCTGACATTAGGGCCACCATATTGGCCTCTACCTTAGCTAACTCGTAGGGCAACTGTTCTACCTGCGTATGCCCCTGCTCTACCTTGGCATAATCTAAAATACCATTCAAAATACCCAATAAGGCTTCGGCAGCGGCCTGACTTAAACCGATGTACTCCATTTGAAGGGAATCTAGTTGCGTTTTTTGCAACAACCTTAACGTCCCCAGCACACCGCTCAAAGGCGTGCGAACTTCATGACTCATGGTGGCCAAAAATGCAGTTTTGGCCTGGTTTGCTTGTTCCGCTTCTGTGCGGGCAGTCTCATGCTTTTCAGCCGTGGCTAGTAGCTCTTGGTTGAGCTGCTGCAGCTGTCCTGTGCGCATCTGTATCTCTTGCTCTAACTCTGACTGATAGTTTCTTANACGCAGTTCTACTGCCTCTTGCTGGTGTTCCAGCTGTTGGCGGGCGAGGGCATTTTCTTTAAACACCTGTACAGTTTTAGCCAACCGACCTAACTCGTCAGAACCACGAATTTGTAATTGATAGTCTAAATCACCTTTAGCTACAGCTAAAAAGGCCTGATTCAACTGGGTAAGTCGGTGAAAAAGATTGCGTTTAACATAAAACCACAAAACACTAATAGCAACCACTGCNAAAATTAAACACGCCATCAATAATACATTGCGTCCATTAGCCACAGCGGTACGCGCCTCATCTGTGGCTGTTTGTACTTTTTCACCAGCCTCTCTACTAGCGGTATCAGCTTGTATCTTCAGGGCTTTGGTTAAGGTGGCACTGGCATTATTAAGCACGACTAATTGGCGATGTACGTCTATGCTACTTCGTTGCAAAGAAAATAGATTGTTTACTCTGCTGGGTGCAATATTAGCTTTGACGACTGACAACAAGTCTAAGCCTTGTTGGCGACGTCCTGGATCGTTGACTTCGGCAACACGGCGCTTAAGAACCTTCATATTAGTTTGAATTTCTTGTTCAAGTTTATACAAAGCGGGCACATTTGTTTGCTGGGGTAAGAGACTTAATAAACCCATGAGATTAACTGACCGCTCACGCAACTCGTACATTCGGTCCATGTGATCTAAATCAACTTCAATAAGGCGATCAAAAGCAAAATACAAGGCTTGTTCTTCCGTATTAGCATCTGCCAAATCATACAAACTGGATGCCACAGCCGTGTCATGGTATTCGCATTGGCAACTAAAGAGGTGCTAATATCATGAATCTTGCTCATGGCAAGCAAAGTTTCAGTTTGCAACACCTGCGCTTTTTGTAAATAGTTTAAGCGTTGCTTAACCAAGTTAATTTGGCGAACTAGGTTATCATTAATGTTGACACTCATACTTGCCAGCACCAAGTTGTTGAAAGCATAGTCACTGTCGCCGACTTTGCTGCTAGTTGAATCTTTCAGTTGCTGCAATTGATATTCGATGGCCGTGGTAATTTGCTTGCGCTCAAGCTCATTAGTGACGCCTAAAAGCGCGGGGGCCGCAGTGGCTAAACTGGCGTTAATTTTGGCTAACCTGTGAGCGACCATGATGCTGGGTATGGCTTCGTCAATGACTGAGTTTTGTTTACTGGCCACGCGCTCATAACCTTGCCAGCCGATGACGGCAGCAACTAATAACAAACTAATGGTTAAGGTCATGGCCAGCAGCAATTTACTGCCGACACCAAGGTTGACAGCCATAGGCACTCAGAAGGTAGACTAACGTAGGCGTAAAATACCACAATACACGATGGTACCAAAGTCGCTTTTAATCATCACATGGGCCACATGAGATAGTAAACACATGATTTCTCGTTTAAAACATTGTTTAAGCTTTATTGTATGTCTTGGGATCAGCACCCCAACTTTCGCTGTGTGGGACATCGTCGCTTGGGATCCTCCACTTGACTATGAGGGCCAAACCCGATCATTAATGTACCAACCCATAGGGGAGGCCAGCCAAGCATGGCACTTGTGTGTCACTTATCCACACCTTAAAGACCCTTACTGGCTGAGTGTTAACTATGGCATGGTAGAAGAGGTTAAAAGGCTAGGCGTTAACATGCGAGTGCTTGAAGCCGGAGGTTATCCCCAGCTAGCGACTCAAGTGGAGCAACTTAGTCATTGTGTCGATGCCGCTAGTGATGCCATTATCGTAGGCACTGTTTCTTTTAATGGCCTATCGCCTAGTATTCGTACAATTGCAAAAACCACACCGGTTATTGCCGCTGTAAACGACATTGCCAACGTCGGCATCAGCGCTAAAGCGGGTGTGTCTTGGTACAGTATGGGACAAAAAGTGGGCCAATACCTTGCCCAACGTCACCCAACTAAGGGGACCAATGAAGCAAAAGTGGCATGGTTTCCTGGCCCTAAAGAGTCGGGTTGGGTGGGTTTTATCAATGATGGTTTTCATGATGGCATTGCTGATTCAGGGGTTAGCATAGTGGCTGTGAAATGGGGTGATACTGGCAAGGAAATTCAGCGTAATTTGCTGCAAGAAGTGTTGGAGGAAACCGATGATTTTGATTACATCGTGGGTACTGCGTTAACAGCAGATGCCGCTGTGAGTGAATTACTTAATCGCAATTTACGTGGCAAAATTAACATCGTTTCTACCTATTTTACGCATAATGTATTTCGCGGTATCAAACGCGGACATATTTTAGCAGCCCCAACTGACTCCCCTGTATTACAAGGCCGTATAGCAGTCGATCAGGCTGTTCGAATTCTTGAAGGGAAACTCACAGAACCCCACCTGAGTCCTCGTATACTCATGATTGACCAACAAAATGTGGGTAGTTTTGACACAACTACATCATTGGCCCCTGCCTCATTTTGGCCTACCTTTGAGGTTAAATCAGATTGACTATACTGTAAGAAGGCGTATTTCAGTCACCTCAGGCAACACAAAAAAATCGACAAGTTAGCATTTTAGGTAAAGAGAAATTTATGACTTACAAACTATATTACGCAGCAAAAAGCGCCGCAATGGGAATCCGCTTGATTTTAGAAGAGCTAGGAATGCCCTATGAGTTAATACAATCAACCACAGACAAAGACGTACAACGTCCCCCTGAACAAGTATTGATCAACCCCAATGGCTGGTTACCCGTCTTGGTATGGGATGAAGGGGCCATGTACGAAGCCGCTGCAATTACTATGTTTTTATGTGACCGCCACCCAGAGGCAAATCTAGCACCCCGATTTGATGACCCAAAGCGTGGCATTTATTTACAGACATTAGTGTATTTTTCTAACTCTGTTCAAAACGCTTTTCAACTCGGTTACTATCCTGATCGGTTCGCAAATACCCTCGAAGGTGAACAGAGTGCAAAACACCGAGGGATCAAGCGCTTACGTGAAACATGGACAGTAA
>JGI24538J26636_10000541_pt1 | contig 10746 bp, 8 predicted proteins | sample SouAtlMetagenome_FD_26636 | JGI IMG/M metagenome (IMG submission 26636) | reverse complement strand
TCACCATCAATTGAAATAGATTGTGTATCCGTCAAGGCCCACAAAGCCGAAGAGTAAATTCGCCCATTAGAGGTTTCTCGGTCGTATCCAACCTTTACGCCATGAGCCTTGTTAAAGTTTGGCAACAAGCCAGCAAGGTCGACAGTAATCGTTTCAGCCATTTCTAAATTATTACCGATATAGACAACAAACTCACCATCTTTTTCGTAAGCAGCAAGTTCCATATCATTCTCGACACTCTCCAAATCAAGCTGAATCAGTTCCATGCCTGGCAGGCTTGTCGACATCAAGTCGAACATCGCACCACGTAGTGTTTCTGTTACTCGCCCTTGATCATCTGTTTGGACGATCCCTTCGTTCACAGTGCCACCTAGAACGTTTGTTGTATTATGAACAATTGGCCAAACAGCGCCCTGAACCACATCGAGTTCGACCATGTTCTCCACCATTCCAACAAGAACGCCCAAACTTTTAACGCCATTGTTTTCAATATTTGATGCCTTAATATTCCACTCGGTAATGTGAAAATCCAGATCACGTCCCACGGCTTCTTCTCAGATCGCCCAATCTAAATCGATACACACAAATACAACGCATCCGGCCTGTCGCGGCTGACTACCACAACACTGACCGAAACAGACATCAGTCAAGGCCCATTTCGGCCATCATAGCCTCGATAAGCGAGACATCTTCTGGGTTATTGAGCTCCCAAAATTGACGCCCATTTGCATGAACTTCCGTGCAACGCACTGCTTTGCCATTTTCCATGAACGTAGTTGTTCAAGTCCTTCAAGCTGCTCAAGCGGACCCACTGGCCATGAGGGGTAATCTGAAAGTGCATCTGGGCGATAGGCATAAACCCCAACATGATGAAATACTGGTGTATCTGCATCATCATCAAAAACTTCAGAAGTGAACGGAACTACTTCTTTAGAAAAATACATTGCCCGCTTGTTGGCATCAAAGACTGATGTTGTTCCACCAACACGGCCCGCTTTTCTATCTCTTAAAAAACTGCTCAACGTCGCCCCATCACAACGCAAAACTGGTGTTGAAATTTCTGCATTAGGGTCAACTTTCAAATCAGCGATCAAATCCTCAACAAACCAGTGCGGAGTAAGCGGCGCATCGCCCTGAAGATTGACAACTATGTCATATCCACCGCCCAGCGCAGTGTGTGCGGCAGCACATCTTTCTGTTCCATTAGCGCAGGATTCAGGCGTCATAATCACTTCGGCACCAAACGCTTCGGCAGCAACCTTAATTCGTTCATCATCTGTCGCAACGACAACACGATCTATACCAGTCACCTCGCTGGCAGCGCGCCAAGATCGCTCAATCAATGAGCGCGATTGGCCCGATGCACCTTTGAGCATAGCCAACGGTTTTGCTGGGTAGCGCGTCGAAGCATAACGCGCTGGAATTACAATTAAGACCGACATTATGCAGTCTTCAATTCAACTGAAGGTGCGAACGCAATAAAGAATGGATTTNCGAAATCTACTTTTCCATATTTAAGCGGCGTTTGATCATCAAAACGTACCACATCACCACCTGCACCAAGTAAGATAGCGTGGCCAGCTGCAGTGTCCCATTCCATCGTTCGACCAAGGCGAGGATATACATCCGCCTCACCAGTCGCNATCAAACAGAACTTCAGCGATGAGCCTGCGCTTTTCATATCATTGACCGCGTACTTGTTGATGTAATCATCCGTCGCTTGATCACGGTGAGATTTGGAAGCAACGATCATAAGGGCTGTATTGTCAGCGTTAGAAACAGAAATAGGAATCAGAGTTCCCATGACGTCCTTGTCCAATGCGCCAACTTCTTCAACTGTTTTCCCATCTGCTAAAGTAAAGAACATACGNTTCTTTGCAGGAGCATAAACTACGCCACGTGTGGGAACTCCACCTTCAACCATCGCAATATTCACAGTAAAGTCACCGCGGCGATGAATAAACTCTTTGGTCCCATCAAGCGGGTCGACGATTAGAAAAGTATCACCTTTGACAGTGTGAGTGTCAGATTGCTCTTCGGTCACTAACATCACATCAGGAAATGCTGCCCGCAAGCCAACGGATATAATCGCGTCTGCAGCTTCATCAGCCTCAGTTACAGGACTTTCATCAGACTTCAGCTTAACATTAAAATCATCGGCCTGATAAATTTCCATAATCTTGTCGCCAGCCTCTAGAGCCAACTTGCGAATAACTGGGATCAAATCTTCATAGTTCACGGATAATCTCCTGCTCACGTGTTGGAACGTCGCATTTTGTTGAATTGCCTTATTTTGTCTCTTATGATGTGCTAGTAACTGAACGGCAAGAATTCAGTGAAATTTCAGTATTAAGTCGAGGCACATCGCAAACGGTACAGTTTCAGTCTGCACGAAAACCTACAGGTGNTTTNTAATTTGCAATGTCGATTTCCTCACTNNTTTACCACTCAGCCGTTCGTAGTGACCGTAAGCAGTACAACAACACTTTCATTTCGATCGGAATGAATATGCTACAAGTTGCTACGTTTGTAGCTGTATTTTACTTTATGTTTATTATTNTGGGCTTACGAGGCGCTGCCATTCGAGGCGACTTCCTCGTTTACATCATGTCCGGAATCTTTCTTTTCATGACGCACACCAAGACCATGCAGGGCGCGTTCGCTTCAGAAGGGCCATCAAGCCCCATGATGCAACATGCACCAATGAACACGGTTATATGAATAATGGCTGCAGCTTTCGGCGCTTTATATATTTGACTTTTGTCGTTGTTCATAATTTTATAAGGCTACCAAGTGATTGTAACACGGATTACAATTGACAATCCCGCTTCAGCATTTGGATTGATCATTCTTGCTTGGGCTTCATGAGCAGCGATAGGCTTAGCATTGCTGGCTTTAAAATCCTGGTTCCCCACCGTAGCTACCCTGATGTCTACGCTATATATGAGAGCAAACATAATCGCTTCAGGCAAAATGTTCGTGCAAACACAATGCCATATTNTATGTTAGCAATGTTTGACTGGAACCCATTATTTCACCTAATTGATCAAGCGCGTGGCTTTACTTTTATCAACTAATTTTGTCAAAACAGCAATTAGGAGCACGCAGTCTATGTGACCATCACCCTAATTATGTTGGGTCTTATGGGTAAGTTTTATAAACGTCGTCATGTCTCTGCTAGTTGCAGAAGCGCGCCGATAAATTAGCAGACACAATCGTAAATTCAGTTAAGTCGAATCTGACCTCAACTGCACACAGTTTCTTAGCACCCTAGTTTACCACCCTGAGAGTTAAATTAATCCGCCCACTCTTGGCAAGTAAGCTGGATGACCCAAAACGGATACGGTCGACGCCGTGATAGGCCAAGCGGGCCTCTCCACCCATCACAACCACATCCCCCGATTGGAGCCAAACAGAGTCTGTCTTACCACCACGCTCAGTACCACCAACGCGCAACAGTCCCTCGTCTCCCAATGACACCGACACAACCGGGAAATCGAAATTTGCCTCATCCCTGTCCTGATGGAGGCCCATCTTGGCGTTTTGATCGTAGAAGTTGACAAGACAGCATTCGGGTTCGCGCTCGACGCCAGAAACTATCTTCCAAATATTAAGAACCTCAGCAGGAATCGCAGGCCAAGTCATGCCATTGGGGTGAACTCTGCGATATTCATAGCCCTGAGCATCAGAATACCATCCAAACATGCCAGCCGAGGTCATCTTAACGCTCATCGGCTTCCCATATGGTGTCATCGGTGAAAAAACAGGCGCTAATTTTGCAATCTTTCGCACGGCCTCAAGCAGCACGGTTTGTTCCTTGAGATCCAGAAATCCCTTGTGAATTTCGAACCCACGTAGCTTAAGAACCGACATATGTACCTCATTAGGCAAAGATTCACGCAAATACCTACACCACAATGGTTGCAGGGGGCATTTACCCTCCTTATATACCTTTCGAACCGCGCAGAGCGACCAGTTTTGCGTGACATCATTATCGGGGCAATGACGCCAAAAAGGGTCAACGCCTCGCCACATCGCCTTATGATATGAAAAGGGATCGAAAATATGGCCAAAGTAATTGGTATTGACCTCGGAACGACCAACTCCTGTATTGCTATTATGGACGGCAGTCAGCCTCGCGTTATCGAAAACGCTGAAGGCGCACGCACAACGCCCTCGATCGTAGCCTTCACCGATAACGAGCGTCTTGTAGGTCAGCCCGCAAAACGCCAAGCAGTAACAAACCCAGAAAACACAATTTTTGGTGTTAAGCGTCTTGTAGGTCGTCGCAATGACGACGCGCACTTGGCCAAAGACAAAAAGAACCTTCCGTTCAACGTCATTGATGGCGGCAACGGCGACGCATGGGTTGAAGCCAAAGGTGAAAAATATTCACCTTCCCAAATCTCTGCCTTCATTTTAGGCAAGATGAAAGAAACCGCTGAATCATATCTTGGCGAGGAAGTGACCCAAGCGGTTATTACCGTTCCTGCGTATTTTAACGATGCACAGCGTCAAGCAACTAAAGACGCCGGCAAAATTGCTGGCCTTGAAGTGCTTCGAATCATTAACGAACCAACAGCTGCTGCGCTGGCATACGGCTTGGACAAAAAAGAAACACAAACAATCGCTGTCTATGACCTTGGCGGCGGTACATTCGATGTAACCATCCTAGAAATTGACGATGGCTTGTTCGAAGTTAAATCCACAAACGGCGACACTTTCTTGGGCGGCGAAGACTTTGACATGCGCATCGTCAACTACCTTGCCGATGANTTCAAAAAAGAACACTCCGTCGATCTGAAGCAAGACAAGATGGCGTTACAGCGNCTGAAAGAGGCTGCTGAAAAAGCGAANATCGAATTGTCTTCTGCGAACCAAACAGAAATCAACCAACCGTTTATTTCTATGGGCTCCACTGGCCAGCCATTGCACATGGTAATGAAATTGACCCGTGCAAAACTGGAAAGCCTTGTTGGCGATCTGATCAAAGCATCCATGAAACCATGCGCCGCTGCGTTAAAAGACGCTGGCATCTCAGCATCTGAAATCGACGAAGTCGTGTTGGTTGGTGGTATGACACGTATGCCACGCGTTATCGAAGAAGTGACTAAGTTCTTCGGCAAAGAGCCACACAAAGGCGTTAACCCAGACGAAGTTGTTGCTATGGGTGCAGCAATTCAAGCCGGCGTCCTACAAGGCGACATAAAAGACGTCGTTCTTTTGGACGTGACACCATTGTCCTTGGGTATCGAAACTTTGGGAGGCGTGTTTACTCGTTTGATCGATCGCAACACAACGATCCCAACGAAGAAATCACAAATCTTCTCAACCGCTGAAGACAACCAAAACGCTGTTACAATTCGCTGTTTCCAAGGCGAACGTGAAATGGCTGCGGACAACAAGATGTTGGGTGCTTTCAACCTTGAAAACATCCCACCAGCTCCACGCGGTTTGCCACAAATCGAAGTGACCTTTGACATCGACGCCAACGGCATNGTGTCTGTGGGCGCTAAAGANAAAGGCACAGGCAAAGAGCAACAGATCACAATCCAAGCTTCTGGTGGTTTGTCAGACGCGGATATCGAACAAATGGTTCAGGATGCGGAAGACAATGCTGAGTCCGATAAAGAGCGCAAAGAGCTGATCGAAGCGAAGAACCAAGCTGAGAGCCTGGTTCACTCAACTGAGAAAGCAATGGAAGAGCACAAGGACAAAGTTGACCCTACTACTATCGAGGCGATTGAGCTGGCTATTGCTGCGCTGAACGACGATCTTGAAACAGACAACGCTGGCAAGATCAAATCAGGCATCCAGAACGTAACTGAAGCGGCCATGAAACTAGGCGAAGCGATCTACAAAGCTGCGGCTGCGGAAGAAAGCGGCGACGACATGTCTGAACCAGCTGGTGCAGATGAAGGCGCGGATGACGATATCCTAGATGCTGAATTCGAAGATTTGGACGACGACAAGCGCAAATAAGCGCCACTCTGAACAACGACAGGGCCGGTCCGATTTATGGACCGGCCTTTGATGTTCCAAAGGGGACTCTGATCCATGGCTAAACGTGATTATTATGATGTGCTTGGCATTGCCAAAGGCGCATCTGCGGACGAGATCAAAAAAGGCTATCGNAAGAAAGCCCGCGAACTGCATCCCGACCACAACTCCGGCAACCCAAAAGCNGAAGACCAATTTAAAGAAGCGAACGAAGCTTACGAAGTCCTGAAGGACGGCGATAAGAAGGCTGCATATGATCGTTATGGCCATGCCGCCTTTGAAGGCGGCACGGGCGGCGGTGGCGGACGTCAAGGTGGCGGTGGCCAAGGCGATTTTGGCAGCGCGTTCTCTGATGTATTCGATGACCTATTCGGCGACTTTAGGGGAGGCCAACGTGGTGGCGGCGGTCGCCGTGCAGCACGCGGTGCTGACTTGCGTTACAACTTGCGTATCTCACTCGAAGACGCATTTGCTGGCATGCAAAAGACCATCAATGTTCCNACTGCNCTCGCCTGTGACGGGTGCGAAGGTACGGGTGCTGAAGGTGGTGCTGAACCATCTACATGCCCAACATGTTCTGGCATGGGCAAAGTGCGTGCTCAGCAAGGGTTCTTTACTGTTGAACGCTCTTGCCCAACGTGCTCCGGCATGGGCCAGATTATTAACAACCCATGCAAGTCTTGTTCTGGCGCAGGCCGCGTCGAGAAAGACCGCTCACTTTCTGTAAATATCCCTGCTGGTGTCGAAACAGGTACACGTATTCGCCTATCAGGCGAAGGCGAAGCGGGCATGCGTGGCGGACCATCAGGTGATCTATACATCTTCATCGAAGTATCCGAACATAAACTGTTTGAGCGTGATGGCCTAAGCCTGTTTTGCCGCGTCCCTGTATCAATGAGCACCGCAGCCTTGGGTGGCAGCATCGAGGTGCCGACCATCGATGGTGGCCGTGGTCGCGTACAGATTCCTTCAGGCAGCCAAGCAGGCCGTCAGATGCGCCTTCGTGGCAAAGGTATGCCAGCAATCCGTGGCAACAGTTCCGGCGATATGTTCATCGAATTGGCTGTGGAAACACCTGTAAATCTGACAGCGCGTCAAAAAGAGATCCTAAAGGAATTCGACGAGCTATCCTCAGAGAACAATCCTGAAAGCAGCAGCTTCTTCTCTTCCGTCAAATCCTTCTGGGATGCGATGAAAAGTTAAGGTTTAGGGCGGGACTGTTCCCGTCCTAAACCATTATTTTTGCAACGGGTTAACCATCCGGTAATTACCTTTGCGAACCTTCGGGCATGACCGACGCAACCTCACCAACTCCGCCATAACGCTGCTCGGCAGCATCGCCGGTTTGCATGAAAAAACCGATTCCAACGGCACACACTAGTGTACCCACTGCGGTCACCATTTCTCTGGTTTCTACCATAATCCTGTACCTCTACCGGTTTCGGTCAGGGTCTTTGTAGAGAGGAAAAGCGTCAGTGGCTGGCCAAAGTTATGGCCAGCTCAGGAATTCATTATGTTAGAATAAAGACGCTGCTTTTAGCTCACACGTCCGTGACAGTGTTTGAACTTGTCACCTGAACCACAAGGACAATCGCCATTGCGGCTTGGGTTGCCCCAGGTTCCGCTGTCTTTTGGATCAAACCCAGCAGCAACTGCTTCGGCTGTTGGTTCTGGAAAATCGGGTTTAGCTGCCGTCTGAAACTGGGCCTGCTGCGCTGCAGCTTGTTCCACCATAACACGCTGTTCTTCCTCAGTAATCGGACGAATTTGAGACAGCTTTTGTGTCACATCTTCACGCAAGCTATCAAGCATACTTTCGAACAATTGGAACGCTTCGTTCTTATATTCGTTCAATGGATCCCGCTGTGCATACCCGCGAAAACCAACAACAGAGCGAAGATGCTCTAACGTCAAAAGGTGTTCACGCCATTTGCCATCAATCGATTGAAGCAACAGTTGTTTTTCAATCAAGCGCATTGTTTCAGGACCAAATGCTTCTGCTTTTGCAGACATCTGTTCATCAGTTACAGCCAACAAACGTTCGCTGATCTGTTCGTCATCAACACCCTCTTCTGAACACCACTCCATCACAGGCGCATCAACGCCAAGGCGTTCAATCGCGGCCGCATAAAGACCCTCGGTGTTCCACTGATCTGCATAAGAATTGGGAGGCATAAATTCATAGATCAAATCTTCAATCACTTCCGACCGCATATCTGTTGTGATCTCAGAAAGGTCAGTTGCCTCCATGATTTCGCGACGTTGACCAAACACAACCTTGCGCTGATCGTTCATCACGTCATCAAATTTCAACAACTGCTTACGAATGTCAAAGTTACGGCCTTCAACCTTGGCTTGGGCACGTTCCAATGACTTGTTTACCCATGGGTGGACGATAGCTTCGCCTTCTTCCAATCCAAGCGTTGTAAGAACTTTTTCCAAACGGTCAGAACCGAAAATGCGCATCAGGTCGTCTTCAAGGCTAAGATAAAAAGAGGTGCGGCCCGGATCACCCTGACGGCCAGAACGACCACGCAATTGGTTATCGATTCGACGACTTTCGTGACGCTCAGATGCCATAACAAACAGGCCACCAGCCTCGATGACTTTCTTCTTCTCGTCCGCCTGCGCTTCTTCGACCTTGGTGCGGATCACTTCAGGATCAGCCTCAGGATCAGCTGTAAGTGCGGCTTGGACGATCAATTCGACGTTACCACCCAATTGAATATCTGTACCACGACCCGCCATGTTGGTCGCGATGGTCACAGCACCCAATTTACCAGCATCTGCAATGATCTGCGCTTCTTGCTCATGCAATCGAGCGTTCAAAACATTGTGCGTAATGCCCTGAGCAGTCAATGCTTGGCTAAACATCTCAGATTTATCGATAGAAGTTGTACCCACTAAAACTGGCTGGTTCTTGACGTTTGCTTCTTTGATCTCTTTGATCATCGCTTCGTATTTTTCACGCTGTGTGCGGTACACGCGATCGTCTTCATCAACACGTGCAATGCTTCGATTGGTTGGTACTTCAACCACACCCAAACCGTAGATTTCGGCAAATTCTTCTGCTTCAGTCGTCGCGGTACCTGTCATGCCAGAAAGCGTGTTGTACAGACGGAAGTAGTTTTGGAATGTCACAGATGCCAAGGTCACATTCTCGGGCTTGATGTCTACATTTTCCTTAGCTTCAATCGCTTGGTGCAGACCATCAGACAAACGACGGCCAGACATCATTCGACCTGTAAATTCGTCGATCAGTACGATTTCATCGTCACGTACGATGTAATCTTTATCGCGTTGGAACAACTTGTGCGCACGCAAACCTTGGTTGATGTGGTGAACCAAGCTAGTGCTTTCGGGATCATAAAGCGTCGCATCAGCTTCCAGCAAACCACGGGCGCGCAACTGTTCTTCAAGGAACTCGTTTCCATCATCAGTAAAGGTCACGTTGCGGGATTTTTCATCCAGTTCAAAGTGGTCGTCAGTTAACGATGGAATCACACCATCGATAGTAATGTACATTTCAGAGCGGTCATCTGAAGGACCAGAAATAATCAGCGGGGTGCGGGCTTCATCGATCAGAATGCTGTCGACTTCATCCACGATCGCGAAGTTGTGTTCTTTTTGGTAAATCTGGTTTAGCTCAGATTTCATATTATCGCGTAGGTAGTCAAAACCAAGTTCGTTGTTTGTCGCGTATGTAATGTCAGAATTATACGCAGCTTGCTTATCTTCATGGGTCGCATCGCTGACAGCTACGCCAGTTGTTAGGCCAAGCGCTGCGAATACTTTACTCATCCATTCAGCGTCACGTTTTGCAAGGTATTCGTTCACGGTGACTACGTGTACACCTTTACCGGTCAATCCGTTCAAATAAGCAGGGAACGTCGCAACAAGGGTTTTACCCTCGCCCGTCTTCATTTCTGAGATGTTGCCTTGGTGTAGGAATATCCCACCCAACAACTGCACATCAAAGGCGCGAAGGCCCAATGAGCGCTTAGCGGCTTCACGACAGTTGGCAAATGCCTCTGGCAGCAAATCATCCAAGCTTTCGCCATTGTTGGCGCGCTCCGCAAATTCGCGGGTCTTGGCGATCAATTCTTCATCACTCAGGACCTCGAACTCAGGCTCCAGCGCATTGATCTTTTCCACCAACGGACGGGCCGCTTTTACTTTGCGATCATTGGCAGATCCAAAGATCTTTTTCGTGAGTGTTCCGAAACCTAGCATTAAGTACTCCAGCCGTGGTGTGTTGTGTTTCGCAGCAAGCGCTTGCCCGACCCGCGTACAGTCCATAGATACAAGTTAGGTTAGTCCCAACCATGCCCATAGCGGATGTAAGGGGCACATCAAACAGTGTCAATGTTACGCCCAGTCGTGACCATAATCATAGGACTATACAATGCAAAAACGTCTCAACTTTGTAGCCGCACTGGGCCTTGCAGTAACTTTCGCCATGCCTGTGCAGGCTCAGGACGCAAACACGGTCGTTGCTACCGTGAATGGGAAATCCATCACCCTAGGTCACATGATCGTGGCACGCGCTATTTTGCCAGAGCAATATCAACAATTGCCAAACGACGTCCTCTTTGAAGGCATTCTAAAACAACTGGTCGAGCAAACACTGTTAGCCGATAACTTTGAAGGCACATTGTCAAAGCGCATTCCGATTTCTTTGGAAAACGAGCAGCGCTCTTTGATCGCTGGCGAAACGCTGGAAGCAGTGCTGTCCCAAGTACTAAG
>JGI24538J26636_10000539_pt1 | contig 10789 bp, 13 predicted proteins | sample SouAtlMetagenome_FD_26636 | JGI IMG/M metagenome (IMG submission 26636) | reverse complement strand
TATGTGGCGCTGCTGAATGCCTTCTAATCCACAAAAATATAGCAAAAACGATGGGCCGAGACCTTGTTGGTAAATTGGTCGAATCCGGTGTTGAGGTACGGGCCGACAGTCAACTGTCTGAAATTCAGGGCACGGTGGCTGCCAATGAGAGTGATTGGGGGACCGAATATCTGGATATGATTATCGCTGCAAAAGTTGTGGAAGACGTTGACGATGCGATTGAACATATTCGCACATTTGGGTCTCAACATACCGACTGTATTTTAACTGAAAATCAGAAGACTGCAGATCACTTCATGCAAAGGTTAGATAGTGCCATTTTGATGCACAACACCTCTACACAGTTTGCGGACGGTGGCGAATTCGGAATGGGTGCAGAGATAGGCATCGCAACTGGAAAAATGCACGCGCGTGGTCCGGTTGGCGCAGCCCAATTGACCAGCTTTAAATATCTGGTCGTTGGTGACGGTGCCATAAGGGCATAACTCAACTAAAATTGGATAGTTATTTCATTGGATGTTTGAGTAACATGAATTTCTAAGCTGTCGGTGAGTAAAGCGTTTTTAAGAAGAACAAACTGGACGTGAGCAGCGGATATTTTGGTCGACGTTGGCTCATTCCATACTAGCTCAAATTCACCTAATTTGTCCGCTTGGCCTGAAATTTTCCTGCTGGTTCTGCTACTTGAAACGTTGATCTGTCCACCATACGGCATGGCGCTTTCCAAGCACTGGATCGCAAGAAATGCACGGCGCACAGACTTGCGCAGGCGCACAGACTTGCGCATTTGACCATCGACGGGCTNCCAAGCAACCGTTAACCGCCCACTATCAAACATATCATCCAAGATCGAAACAACCTCGGTCTGCCCAATGACATCACCAGAAGCGGCACCAAAGTAATTCTGAAAAAACGAATCCGAGCACGGGCACTTTTTACGCTGTCGCCAATCAATTGGATCTCTGGACCGTCATGTGCCAGACCAGACATGTTCAATAATTCCAAACCATTGTTGATGGCACCAATAGGAGATATAAGATCATGACAAATTCGGCTACTGACCAAAGCAGCTAAATCAAGATTATTCAGGGCCATTGGTTGGGCTCCTATACTGGGATATTGAAATGGAAAATTTAAACGCCATTCTGGCTCCAGGTATGTTGGTTCGCCACCCCGGTCATCAGGATTGGGGCACTGGACAGGTTCAAAGTAATATTAATGGCCGCGTGACCGTAAACTTCCGAAATGAGGGGAAAATAGTCATTGATAGCACGAGGATCGCTTTGGTTCCTGTTTTTGATGAAAACCTTTGACATCGATCGTAGATCAACTTTGTTATTCAAGGGTTAACAGAATTGTTAAAATTTAAAGAAAATCCTTTTGTTCAGTCAGGGTGATGAAAATAGAAAAACCCCCTAAGTTTCGAATTTCGATGGCTGCAAATGTTGATGATATTCGTGCGGCGCAGAGATTACGGTATGATGTGTTTGTCAGTGAACTGGGCAGCGATGGTTCTCTGATTGATCACGATCTTCAATTGGAGCAAGACCGTTTTGATCCATTTGTTGATCATATGCTATTACATGACGATGCTGCCGGCGACGTTGTTGGAGTATATCGACTTATGCGACCGGACATGGCTTTAGCCGCGGGTCAATATTATTCGCAAGATGAATACGATTTGTCTCCGTTGCTGCGTTCTGGTGGTAAGTTACTGGAATTGGGTCGATCCTGCTTGCGTCCTGAATACCGTGGTGGAACTGCAATGTTTTATCTGTGGAATGCTTTAGCGCAGTATGTCTCTGACCATCAGATTGAACTGATGTTTGGAGTGGCCAGCTTTCATGGTACTAATGTAGCCCAATTGGCGGCGCCATTATCACTCCTACATCATCGCCATCTTGCTCCAGAAACGTTGCGGGTTCGAGCTATAGGTGAAACGGTTCAATCCATGAAGCTAATCCCAGAACCTGAGCTAGATCGTCGCGCTGCGATGATCCAAGTACCAGCTCTGATAAAGGCATATTTGCGCCTTGGCGGTGTTGTGGGCGAGGGGGCGTTTGTGGACCATGAATTCAACACTACGGATGTTTGCTTGATCTTGAGCACTGCCAATATGAACAAACGCCAATCGCAAATTTATAGTGGGGGAACCAACCGATGACGACTTGGACTGAAGCAAAAGAGCCTCAACTTGATGCGATCACACCTATGGGTTGGCTGAGAGTGCTTTTTAGATCAGCTATTTTAATTGTCTTAGTTTTTGGTTGTTTGCTGATCTTACTAATTGTGCGTTTGATCGAAAGGCCTATTTGGGGACTTGGGCGCCCCATGACGCCCTATATAACCCAATTCGTGTGCCGCAACGCACTGCGTGTGCTTCGATTGCCGCTCAACTTGACTGGTGTACCTTTGCAAGGGCGAGGGGCCGTTGTCGCCAACCACACAAGTTGGTTGGACATTTTTGTACTAAATGCATCAAAACGAATTTACTTTGTGTCCAAAGCTGAAGTGGCGGGCTGGCCCGGCATTGGTTGGTTGGCCCGGGCAACTGGCACCTTATTTATCAAACGGGAACGTGGCCAAGCGCAGGCGCAGACCAAAACAATGCAAGTGCGCTTGTTGACTGGGCATGAGTTGTTGTTCTTCCCCGAGGGGACCAGCACAGATGGCCAACAGGTCTTGCCGTTTAAAACAACGTTGTTCGCATCATTCATGGCGTCCGAATTGCGTGATTTTTTGCAAGTACAGCCAGTCAGCGTAGTATATCATCCACCGCAAGGTCAACCAAAGTCATTTTATGGCTGGTGGGGTGAAATGGTATTTGCAACGCATTTGCTAAGAACCCTTGCTGCCCGGTCTCAAGGATCGATCGATGTTATATACCACCCAGCTCTAAAAGTTGCCGAGTTTACAGATCGCAAAGCATTAGCCAAAGCGGCTGAATTGGCGGTCCGATCTGGGCATGAAAGCCTACTAACGCGCTGATAGCCTTTCAATCAAGTAATCACGCCAAACCCCTTGCCACCAAAGATATACCAACATATACGCGCGGGACTTAAACCCGCAGTCGGGGTTTGGGCCTTGGGATCAAAATCTCCCAAAGTCCGCCGGTTGATGCATTCGCATTGAACCCCCGACGAGGCGAAAACCGGAAAGGTATTACGACATGGCTCTACCTGAGTTCACAATGCGCCAATTGCTAGAAGCAGGCGTTCACTTTGGTCACCAAACACAACGCTGGAACCCACGCATGGGCCCTTACATCTACGGCTCACGTAATGGAATCCACATCATGGACCTTACACAGTCTCTTCCAATGCTGGAAGAAGCACTGAAATTGATCCGCGACACTGTTGCTAAAGGTGGCAGCATTCTTTTCGTTGGTACAAAGCGCCAGGCTGCACAGCCGATCGCTGACGCTGCAGAAAAATGCGCACAGTATTACATGAATCACCGTTGGTTGGGTGGCACTTTGACTAACTGGCAGACAGTTTCAAAGTCTATCAACCGTCTTAAAAATATCAACGAGCAAGCAGAGCGCGGCTTTGAAGGGTTCACCAAGAAAGAGCGTCTTGGCATGGAACGTGACCAAGCTAAGCTAGAAGCTTCCTTGGGCGGCATTCGTGAAATGGGCGGTCGTCCTGACCTCATCTTCGTGATCGACGTTAAAAAAGAAGCATTGGCTGTAGCCGAAGCTAACAAATTGGGTATCCCAGTTATCGCGATCGTTGACACAAACTGCTCACCAGACGGCATCGACTACCTGATCCCAGGCAACGATGACGCAGCGCGCGCTATTGCTCTGTATACTGATCTTGCAGCACGTGCAGCACTTGACGGTATGTCCGCTCAATTGGGCGCGGCTGGCGTTGATCTTGGCGCTATGGAAGAAGCTCCTGTTGAAGAAGCCCTTGCTGAAGCTCCAGCAGACGCTCCAGCAGCTGGCTAAGCTTTAACCAGCTTTAGCACACTGAATTCTAGGGGCAGGCTTTGGTTTGCCCCTTCACCGTTTAAAGATATAACTCTTATCAGGAGAACCAAGATGGCAATCACTGCATCAATGGTAAAAGAACTGCGCAACTCTACTGGCGCGGGCATGATGGACGCAAAAAAAGCGTTGACTGAAAACGATGGCGACATGGAAGCATCTGTTGACTGGCTGCGCACCAAAGGTTTGGCCAAAGCGGCTAAAAAATCGGGCCGTACAGCGGCTGAAGGCCTTGTGGCTGTTAGCGTTGTTGGCGGCAAAGGTGTTGCTGTTGAAGTTAACTCTGAAACAGACTTTGTTGGTAAAAACGCTGATTTTCAAAAAATGGTTGGCGGTATCGCTGCTGTTGCAGCAGGCACANCAAACATTGAGGAGTTGAAAGCAGCAGACATGGATGGCAAATCCGTAGAGCAAACAGTAATTGACGCTGTTGCTGTAATAGGCGAGAANATGTCTGTTCGACGCATGGCAACTTTGAGCGGTGGTCTTGTGGTATCTTATGTACACAACGCGACCGCGCCTGGCATGGGTAAAATCGGCGTATTGGTCGGACTTACTGGTGGCGGCGAAGCATTCGGAAAACAGGTTGCAATGCACATTGCTGCTGTGAACCCACTTGCGTTGTCAGAAGCTGACATGGATGCAGACGCCGTTGAAAAAGAAAAACAGATCCAAATGGATATTGCCCGAGAGTCCGGCAAACCAGAATCTGTGATCGAAAAAATGATTGTTGGCCGTATGAAGAAATACGTCGCTGAAGCAACATTGCTAAACCAAGCGTTTGTTATCAATCCTGACTTGTCAGTTGAAGCAGCAGCAACCGCAGCAGGCGCAACCATCACTGGTTTCGTTCGCTTGGAAGTTGGTGAAGGCATTGAAGTTGTTAAGGAAGATTTCGTAGCAGAAGTTGCAAAAATCAACAACGGCTAAGCTCTTAGATTTAGTACTTAGAAAAAGGCGGTTTTAGTGGGCCGCCTTTTTTTTGGCGGGAAAATGCCGCACGAAAAAACGTGAATTCTCCATTTTAGAAGTATTGCTAAATTGTTTGTGCAAGCTTCGAGCGTAGGAGAACTAAGATGAAGTCTAAACTAAAAATTGATCGTAGAACCGTCTTGACTGGTGTGGCAGCGTTGGGCACCGTTACCTTCTTACCCTATGCAGCGCGTGCCGCATCTAATCGTGNGAATTCGTTTCCTACAGTTTCAGGTGAGATANAAGTTCCCCCCGTTTTCCACGCTTCATTCGTAATGAAAACACCAAGCGGCGTCGTCTACAATGACCCTGTTGGTGCATATATCAGGCGATCAAAGCCATACTTGACCATACACTCAACATGAGCATCCCAAAGGGTCTCAATAGATTTGCAATTTGAAAGAAAAAACAAGTAATCCCTGACCATATTGCTGATTGGTTTCACTTGAGGTGGCCCAATAGAGCATCGATTGCCAGACGGTAACCAGCAGCACCAAATCCACAAATTTGACCGATAACGACTGCAGCAATATAGCTAGTATGGCGGAACTCTTCTCGCGCGTGAATATTGCTAAGGTGTAATTCAATGACCGGTAGCTCGACGCTGGAGATGGCATCACGCAATGCGATTGAGGTGTGGGTGTAAGCTCCAGCATTTAAAATGATACCAGAAAACGTGCCCTTCGCCGCGTGAATTGCGTCTACCAACTCACCCTCATGGTTGGATTGCAGGCATGAAATTGAAATACCTTTTTCAGTTCCATATGTCACACAATCCGCTTCGATGTCTGAAAGGGTTGTGGAGCCATAGACGTCAGGTTGACGCGTACCCAAAAGGTTTAAATTTGGGCCATTTAGAACAAGGAAAGAGGGCATTGGATAATCCAGATAAATTCAACTCATAGGTTACCCTTTTTGTCCTTAAACTGTCTAGTCTTTAGACAAATAGAACAATCTGCAAAATTTGAAATCTATTCGTTTGGCCAAAGAAGGTAGAACGAGGTCTAGTGAAGATAGGCACCAACGAAAATCCATTTCGAATTTGAACTCTGGTTTTGGTGGCATCAACTCCAAATTTTGACGCAACGGCACATAAACTTGTCTGCTCACGGCGGCTTGCCAGTGACGGCGGCTCCTGCAAGACTTCACTACAACAATCGGCCCTGATTTTAGTCGATGGAACCAACGCTCTTGCATGGCCAGCAAAAGGTCAACGCGTTGAGAAATTTTAAGGAGCGCGAGTATGACGCCAAATGAATTGTTTTCCTTAGATGGTAAAGTTGCGCTGATCACGGGTGGTGCCACTGGCATCGGTAGGATGGCAGCAATAGGTTTGATGAAAGCCGGTGCTCATGTTTTTATTGCCTCCCGTAAACAAGGTGTTTGCGAAGCGGTAGCGGCAGAACTCAATGAGATGGGCACATCAGGCGAAGCCACGGGATTTATTGGGGATGTTGGCAGTGCTGCTGGCGTGGCAGCTTTGACTGAAGAAGTTACAAAACGAACTGACACGCTAAACATCTTGATGAACAATGCAGGGCTGACTTGGGGTGCCGAACTGGGGAAATTTCCATTCGAGGCTTGGGAAAAGGTTCAAAGTGTCAACAACGCAGGGCTTTTCCATCTCACCCAATCGCTACTACCCATGCTTATCAAGTCGGCAACTCTGGATGATCCATCAAGAGTCGTAAATGTAGGTTCAGTCATGGGGGATGCGCCACTGGGCGATGGCGCTTATAGCTACGCAGCTTCCAAAGCAGCCGTTCATCAAATTACAAAAATAATGGCAAAAGAATTGGCAGAAAAGTATGTGACGGTAAACGCTCTTGCTCCTGGTCCATTTGTTTCTCGCATGACAGCCTTCGCAACTGCGGATGAAGGAACGCGTGAAAAGGTCGGTAAAGACGTTCCATTGGGCCGCGTAGGGCGCGATGAAGATATTGCAGGTTGCATGCAGTTTTTGTGTGGTCGCGGCGGCAGCTATCTTACAGGGGCGATTTTACCGGTCTCAGGAGGGATCCAGGTAATGTCTGGCCCACATCTGTTCCGCGCTGCATTGGAGGGCTAACAAGTGATCCGCTTCGATAACCGCGTTGCGATTGTGACGGGCGCCGGCATAGGTTTGGGGCGCAGTCACGCTTTAGGTTTAGCGGCGCGTGGCGCAAAAGTTGTTGTGAATGATCTAGGCGCTGATGCGGGTGGTTTGGGCCAATCATCTGACGCTGCAAACGCTGTGGTAGAAGAGATCAAAGCCCTAGGAGGCGAATCCTTTGTGCACGGTGCAGATGTTTCCAATTCTGAACAGGTTACAGACATGGTCAACCAAGCGATGCAACGTTGGGGGCGAATTGATGTTCTTGTAAACAATGCTGGCATTTTNCGTGATAAGTCCTTTGCAAAGATGACCTTAGATGACTTTAACAAAGTTGTAGCGGTGCACCTGACTGGCAGCTTAAATTGTTGTCATGCTGTATGGCCTATCATGCAGCAACAAAAATATGGGCGAATTGTTTTGACCTCATCCGCATCTGGCTTGTATGGGAACTTTGGGCAATCGAATTACGGTGCCGCCAAGGCCGCGATGGTAGGGCTAATGAACGTTCTGCATCTCGAAGGGGTGCGTGATGATATCCGCGTAAACACTCTTGCTCCTTCAGCTTCGACGCGCATGACCGAAAATCTATTGCCCGAATCTGCTCATGAGTTGCTTGCGCCTGAAACCATCACTCCAGGTTTGCTCTACTTGGTCAGCGAAGATAGCCCCAGCAAAACGATCTTAAGCGCTGGTGCAGGTTGTTTTGCGCAAACTCGCATTTACGAGACTGAAGGTATTATGATCGAAGGTGACATTACCCCCGAAACTGTAGCGCGCAACTGGTCGAAAATAACTGATCCAACGCACCAAGCAGAAATTCCAGATGCATTTAGTCAAACCCGAAAATTTGCAAAACGTGCTGCTGAAGCCAATAATATAAAGCTAAATTGGTGAAATGAAGTGCAATTCATCTTTCAAGACAAGCATTGGGGTCTTGGCCGTGCCCTCGCCATACCCATCAATGTTCAACAAAACTATAAGGTAAAAAATCATGCGTGATGCAGTCATCGTNTCAACGGCTCGAACTCCAATCGGCAAAGCTTACCGTGGCTCCTTCAATGCCACCACGCCACAAGCTTTGGCNGCACATGCGATAACACATGCAGTTCAACGGGCAGGGATAGAAGGCCATGAGATCAGCGATTGCATCCTTGGTGCGGCTCTGCAACAGGGGCACTCCAGCACCAATATAGCACGCCAAGCAGCTATCCGCGCAGGTCTCCCAGTAACAGTGGCTGGCATGTCGCTGGACCGACAATGCGCGTCCGGTATGATGGCGATCGCCACTGCAGCCAAACAGGTCATGTATGATGGAATGGACATCGTCATTGGTGGAGGTGTCGAAAGCATTTCAATGGTCCAGACACCCGAAATGCGGGTGGGATCGGACAAATGGCTTAAAGATAATAAGCCTGATATGTACATGACGATGTTGGAAACCGCCGAAAACGTAGCGACGCGTTTCNACATTTCGCGCGAATCACAAGATGCCTATGCCGCACAATCACAACAACGCACACATGCTGCCCAACAAGCTGGTAAATTGGATGATGAAGTGGTGGCGATGTCCACGACTATGATGATCCAAAACAAAGAGACGAAGGAGATAACATCTCACGACGTTACTATTGAAAAAGATGAGGGCAACCGCCCAGAAACCAGTGCAGAAAGCCTTGCAGGGTTAAAACCAGTCTTTAAAGATGGGTTGAACCTACAAACTGGTGAATTTATTACCGCTGGCAACGCCTCTCAATTGTCAGATGGTGCATCTGCATCGATCGTGATGGAGGCCTCTTTAGCCGAAAAGAAAGGCCTAGAGCCACTAGGTCGCTACGTTGGTGTCATGGCAGCGGGTTGTGAGCCTGATGAAATGGGCATTGGGCCGATTTATGCTGTTCCAAAGTTGCTCGAAGCCCACGGCCTCAAGATGGACGATATAGGCCTTTGGGAGTTGAACGAAGCATTTGCAAGCCAAGTTTTGGCGTCTCGCGATGCTCTGGGTATCCCAGATGAAATCCTGAACGTAAATGGCGGAGCTATTTCAATTGGGCACCCTTACGGGATGTCGGGGGCGCGTATGGTCGGACACGCATTGATCGAGGGCAAGCGACGTGGTGCCAAATATGTGGTCTGCACTATGTGCGTCGGTGGCGGTATGGGGGCCGCAGGGCTGTTTGAAGTACTGTGAACCGAACTCAAGGCCAGCAACAGCTAGCCTTCCAACTGAAAATCAACAGATAGGGTCAAACAGCATGGCACGCGACGATTCACATCTTCCCAAAGCACTCCAAGGGCTACGCGTTCCAATGGTAGCATCTCCACTGTTCATCATTTCGGTGCCCGAGCTGGTAATTGCCCAGTGCAAAGCTGGGATTGTTGGATCATTTCCGGCACTGAACGCACGTGAAGAAGATGGTGAACATCCAATGCTGGATACTTGGTTGACGCAAATAGAAGAAGAGTTGGACCGCCACAACCAAACCAACCCCGATACTCCGGCAGCTCCGTTTGCGGTCAATCAAATCGTACATCGCTCGAACACACGGCTTGAACGTGATCTCGAAATTTGTGTGAAACATAAAGTCCCAATTTGGATTACTTCGCTTGGGGCCCGTGTAGAAGTGAATGAGGCCGCCCATTCGTGTGGAGGAATTGTTCTTCATGATGTCATCAACAACAAGTTCGCGCGCAAAGCAGTGGAAAAAGGGGCTGACGGTCTGGTGGCCGTTGCTGCGGGGGCGGGTGGTCACGCCGGAAAACAATCTCCACTCGCCTTGATTAGCGAAATTCGTGAATGGTTTGAGGGGCCTTTGCTACTGTCTGGATCTATCGCAACAGGTGCATCTCTTTTGGCAGCCCGTGCTATGGGTGCCGACTTAGGGTATACTGGAACCCCATTTATCGCAACTAATGAAGCAAATGCACAGCAAGAGTACAAAGACATGATCGTCGCCTCTAGTGCAGATGATATTGTGTATTCATCACTATTTACAGGTGTTTGGGGGAACTACTTGAAAGGTTCAGTTAAAGCTGCTGGCATGGATCCTGAAAACCTTCCGGTCGCTGACAGTTCATCAATGGATTTTGGTAGTGGATCATCCAAGCCTAAGGCATGGAAAACAATTTGGGGGTCAGGTCAAGGCATCGGTGCCGTTAAGTCCGTTGGTCCAGCTGGCGATGTGGTCAAACGAATGGCTGAAGAATACGCCGCCGCGGGTAAGAAACTTGCCGCCGAATTTGCGTCATGAGCGAACGTTCTCCGCTCGATGTTGAAGCCGTATCTAAATACCTGAAACCTAGATTGGATGGATTTGACGGACCAGTAGAGGCCACCAAGTTTGAAAGTGGTCAATCCAATCCAACGTTCTTATTAAAAACGCCTATGAACAACTATGTATTGCGCCGCAAACCACCAGGGGTCTTGTTGAAATCAGCCCATGCTGTAGACCGTGAGTTTCGTGTTCAAAAGGCATTGGCAGGCACTTATGTTCCTGTCGCCAAAATGCACCACCTATGTGAAGACGATTCAGTCATTGGCTCATCGTTCTACATCATGGATTACGTTAGTGGCCGTAACTTTAACGAACCAACACTCGGTGGCCTCAACAACGCAGATCGCACTTTGGTTATGATGGAAATGAATCGCGTACTCGCAGCACTACATGATGTAAATATAGATGAAATCGGCTTGGCTGACTATGGTCCGTCGGGCCACTACCTAGAACGGCAGG
>JGI24538J26636_10000537_pt1 | contig 10832 bp, 4 predicted proteins | sample SouAtlMetagenome_FD_26636 | JGI IMG/M metagenome (IMG submission 26636) | reverse complement strand
AATAAGCAGGAACCAGGAACCAGAAACCAAGAACCAGGAACCAGGAACCAGGAACCAGCAACCAGGAACCAGGAACCAGGAACCAGGAACCAGGAACTAAGAACCAGGAACCAGGAACCAGGAACAAGGAACCAGGAACTAGGAACCAGGAACCAGGAACCAGGAACCAGTACACAGTATCAGTACACATGACATCACACAGTATCAGTACACGGTGTCAGTACACAGTATTAGTACACAGTGCAAGTACACAGTATCAGTACACAGTATCAGTACACAGTATTAGTGCACAGTATTGGTACACTTTGTTTGTTTGTTTGTACAGCACACGCAGGCAGGGCAGGCAGGGCAGGCAGCGCAGGACTATAGTTGCATGGCGTTATGTTGTGGCGCCACCAAGCAGCAACTGCAACAGCAACAGCAGCGGCGGCGGCAGCAGCAGCGGCCGCTGCCGTCTAAAGTTGTCTTATGTTTTCCTGCGGCGACGCTGCTTAGCTTGCCTCTTTATCTCTCTGTGCGCCGCGCCCGAGGACGCTGATCGGCCGAAGAAACCTCATGGCGGCGCTTCTCAGCCCTCCGCTAATGCAGGTAAGCTTTTCTCCTTTCAGAAAAGTGGTCTCTGAGCCGATGAAACCTCATGGCGACGCTGCTCAGCTCGCCAACCAGGAGAGTATCAGTGGGGGGTTTTCGGGGACGCACGTACCGCAAGAACGGAAGAACAGCCGTACTCGCATCTAGTACTACGTAATATATGTTAGTGCTGGCTCGAAGATTGTGCCTCCGGTCCGTCCCTCTGGGACAGCTTCAGATCCATGGACCGCTTCGTGCGCCGTGTCGCTCCAAAACTCGCTGCCGATGGCGCTCCTCAGCCTGTCGAAGTCGCAGCCGCTGCCGCTCCTCAGCGTGGCGCCAGGCTTGAAGCCGTGGCGAATCCAGACGCAGATGCAGCTGACGAGGCGGAGAGTAATGGTGAGGCCAGCAGCGTCGAGGGTGAATACTCTCACATCACAGAACTATTAGATGAGTTAGCGAAGGAACAGCCTGCCGCTGCACAATGGGCGGCACAACTTCCAAGCGACGCCGAAGTGACGAGCAGCTTTGATGCGTATTTGCGTCTCAGAGCGCGGCAATTGCTCGGCTACATCGCAACGCTGACAACAAGGTCCACTCAGCGAAAGGACAGATGCCTGAAACTGAACCACTACTCGCGAAGCCACAGTGTGGCGCAGGTGTATGCCAGGTTCCGTCAGAAAGCCGCCAAACAGTTGAGAGAGCTCCACGAAGCGGCTCAGGCGCTCCGCCCGGATGCAGATGCAGATCTGCAAGCATTGCATGCCGCCAAAAATAGCAGTCCGCATGCAGCACAATTGCTGCTGTGGGGTTTCAATCTGCTGGACCCCACTCGGAACCAGACGGCGATGTGGCGTGTGCAGCAAGGACTCTTGAGCGGCAAGCCGGTCCTCAAGAAAAGTGCTTCGGGCAGACCCGCGAAGGCTATCAGAGGCAATGTCTGGCAGTTGTGGCAGCGGAAAACCGCAAAGTTCCTCGAAGATGTGGCCAGCATATCCAGTGGAAGCCTTAGCAGCAAGACCATTCGGAGCATGTTCTCCTCCACGGCATCGGCTGCTTCCCATACTCTCGCCGCTCCTCAGCGTGAGGCGTCGCTGTTGCAAGATCAAGAGGGAAACGATCATACCTCGCATGCAGCCGCGTCCTCTATTGCGCCGCCAGCAGTTGCGTTAGAGACCATGATCCGCGTGCCCTTCGGAGACATTGCGTACGGCACATCGGAGTGGTTCTGGATGCCAGGTACTTCAAATGCACTGGGCCGCCTCGAGGATGACTTCAGATGCATGCTTCGCAAGTGGGAAGGCTGCAATTGCCTTGCAAAAGCAAGCGCCGCGCAATGTCGCGATCGAGTCGTGCAACAGCGCCAGCAGGCCAGCTTGCCAGAAGCTCTGGCCGGAGAGCCGCTGCCATTGGAGCAGCACATAGCAGCAGCCGCAGAAAGGTTCCGCAACGACATTGCCACGATGACACGAAAGACTGCAAGAAAGTTTGCTCGTGCCTTGTGCGTCCCACGGGGCCACAAATCGACAACGCAAGACGAACTGCGAAANCTGCAAGAGACCACAGAAACATTAGAGGACGAAGCGAAGGAAGCAGCGTTGAACCTCGCCGGCTACCGTTTCCAATCGCGACTCACAGTGTTCGCATACTGGTGCTGCGACCGTCGCCAGCGCGAGAGAAAGGCATTGCTCATGTCGCGATGGGTCGAACCCATAGAGGAAGAAAATGGCCGATGTCGCACAGACGTCATTCTCGACGAGGCGGAAAGGCAACCTCAACGAAACCGGCCGATGAGACGGCAACTGCGCCAACTCTACAAGCNCATCGACGAAGACTTCATGAGCCCGTACCGTGAACGCATCCTCAAGGCTCTCGCCAGCCACAAAGTACGTTATGTACCAGGCGCCGACATCGATGGCACAGACTTGTACGAGTTCCCCTTGGAACCTCGGTTGACCGCGCCTTTGCACTGCATGTTGTGCGGCGACGGCTTTGCATCCGACGCAGCTTTGGAGAAGCATGTTGTGTCATCGCATGTGTCCATGGCCGAGTACCGCAAGAGGGTTCTTTTCAAATACGAAGAGCGTGGTCCGCAAGCGGTCACTCCTTCCGAAAAAAGGAACATGGTGCAGAACTTCGCTCATTTCCAGCAATACTCGCACCCAGGAGCTGGCCACTGCGTCTTCTCCGGCGAACCTCCGGTGCCGCGATCAGAGGCTGCCTGCGCAATATGCGCCCGACTCGACTGGAAGGAACACCGGGTTAAGCTGAACTTGTTCGCGCCTTCGCCCGCTCAAAGCGACGAGAAACCAGACGATCCCAATGAGCAATCGAGCAACGATGACGATGACACAGATGCAACTCCGATGCGTCCAGTCCTTTGGTCAGACGGTGTCGCTTACTTGCAGAACCCAAAAAGGGTCCAAGAACTACTCTCTGTGGAGCGCTACCAGGAACGCTGGCCATTGATTCCTCAAGAGGAACTGCATGCTTCGAGCATTCAGCATCCAGACGATCCGAGCTGGCGATGGCTGCTGCACAGTCGCCGCGTACCAGTACTTCCCAACAGCGGCGCTCCTCAGCCTCCTGCAAAAGATCCTGATCGCCCGCCTTGCGCCGGCATCGGCGATGCCTCTATGCCGGTCTGGAGTTGCCGAGAATGCCAACAGGACCTATGTGGCCCGCACCCGAAGCTGCCGCTGAATGCTGTCGCGAATGACAATTGGATCGGGCGCGAGAAGCTTCTCGTCCGCAATGCCAGTCGAGCCACTCATTGGTTGTCTTCTCTTGGTCGCTTCTGCTGGAGGCAAATCCGCCTCGGCCGCGGACCTTCCTCGAGCGGCGCTGCTCAGCCTGCAGAAGACGTTCGCCAGACGGGAGTCAGCGGCAACACGATCTTCTTCGCACAGCCGACAGCAGAGGTGCCTCGGATGACAATGCCGCCTGATGAAGGCGACTTCCTGAACTCCTTGAACGTCTTGTTCACTAAGAACACCCAGCGCCTCGATGATGCGGAGTGGGCGCAAGTCAATCGAGCGGAGTACTTGCAGATCGTGAAGCTCCGGAAGCAAGAGTGCGCCTCTTTCAAACACGTGGTTGTGGACGACGCTAAGGCCGAACGAGAGTTGCCGGAATCCGGAGTGCCGCCATGTCTTCTCGCAACTTGTCAGGAAGTCGAAGGTATGGACAAAGCCCCTGTGCAACTCGACGGGCCTGCCTCTCGAGCACCCGAGCATAGCTTGAACGACGATGCCGGCGAGGCCTCTGAAGACGACACCTCGGACAGCAGCACCGTAGCATCTGGCGAACACGCTGCGTCGGAGTCCACTGCAGCGACGCGGCCGCAGAAAAGGCAAAGGTGTTCCAGCCGGAAAGCTGCAGACACGCCCGCTGCTTCTCTGCCAACGACATGCACCGCCAGCCTCGAAGATCTCGACGACGGCGTCGCCATTTCGTCCATTGCCGTCGATCCGGTGCATCATCTGCAGCCCGTGCAAATGATGCAGGCGCTCCAAGGCCAAATCGAATTGATGCACGAGCAAGCTGCCGCGATAGCGAAGAATGAGCTGCATGGAAAGGTGGCCGACGCAGACGGTGTTCTGCAACCGGTCGCAGACGAAGGCGGCCGATACCAAATGCGAAACATTGTGCTAGACATGCAGCATATCGCAAAGGATTTGGGCAGGGAAGGAGCCATGAAAGTCGAGAAGGCAGCAATTGGAGCCGCTGCCTGTCGCCTTGTATCGCCGACAGCTCTTGCTGTGCCGATCAATGAGCCGCTCAGTGCATACGACCCTCGCACCTACCCGATTTCCTCGGTGCACTGGTGGTTCGGCGATGGCGCTCCCAACTTGCAGCGACAAAGACCCATGCTCTTCGAAGAAGTCGCACGCAGGCTCATTGATGTGGAAGAGATGGAGTACATGCTGCCCGGAGACGAGACCCCTTACGAAGCCCGCTCCCCTTCTCGCTTCACAGATCCTGAGGTCCTGGCGATGCTTGGCGACTCTGTCCGCCGGCTCAAAATGCTGCAGGGCGTCCGTGCGACGATACAACGACGAGGCTTCTGGCAGGACCTCAAAAGCATCGCTGAAGCGACAGTGGAGGATTTCATAGCTGCCAACAAGCTCGCCACCCGCAACGAGTGCATGGGGTCGGCAGCAGCGCGAGCAGACATGCCTGCAAAAGTGCGGGCGGCGCTTCGCACCTTGCTCCTCAGCACTGCCAATGTGCCCGGCACGGAAGGCCGAAAGCAATCCTTGCGGCATGAGATGCATGCCTCGAACCTCATGTTCGGCNCNGNGACTTTCTTCGTCACCCCAAACCATGCTGACACATACTCCCCTCTAATGCTTCTCCTTCACAACGGTCCTGCCCGAGACGACCACTTCAACATTGACGCTCCTCAGCTTGATGAAGGCTTGCCAGACGAAAANTTCGCTTTCGACATCCGCAGCGAAGCTCCCANCATGCCATCGTTGCACCGCATGCACCAAATCGCTGCCGGAAATCCAAGGGCCCAAGCTCGCTTCTACCTTCTCATGCAGACGCTGCACTTCAGTTGTCTACACGGGTTCGACAAGCTGCACATCGGCCGAGTCAACTTAGTTTCGCCTTCTAGGAACCATCCTCGTCACGACAACTTCGCTTCCAAGTTGCAGCCGGCGATCACCCCAGCAGCAGCAGATGTGGAAGTCCCTGGCGAGGCCCAAGGACGAGGCTTCACTCATGGCCACGGCAAAGGCCACAGCCGCATCGGCGTCACAGTCGCNTGGATCAGNGACGTGCTTCGGTCAGCACCTTCTGCCACCTCTCTGCGAGTAANGAAGATGAGAGAAGCTCTCTTGCGTGCAGCTGTGTCGGTCCAGTACGAGTCTGCCAATGAGCCGGCTATCCAGATGGGCGTCTCAGACTTGCCGCCGGAACCTTTCACGGAGAAGCAGCAACGGCAGTCTAAAGTGGATGGAGCTTTGGAAGACGACGGCATCACCAAGCGGGACCTCGTCAAGTTGCAGCCGCCACTCGAGCAGGAACATGTGGGGCGGGAACGTCGGGCGGCAGAGGCAGGTAACCGACTTCCATTGAAAGGCACCGCTGCCTTTCGTGAGATGCCTTTGACTTGTGCCCACCAATCTTCCTTTCCTGCATACCGTCTCCGAGGAAGCTTCGGTCAGCTGCAGGAGGCCGCGGCTGGCGCTCCTCAGCCTGGCCCTCCACAGACTTACGCCACTGAAGCTGATCTCTGCCAAACGGATCCTACGGGCAAAGTCGTCGCCTTCCTCAAGGCAGACGGCCAGGAAGCTTCAGAGGATGACCTCAAGGATGACGCGCATCTGTGGGCGAGGCATTTCGGGACACATGTGCGAAACGGAATGTGCTTCAATCACGAGCACCAGTGCCAGGAGACATGCGTCAAGAACACCAAGAACAAGTTGGAAGCACTGCGAAACCTTAAGAAACGAAACTCCGTGCCTACCTGTCGTTTCTGGTTCTTTCGCATCTTGTCCCTAATGAAGCTCGTCGACGGCGATCTGAAGCTTAGGCGAGTGCGTCGCCGCGGCAAGCCTCTCGTGGAAGAACCTTACATTGAGACGAGCGCGGACCGCAACGAACAGTACAGATGCAAGGTGAAACGAGCTCATCCTTTCCGAGGTGCGTCCTCAGACGTCGCTCAGGCGACGGACCAATGTAACGTAGACTTCCAGTACTTGCCGTGCGGCCCCATCCTGGAGGAAGACGAGGCTGCTCCGGACTTAGCCGCTGCATCCCCAGGTGGCGCTTCTCAGCCTGCCACTGCACAGGAGACGCCGGAGTCCGCGCCGCAATGGCTCGGAGGTGTGCTTTGGCGTTCCTTGAGCTCAGCTCGCAGGAAGGTCGTCGGCGCTGTCAGCTCTGCTTTTCGGAAGATGCATGCCATGGACTACTACATCACGAAGTACCAAGGGAAGATGATGCAGTCAATGACGCCGCTGTTCGCCGCCATGACGCAAGGCATCCGCAAGCTAGAAGAGCAAGAGGAGCAAGCGGAACACCTAGCAGACAAAGACCCTGCAGAAGAGCCGGCCAGGAAAAAACGAAAAACAAAAGAAGATCTGCAGAGGCTGGCGCGGCAGAAATGCATTCGCTTAGCCTCCATGGCGAACAGATGCTACTGGCTTTCGTCCGCAGAAATCGCCGTTTTCGTGCTCACAGGCGGCGACTCGATCAGCACGCACTATAAGGCGAGAATCTTCACCAGGCAGCTGCAGTGGATCATCCAGGAGTGCAAAAGGATTTTAAACGGTGACGCATCATCGTCGGAAGATCCACGCCTTGCAGATCCAGCGGTCCTCGGCACAACTGCTCTCAGTGTAGACCTCATCGAGGCACACCTTCCCCAACGACTGGCGCTCCTCAGCCCGGTGCACCGGCAGAAGCTGGCGCTCCTCAGCCCGGTGCACCGNCAGAAGATGCGGAAGACAACGAGGAGCANGATGCAAACGACGTCACCGCCGAGATCGTGTCCAGCGACCTTNTCACAACCACGACCAATTTCAGTGACGACTTCGCGCATCGAGGGCCACTGTTGCGGGACATGGTCTACTATACGTACGCCATGCATGTGGANAGGGCACTGAGAACCAAAGACCAGGTAGATNGCCCGCTGCGCCGCTTCGTCCCTTTTGACGAGCACTATGCCCTCTACAAGAGTCACATTCAAGTCGTCAGGGTNACCGNTCNCGTGCCGGTCGTTGAAGGATTCCAATGTCCGTCCTGGGAGCAAGATGCGGAGCAGAACGCACTCTTGAAGCACATCCTCTTCGCGCCTTGGAAGTGTGACGGCGCGATGGATTGCGGCAGTCACCGGAAGTTTGAAACGCTTCTNTCTAACGGCGACGCGATTCCGCTTGCCGCCGATCGTGGCGACGATGTCCCTCCGCCGCCTCAAGTCGCCGGCGTTCGCANGCGGCGCCCACGGTACACGCTGGCACGGGGTTGGTGCCAACGCAAAGTTCAAATACTCATCGANGCAGAGAGAGCGGAGGCCAGGCAGCAAGCCGCCCAGAAGTATATGACACTGGCTGACACGACTTTCTGGTGCGACGGACCGGCCGAGAAAGAAGAGGCCGTCGAGGAGGCCAAGGACTGGTGCATGTGTGGGCTGCAATGGGCTCGGCAACTTGGTGGCAAAGTCGCGTTGGAACCACTGCGGCGCACTCTGGCCTTCGCCGGCCTTCCCTTTCGTTATCATGACGAGCAGTGCACACTCTCGGAATATGTTTCCTTCGTCTCTCGCGATGTGATGGCTCATTTGGATCTTGCCGCCGAAGCTCGGAAGAAAGAACCAAAGCCGACTCAAAAAGGTGTTGAAAGCGAATCCGAGCACAGCGAAGGAGATGCAGAGAAGAAGCCAGAAATCTCTATCGCCGATATCGGCAATGCTGGCTGGGATGCACAAGACGACACCATCGTGGAACCAGACACGAGCAAAACGATTTCCGTGGCGCCCTTGCAAGACCATGTCGCAGCCCTGCGGACGGCTTTCCAGAAAGATCTCCTAGAAGCAATCCCGACGAACAAAAAGCTGAGCGATATCCAGAAGCACTGGAAAGACTTGGACAGAATCTTCGGCGCTGCCGTAACGTCTTTAGACTTCAAAATGAATGTGGCCGCAGGCGCTTCTCAGCCCGGCGCGTTTGGAGCAGGCCTTTCTTTGAAAGAGGATGCTGACTACTGTTTGGCTTTGCAGAGAGCTCGCTTGCAAGCCGCTCGTCAGCAAGGAAGCTGCGACATTGAATCTGCACAGGACCACCCTGATCTTAACTTTGAGGGCGCTTTTCTGTCCGCTGCCCCGCAGGAGGTTTGCGAAGTCCCAATGCCAGATGCTTTGCTCGGACCAGGACATGTCGCGTTGAAGTTGCTCAACAAAGCAGGAGCTACAGAGGAGCAAACTGATGCTGTGTCGTTGTATGCCCTCTCCCTGCAGCGTCGCTTCAACAGCAGGGTCGACAAATCTTCTGTGCGACTTCCAGTTGCCACAGCCACAGGGAACCACGAGGCTGCGTGGCTCGGAGGCGGCGGTGTCGGGAAGACACGCACACTTCGACTTGTGNTNGAACCATTGGCGGTCACCTACTTCGGTCCACACGGTTACCTACCGACAGCCCAAGCAAATCACGCCGCCCAGCAGCTTGGTCCCCGTGGCCGCACGATCCACTCGGTGAATGGCCTTCTGGCGACATCNTCGTTCGTCACGTCACGCCTCGCTTTGAACGATGCTTCCAGGAAGAAAATAGACCGACTCAAAGGCGAATTGGGCGTGGAAGTCACTGACGAGCTCGGAGCTGTTCAAGGAGAACTGCTGCATGCGGACTGCTTACGGACCACCTACGGCCGGGCCCAAAGGCACAACCTTGATTCTACGCAGTATATGCGGCCACAAGAGAAATGGGGACGTATGCCTGCCCGAATCTTATGTGGCGACTTCTTGCAGCTTCCACCAGTCCCTGCTACAGCTTCGATGTTGGCGCCGCCGGGCAGGCATTCCTATGAACATCANCAAGGTGTTGCTCTTCTAGCTTCTGTGCCGTACGTCATAGACTTTGTCGAAATGAAACGNTTCGAAGACGACAAGCAGCTTCANCTGCTGCAAAACATGCGTGTTCCAGGAGGCNTNCCCGTGCCGGANGACACTTGGAAGGCCATCGTCGCCTCGCAGTACACAGNCAGCCAGGACGCTGCTCAGCTTCTGGCGTGTTCGAAGTGGCACGAGGCCGCCTACGACTGGCGAACAGTTTCCTTCGCCATGCAGACGAAAGCACGCTTGCAGGCCAAACAAGCGGGGCGAATCCTCTACTACATTCAGGCCGTCGACCGTGTATCTCAACATGTATCAGAGAAGGAGCTCCTACGCATCGTCGCAGAGCCAAATTTGTCCTACACGAAGAAACTCGCAGGCCTCTTGCCCGTCTACATCGGCATGGACATGATGATGCAGAAAACTTTGCTGCCGCCACAGTACGTCACTGGCACTGTCGGCAAGCTGCTCGGGATCGAATTGCACCCAGACGAACCAAAGATTTCGAATCGGCAATCCGTGCGAGAGGCAGGTTGTGTTATCTTGAAGTACATGCCGAAGTGGCTCTACTTGGAAATCCCTGACACAGCCGACGCCTTCCTCAAGAGCGACAATGCTGACGCTCCTCAGCTCGGCCCGAATGTCATCGCCATCGAGCCGGACAGCCGCACATGGACCCACCGCACGGAAGACGGTCTCAAAGTCGCTGTCACACGGAGGCAGATCCCTTTGCTGCCAAATAAAATCTCCACGCTGCACGGCATACAAGGTAAGACTGCTGATCCGGGCTTGGCAGCTCATTGGAAGTTCCAAAGAATCTGTCGCCTGAAGCATTGTGGCTGGCCCACTACGTGATCCTCTCTCGGCCTCGCAGCCTCGCGAACTTGCTCAGCTTCGGCTTGCCCAGCAGGAAAATTCTTGAAGCCGGACCACCAAAAGCTATCACTGAAGCTTTCGAAAGGGTCTTCGGCGACAAGATCGAAAAAACAAAGGAAGCGTGCGCTGAAGCTCGTCAGGAATTGGGGTGGCCTGCAAGGATTGCCTAGATGAGCTCACGGTTGCCGATTGGAGGCGTTTGCTCAACCTTCCGAGCGGCAACGCCATGACAGCGGTACGACACCACTTTACGATGCACATGCGCCTCTCAATGGGGCTATAGGCTCGAAGGAGTGGGCGAAGCGGCGACGCTTCTTAGCTTGCCGCACGAAGGTGGCGGCCAACGCCGCCCAGGACGAGCAGATCTTGGCGATGAAGGCCCAGCTCGCGACGCTCCAGGCGCAGCTCTTGTCGATGCTCGGCCCACAGCCTCCGTCGGAGGCGCCGCCACCGCATTTGATGACGACGTCAGCCTCCTCGTCAAACACGGTCGCTCCGAAGGCGAAGGCGGTTCCGGCCCCACACGCTCCGGAGGACGATCTCGCCGCAAAGCTGGCCAAGCGTCGGCGCAACGAATGATCGAAGAGATCGGTGTCTGCACGGGACAAGGGCGTTGCTCAACCTCTTGCGCTTCTTGCCGTCCGCCGCCGAACTCTGAAGCCGGTTTGGAAAGTCATTCCTTCTGAACTTTTTGCGCCCTCACAAGGGCGTTGCTCAACCTCTTGCGCTTCTTGCCATCCGCCGCCAAACATGGCAGCTCCGACGCCCATGTGTGGAAAATGTTGAAAATATATGTATTTCATTGTTGTTGTTGTTGTTGTTGTTGTTG
>JGI24538J26636_10000529_pt1 | contig 10914 bp, 12 predicted proteins | sample SouAtlMetagenome_FD_26636 | JGI IMG/M metagenome (IMG submission 26636) | reverse complement strand
TTGGCTGCGCATCATTAGCCCCGGACGCAGTAACATTGGCAGTTCAACATCTAACAACGCCAACAGTTTGGAGCTTCCAGTGCCGCCCGCCACGATAACGCGGTCTGCGGGGATGACACCGCCGATCGTCGAGACACCGACAACTTGACCGCCTTTCGTTTCTATGCCCTCAACAAGGCAGCCCGTAATCAAACGTGCACCTGAAGCTGCGAGTAAATCTGCACATATCTGCACACCATCAACAGCGGCTTCTTGGGGGAAATACAATGCGCGTTGGGGGGGCACTACAGCCGGTTCAAGCTGTTGAAATTGTGAGTTATTCAACACTTCGACGTCATATCCCATCGCTTCTAAATCGGCGGCTTGGGTGTCAAAGGAATCGCCTTGTTCTTCCCAACATAAACACCCCGACCACGTGATTGCATTGGTGTGCAGTGCGTCATTCAACCGTCTGTAGCTGGCAATGCCTTCAGCGCGGATATCGTGATGCGACTTATCTGCGTAAAAGCTGGCGTTCGCCCAGCCAAAGGAACGTCCTGTCGCTCCTGCAGCAGGTCCACTGGCGTCTATGACCGTTACGTCCGCACCTTGTTGGGACAAGGTGAATGCGAGGCTTGCACCAACGATCCCTGCTCCAATTATGACAACCTGCATTGCGATCTTCCTTGCGTTGCTTTGAGGCCAGCATAAGATAGCAGGATGACAGCACAAGACATCATCGACCGCCTATCACTCGAACCGCACCCTGAGGGCGGGTTTTATCGCCAAACATGGCGTGCCGAAAACGAAGGCCGCGCGGTTGGGACCTGTATTTATTTCCTATTGAAAGATGGTGATCATAGTCATTGGCACAAGGTCGATGCCACCGAAATTTGGCTTTATCACGCAGGTGCACCGCTGGTTCTGTCCCTGTCAAAAACAGATTCAGGACCTGCGACCGATCACCTTTTGACGCCTGATCTAACCAAAGGTGAACCACAATTGATCGTACCAGAGGGCCATTGGCAAGCGGCACGGACAACAGGCAAATATACGTTAGTTAGCTGTACTGTGTCGCCCGGTTTTGAATTTGAAGGCTTCACCTTGGCCGCGCCAAATTTTNAAATTTCTCTTTCTTAATCAAGTACTTGGATAGTTCAACATTCCACCAGAAACTGCTGCACGAACGCCAGTTGTACTGGAACAGGACGTTGGCAATCCGCGTGCAACCCTAACGGCCAGATAGGCAAAGGCTTGCGCCTCAAGCATATCTCCGTCCAATCCAACGCTCTCGATTTCAACGACGGGGTACTCTAGCGACACCTCTAGCATCTTCATCAAAATGGGATTTTTGCGTCCACCACCTGTCACCAAAACCTTGCTTGGTGGACGTGGGCAATGCTGCATTGCCTCTGCAACCCCAGCCGCGCACATAGCCGTTAACGTCGCAGTTGCATCGGAATCTGATAGCTCTTTTACCAAATCTATCATTTCAGAAAAATCNTTTCTATCCAATGACTTTGGTGGCACTCTTGAAAAGTATGGCTCAGCCAAGAACAAATCAAGCGCGCCCATTTCAACGGTGCCTGAGCTCGCGATTTTGCCGTCCTTATCAAACGCAACATCACAACGCGCTTGGACCAAATCATTGATCGGTGCGTTCGCAGGGCCTGTGTCAAAGGCAAGCAATGCGCCCACATCTTCTGGTGCATTAATCGCGGGATCGACCCATGTCATGTTACCCACACCACCAAGGTTCAAGAACACGATAGGTCCATCAGCTTTAATGTAGCGCGCACAAGCGTGGTGAAAGAACGGCGCAAGNGGTGCGCCCTCGCCACCCAGTTCAACGTCAGCACTGCGGAAATCCCAAACTACTGGCGTCTTTAAACTCTCCGCCAATGCGGCGCCATCGCCCACTTGCAAGGTCCCTTGTTGACGGGGTGCATGAGCCAAAGTTTGACCGTGAAATCCAACTAAATCGATGTCTACAAATTCTGCCAACACCTCTGCGTGGACCGCGTCGATCACGACTGTTGCCGCATCAACCTCTGGCCCAAACCAGCGGCCTAAAGCAGCCGAAAGCACTGTCTGTTCTATGTCGGTATAACGTCGGTATTGCGTCGGTCCAAAGGCGGTAATGTCATGCCCGTCCGTCACCAGCACCGCCGCATCCACGCCGTCTAACGATGTGCCACTCATCGCTCCTAAAGCAACAATTGGAGTATTGGTTTTTCGAAAGCTCTTCATTGGCCTTTTCCTTTGCCTTACCCCTCCCTATAGATTGCTTTGCAAAACCAACCAAGAGTACGTGCTATGACCTACCACCCAAAATCAGAATTTGTTGCAGTAATGATGGAACGCGGTTTCCTTGCCGACTGCACCGATTATCAAGGGCTGGATGATGCACTGCTTAAAGGTGCGCAACCTGGCTATATCGGCTTTGACGCCACAGCCAAATCTCTGCATGTTGGATCATTGATCCAGATCATGATGCTGCGCTGGTTGCAAAAGACCGGCAACAAGCCAATCACCTTGATGGGTGGCGGCACAACAAAGGTTGGCGACCCGTCTTTTCGCGCGGATGAACGCCCTTTGCTGGATAATGCAGCCATTGATGACAATATCGCAGGCATCAAGAAGGTGTTCAGCGCCTACCTAGAATACGGCGATGGGCCTACAGATGCGATCATGATNAACAACGCCGAATGGTTNGACGAGTTGAACTACCTCGACTTCTTGCGCGACATTGGTCGCCATTTCTCGATCAACCGCATGTTGTCGTTTGAATCAGTGAAATCACGCCTTGATCGTGAACAGTCGCTATCTTTCCTCGAATTCAACTACATGATCCTTCAAGCTTATGACTTTATGGAACTTAGCCGTCGTTATGGCTGTGTTCTGCAAATGGGTGGTTCGGATCAATGGGGCAATATCGTCAACGGTATCGACCTGACGCGCCGTGTTATTGACGGCGAAGTCTACGGTCTGACATCCCCATTGCTGACCACATCTGATGGCAGAAAGATGGGCAAATCACTGTCTGGTGCCATTTGGTTAAACCCTGACATGCTGTCCCCATATGAGTTCTGGCAGTTCTGGCGCAACACAACAGACGCCGATGTTGGGCGTTTCCTTAAGCTATATACCGAGCTGCCTGTAGACGAATGTGATCGCCTTGGTGCACTTAAGGGTGCAGAAATCAACGAGAGCAAGGTGCGTTTGGCCAATGAGGTCACTACCCTATTGCACGGTGCAGATGCGGCAGCGGCGGCTGAGGCCACAGCACGCGAAGTGTTTGAAAAAGGTGGTATTGGTGATGATTTGCCAACGCTAACTCTGAGCGCTGAAGACATAGGCGATGGGATCTCAATAGTTCAGTTGCTGGTAAAATCCGGCCTTGCGGGGTCCGGCAAAGAAGCCAAGCGTCTGATTTCTGAGAACGGCGCCAAGATCAATGATGAACCACTGGCTGAAGCTGGGATGATGATTGATGCCGCTGCTCTGGCCACACCAATGAAACTAAGTGCCGGCAAAAAGCGCCATGCTCTGGTACAAATTGGGTAGTATTTTGACGATTTAGAATAGTTTGAAAGGGCCGCTTATTTAGTGGCCTTTTCTTCGAGTAGCATCCATTCTTCTTCGGCCACGTCCAATTTGGATTGGCGTTCGATCAATGCATCAGTTGCCTTTTGAAACTTAACTGGGTTGGCAGTGAACAATTCTGGATCGCTCATCAATTCTTGCAGCTTGCCAATTTCAGCTTCCAATTGTTCCATTTCCGCAGGAATGGTTTCAAGACGGTGCTTTTCAGTAAAGCTAAGGCCTGACTTAGGTGCCTCTTCTTTTTCCTTACCTTTAGACGCAGAACGTTTTGATTTCACGACGCTTTCACCAAAATCATCCTGATTGCGCTGTGCGATATAGTCGGACCAACCGCCGGCATAAACAGTCGCTTTGCCGTCACCTTCCATCGCGATGGTCGTTACCGCCACACGGTCAAGGAAATCACGGTCGTGGCTTACCAAAACAACGGTACCGTCGTATTGGCCCAGCAAGTCCTGAAGCAAATCAAGAGTTTCAATATCAAGGTCATTGGTCGGCTCATCGAGCACCAAAAAGTTGCTGCTGCGGGCCATCAATTTGGCAAGCAACAGGCGTGCTTTTTCACCACCAGACAAAGAGCGTACAGGCGCGCGCGCCTGCCCCTCGTCGAATAGGAATTCCTTTAGGTAGCCAACAACGTGCTTAGGCATTCCGCGCACCATCACTTGGTCCGCTTTGCCTGAAACGCGCATCTCTGGATCACCTGTAAGGCTTTCCCAAAGGGTCATGTCACCATCAAGCTGAGCGCGCGATTGATCAAACAAAGCCAATTCAAGGTTGGTGCCCAACTTGATCGTACCAGTGTCAGGCTCTTCGCGCCCAATCATCATGTTCAAGAGCGTGGTTTTACCAACACCATTTGGACCAACCAGCGCGATGCGATCACCACGATTAATTGTAATATCAAAGGGTTCAAGGATTTTCTTATCACCAAAAGCCTTGGTAATCTGGGTCGCTTCAATGACCTTGCGGCCTGATTTTTTGCCAGCCTCAAACGCCATGGCCGCAGCCCCTTGACGGGTGATCTGCCCTGCCCGTTCAGCGCGCAATTCCTGCAAGGCACGAACGCGCCCTTGGTTGCGTTTGCGGCGCGCAGAAATGCCTTCAACGGCCCACCGTGCTTCAGCTTTGATCTTGCGGTTCAACTTGTGACGTTGGGTGTCTTCTTCTTCCCACGTTGCATCACGCCATGCCTCGAATTCACCGAACCCGCGTTCCTGACGTTTGACCATACCGCGGTCAATCCAAAGGGTCGCGAGGGTCAGCGCCTGCAAGAATGCACGGTCGTGGCTGATAAGAATATAGCCCTTGCGCGTCGCCTTCAGCTCAGATTCGAGCCAAGCAATCGCTTCAATATCAAGGTGGTTGGTCGGCTCGTCCAGTAACATTAAATCTGGGCCACCGGCCATCAGACGGGCTAAGGCCGCACGACGACATTCGCCACCAGATGCGGTCTCAACCGGACGAGCTGGATCAAATTTAAGGCCCGCGCCTGCGCGCTCAACTTTGTACATCTCACTCTCGTCCAACCCATGGGCTGCAAAATCGCCCAGTGTGGCAAAACCAGAAAGGTCGGGTTCTTGTTCCATGTATCCAACTGACACACCTGGACCTGCGATCACCTCCCCAGAGTCAGGTTCGACCAATCCGCCCATGACTTTCATCAAGGTGGACTTGCCAGAGCCGTTGCGCCCAACAAGGGCAACACGGTCCCCCGGTTGTGCGACCAGACTAAGACCGTCAAAAATGGGATCACCGCCGAAAGTCAGCGAAATTTCGTTCAATTGAAGAAGGGGTATACGAGCCATGCTTGCCAGCTACCTGCCCCACGCGACAGGGTCAATCGCCGCTCTTCATTTTACCAAATAAACTCTCGCCCTTTGGGCGAAACTACCCGACCAAGGCGCGAAGAAGCCGTTTAAGTTCTTGAGGAATAGCTTTTATATCNATAGCCGTGAAAAAATGCATCGTATTTAGATCACGATCGATCACCGCATGATCACTCACCCAACCGCCCATTAGTAGATAGGTACTCAGCAATGGTGGCATATCTGCATTGTCTTTTTTAGCGTCAAAGCCCTGTGTAACCTCACTTCTAAAATTAAACACATCAGCAAATTAATGTTTGGGTGCCCAGTGTGCCGCGCGGTGTGGTGCCCACCTAACAATGCGAACACCATCTGATGCGCGGCTGTGTCGTTCCCAGAAAAGGAAGTGAATCCAAACAGCGTAGAAATTTATTTTCCATCCACACAANCTGTTAATGCGGCCCATGCGATCCGGATAATATCGGGGACTTGTTCACTGGGGTGAATGCAAAATTGGCCCAATTCGATCATCGATCCAGAAAAACCAGCCAAAGCGCTGAGGTCCTAGAATTGCGCAGAATAGCTGGAGTCAATCGATGCACCTGTTCCAGCCAACATTCTAAAATACCCAACCAGCCGATTGTCTTGCGTTGAACGAATAAGGATATGAGAGCAGGACTTATCAAACCCGTCAGCATCGCTGCCTTCTAGATTAAAGCATAAGCCACACAATATTTGGGATTCAGATAAATCGTCGTCAGACTTGGCAACTGAAACTTCATAACTGCCCTTCACAAAGGACATCATCTCAATAGGAATTTAAACGTTCCGTTCGCGGCAACATTCCTCAACGCAGCTCATCGTGCAAGGAACCCTAACCGCCCAGCCCTAAATGCCAGCACCGGCCATACCGATGTTGCCAATCAACTGACGCAGAAAGGTTTTATTGCTCACTGCAGTGTCCGTGACACGACGCGTAAGTGGCACAACTTGTCCATNTTCTAACCCAAAGCGTTCTATATTGCTGACAACACCCGCACTGTCAAAGCTGATNGCAACCAATTGGCGTTCAATTTCTTTTGNCGCTGTTGGGCCAAACGTCCGCAAACGGCTACGCACATAGTAATAGCCACCATCATTCAACACGCCACCAGATGATGGTGGCCCGACAGTCTCTTCAACAGACGCTCGCGTATCAACGCCAACGATAATCGCATCAAGGTCTTCCTGTGGTGGAATATAGCCGTGATTTTTATAAGTTGGCGTACATGCGCCAATAGTCAAACATACGGCTCCTGCGGTGATCCACTTGCGATAGGATGTGAACTGCATTTTAACTGCCCTCTTGCTCTTAATCGTTACGGCTTTTATCCCGCGTACCAAAGGAACGTCCCTGTTTCAAGAAACGAAAGCATGAATCATGTCAGTAGCACTTCCATCCAAGCTCGCTTATCGCGTTATGGATCTTCCAAATAACTCGATTAAAAAGTTCGATTTACGCCCAGAACCAGCACAAAATGACGCAACTGCTGCGAAATTAAACCTGCTGGGTTTGCGTAAACTGCGTTTCACTGGTCAAATCCAGTCGTCTGGTAAATCAGACTGGCGTTTAACTGGAACAATCGGCGCAACGGTTATCCAACCCTGCACAATCACCCTTGAACCAGTCATGACCAGAATTGATGAATCCGTTGAGCGCCTTTTCGTAAAAGAAATGAGTGATCTGTGTGAGGAAGAAATCGAGATGCCAGAGGACGAAACCGTCGAACCCTTGGGCACATGGATCGACCCTGAGGCTATTATGATCGAGTCTTTGTGCCTCACGTTGCCAGAGTATCCACGGGCCGAAGGCGCAACGCTTGGAGAATCCATATACACTCAACCTGGTGAAGCCCCAATGCGCGATGAAGATGCGCGCCCTTTTGCCGGTCTAGCAGCCCTGAAAGACCAGTTGAAATCAGGCGATGAATAAGAGATAACAGTCATAGCCCTAAAGTGTCCAAATATCTGCTTGCGTCTGAGATAATTCGCAGTATTTTGCCTGCCTCATGGTATTAAAGGTTGGACATGTTGAGGCACACCGCCTAAACGCACGTCACGCCCAAACCAAACGTTATGCAACATCGGCTCCGCATACTGCGTCGCCCTTTAATCTAAAGGCCCATTATAATGGCTGTTCAACAGAACAAAGTTTCCACATCGCGCCGCAACAACCGTCGCTCGCACGATTCCCTGGTTGCTGCAAACCCAAACGAATGTACCAACTGCGGTGAACTGAAGCGCCCTCACCACATCTGTGCGGCTTGCGGTCACTATGACAATAACGAGATTGTCGCATTGGCTGAAGAAGTCGACATGGAAGACGACGCGGCATAAACTGCCGCTTGGCCCTGATGCAGATAGGCATTCGCAAATGACGGCACTGCCCGATCAAACAGACGCGAAACGCCGGAACACTGTAATTGCAGTGGACGCTATGGGTGGTGACAGTGGTCCTTCAGCAATCGTCGCTGGATGTGCCGCTTTTGCCAAACGTCGCAAGGACGTTGATATTATCCTGCATGGGCCTCAAGCTACGCTTGAGGCTCTTGTTTTGCGCCGTAAGCAACTTAATGGTCGTGTCACTATCCGTGATGCGGCTCAAGTTGTTTCTATGGAAGACAAACCAAGCCAAGTCGTCCGCCATGGTAAAAAGACGTCTATGTGGGCCACAGTCGAAACTGTACGTTCTGGTGATGCTGAAATTGCCGTAAGCTGTGGCAACACAGGTGCTTTGATGGCAGTATCAATGATACGCCTACGCAAATTGCCGGGCGTCAATCGACCAGCAATTGCTGTGCTTTGGCCATCATCCAACCCCCAGGGTTTCAACGTCATGTTGGATGTTGGAGCGGACATTCGTGCCGATGCTGATGATTTGATGCGTTATGCGTTAATGGGAGCATCCTATGCCCGCAACGGCATGGACCTGCCCCGCCCGCGTATCGGCTTGCTGAATGTAGGCACCGAAGAACACAAAGGCCGTCCAGAACTGCACGAAGCCTATGAGTTAATCTCAGCCCAAGCAAAACAAGCCAACTTTGAATTTGTTGGTTTTGTTGAGGGTGGCGACATTCCGGGTGACGTTGCCGATGTCATTGTGACAGATGGTTTCACAGGCAACATTGCGATCAAGACCGGTGAAGGTACTGCTGGTTTGATCGGTGATTTGCTTCGCAAAGCCTTTAAAAATACTCCGATGTCACGCCTTGCTTACCTGTTCGCCTTTACATCTATGCAGCGCTTGAAACGCCGTATAGACCCACGCCGTGTAAATGGTGGTGTATTTTTGGGCTTGAACGGTATGGTCGTGAAATCGCATGGTTCTGCAGACGCAACAGGCGTTGCCGCTGCGCTGCAATTGGCCGCACAGCTGGCCGAAAATGGATTTACTGGCAAGTTGGCCGCCCGCGTGGCCGCTGTTTTGCCCACCAAACCAAAGGATTAACACGCATGACATTGCGCGCTGTTGTAAAAGGGGTTGGGCATTACCTACCGGAACGTATTGTTCCGAATGCTGAATTTGAGAAAACCTTAGATACGACAGATGAGTGGATCAAATCCCGTTCAGGCATAGAACGTCGCCATTTCGCCGCCGAAGGTGAAACAACATCCATGTTGGCAACCAAAGCGGCGCAAGCGGCTTTAACCAATGCTGGAATGACCGCAGATGACGTGGATGCCATCGTTTTGGCAACCTCAACCGCCGACCTTACCTTCCCCTCAGCTGCAACGATGGTTCAAGCGAACCTTGGCATGACCAAAGGCTTTGCCTTTGATATTCAAGCTGTTTGTGCCGGTTTCGTCTTTGCCCTTAGCAATGCGAATGCTTTAATCCTATCGGGTCAGGCAAAACGTGTATTGGTGATTGGCGCAGAAACATTCAGCCGTATCATGGACTGGACCGACCGGGGCACCTGCGTGTTGTTTGGTGATGGCGCTGGTGCATTAATATTAGAAGCCGAAGAAGGTGCTGGCGACAACGGNGATCGTGGCATTCTATCAACAGACCTAAATTCAGACGGCACACACCGTGATCTGCTGTATGTTGACGGAGGTGTCAGCACTGGCACGTCTGGTTACCTGCGCATGCAAGGCAATCAAGTGTTCCGCCACGCAGTCGGTAAATTGGCAGCGACAGCCACAACTGCGATGGAGCGCGCAAACGTCACAACTGATGACGTTGACTGGATCGTCCCACATCAGGCAAATATCCGTATTATTCAAGGCACTGCCAAAAAGATGGGCGTTCCGATGGAGAACGTAATCGTCACGGTCCAAGATCACGGCAACACCTCTGCCGCATCTATCCCGCTTGCAATGTCTGTTGGTGCCCAAAACGGCCAAATCAAAAAAGGTGATTTACTTGTCACAGAGGCAATCGGTGGTGGACTGGCCTGGGGCGCGGTGGTTTTACGCTGGTAACCCACCATTTTTGTATAAATCCAACGCTGAAACTACCGTTGGCAAGGCATTGATATTGACTCGGAATTTCTCCTCGCCTTATTGTGATACAAAATAGGGGAACAACATGACTGATAACACACTGACACGTATGGATCTTAGCGAAGCGGTTTTTCGCGAGGTTGGTTTATCACGTAACGAAAGTGCGCAGTTGGTAGAAAGTGTCTTGGATCATGTTTCTGACGCTTTGGTAAAAGGAGAACAGGTTAAAATTTCTTCCTTTGGTACGTTTTCAGTGCGCAGCAAATCTGCTCGTGTTGGANGAAACCCAAAAACTGGTGAAGAAGTACCAATTAATCCGCGCCGCGTCCTTACATTCCGTCCGTCACATCTGATGAAAGACCGTGTTGCTTCAGGCAACAAGTCTTAATCTATGACAAAGTCTGCGGACGCTTTTCGTACCATCTCAGAAGTTGCTGATTGGCTTGGCGTTCAGACGCACGTTCTACGTTTTTGGGAAAGTAAGTTTACGCAAGTGAAGCCTGTAAAACGTGCAGGTGGTCGCCGGTATTACCGTCCTGCAGACATGCAACTGATAGGTGGCATTCAAAAGCTCCTGCACGAAGATGGCCTTACAATTAAGGGCGTTCAGAAGATATTACGCGAAAAAGGCATGGCGCATGTGTCAGCCCTTTCTCCATCTGTCGACGGTGCCGAAGTCGAACCAATGGTTGTGGAACCAGAAGCGGCTATAACGATGGAAGCAGAGCCACAAACTGCAACAATCCTACCGCTTGTTACGAAGGCAAAAGTTAAAGAACCAACGGAACGACCCTCATTGACTATAGATGAAGTCACGTCAGAGGTTGAAATTGTGAGCGAAGAGAGCATTACAGAAACCGTCGAAACCACTACACTAAAAGATGGTGTGTGTGACTCGACCACAGAGATAGAAACTGTGACTCCTGTTGTGGTTGACACTGTGGACAAGACCGAACTCGAGGAACTGCAGACCTCATCCGTCGACAGCAATTTTGAAGAACCTTTGGAAACGATCGAAGATGCACCAGCAGTGCAG
>JGI24538J26636_10000527_pt1 | contig 10917 bp, 10 predicted proteins | sample SouAtlMetagenome_FD_26636 | JGI IMG/M metagenome (IMG submission 26636) | reverse complement strand
AAAGGAAAGAAACGTATGCGTCAACTAGGTAATGTTGAAATCCCTCAAAGTGCCTTCTTAGCAGTGTTAAGACTAGATGACTAAACGATAAAGCTTGTATGGTTGAACCTACAATCCAAGAGTTTGAGGGCGCATTACTTTGCGGTGTAAAGATTCCTATGGAATTAAGGTCTTTCAACCCAGGAAGAGCATGGGCTTTGTTAATGCCTCAACTACACAAGGTGACTACTCGCACAAGTGAAGACCTCATATCTCTTCGTGATTTTGATGTAATACCCGTCTTTGGGCCTGAAGCCAATCCGTCCTTCTCCTATTGGGCAGCGGTGGAGATAACTCATGAAAATATCCACTTCGAGCAACTGGAAATACCAAAAGGTACCTATGCTGTATTTAACTACAAAGGTCTGAGCACAGATCATAGTATCTGGCGCTATATCTATGGAACCTGGATGGCAAGCAGTCCATATACGCTCGATAATCGTCCGCATTTTGAAAGATTAGGCGCTCGATATAAGAACGATGACCCCAGCTCCGAAGAGGAAATCTGGATTCCAATAACTGAAAAAAGCCCCAAAGCTTAACGCTTCAGGGCTTTATATAAGAGCATCCGCCCTAAGGCGATGTTTGTTTTATTTGTTACTGCTTAAAGAAGCGAATAAGTAGTCTCTATTCATACGAGCAATATTCTCCAAAGAAATTCCCTTAGGACATTCCACTTCACAAGCACCTGTATTCGTACAGTTACCAAAGCCCTCTAGGTCCATCTGGTTTACCATGCTTAACACACGGTCTCTAGCCTCAGGTTGTCCTTGTGGCAATAGGGAGAACTGACTAACCTTTGCAGAAACAAACAGCATGGCTGAAGAGTTTTTACAGGTTGCTACACATGCACCACAACCTATACAGGTCGCAGCATCAAATGCTCTGTCAGCATCATGTTTAGGCACAGGAATTGAATTTGCATCAATCGTGTTACCAGAGGTGTTCACGGAAATATATCCTCCTGCACGTTGTATTCGATCAAACGAAGTGCGGTCTACCATCAAGTCCTTAATGACTGGAAATGCTTTTGCACGAAACGGTTCAATATAAATAGTATCGCCTGAGCTGAACTCACGCATATGTAACTGACAAGTAGTCACTTTACGACCGGGGCCATGTGCTTCTCCATTAATAAACAAGGAACACATACCGCAAATACCTTCACGACAGTCATGATCAAAAACAACGGGCTCTACACCTTTTTCGATGAGCTCCTCATTTAAAAAATCCAACATTTCAAGGAAGCTCATGTCATCCTCCACTCCTGAAATTGGATATGTTTTCATTTCACCCTTAGCTTCAGGGCCTGCTTGACGCCAGATTTTCAACGTTAAATCCATAGGATATTATTTGTAAGAACGAGTCTTCAATTCAACATTATCAAATACCAAGTTTTCTTCATGCAACTTGGCTTCTGCAGGCACACCAGTGTATTCCCAAGCAGAAACGAATGTGAAGTTTTCGTCATCTCGAAGCGCTTCACCTTCCTCACTACGGTATTCCTCACGGAAGTGACCACCACAACTTTCATTGCGTTCTAACGCATCCTTCGCCATTAACTCTCCTAACTCTAGGAAATCAGCAACTCGGCCAGCTTTGTCTAATTCTGGATTCATTCCTTTGGCAGAACCCAACACACGCACGTTGGAGTAGAACTCTTCGCGCAACGCTTGAATATCCTTAATGGCTTGTTCAAGACCTTCTTTATTACGTGCCATTCCTACTTCGTTCCACATGATTTTACCTAGACGCTTATGGAAAAAGTCAACAGATTTTGTACCATTAACACTCATGAATTTATCAGTACGGTCACGACAAATCATTTCGGCGTCCTCAAATTCTTTTGTGTCCGTAGGAATAGTGCCTGTGCGGATGTCCTTAGATAAAAACTCTCCAACAGTATACGGAGCTACGAAGTATCCATCAGCTAAGCCTTGCATTAAAGCAGATGCGCCTAGTCTGTTTGCACCGTGGTCAGAGAAATTTGCCTCACCCAACGCAAAACAACCAGGAATTGACGTCATTAAATTATAATCTACCCAGAGGCCGCCCATCGTATAATGAACTGCAGGATAAATCATCATAGGTGACTTGTAAGGGTTAGATGCCGTGATTTTCTCGTACATCTGGAAAAGGTTACCATACTTTCCTTCAACCACTTTCTCTCCTAATGCTTTAATTTCAGCATCAGAAGGATTAGTCAAACCTTTAACATGAGACTCTTCACGTCCNAAACGCATGATCGCTGCAGCAAAATCCAAGTATACTGCTTCACCAGTTTTGTTCACGCCATAACCTTCATCACAACGCTCCTTAGCTGCACGAGATGCCACATCACGTGGAACCAGGTTACCAAAAGCTGGATAGCGACGTTCTAAATAGTAATCGCGGTCTTCTTCTTTAAGATCTGTTGGATGCAGTTNACCGGCTCTGATTGCCGCTGCATCCTCTTTTTTCGCTGGCACCCAAATTCTACCATCATTTCGAAGTGACTCAGACATAAGTGTCAACTTACTCTGGTTTTCACCACTAACGGGAATACAGGTTGGGTGTATTTGTGTAAAACATGGATTAGCAACATACGCTCCCTTACGGTGAGCTTTCCATGCTGCGGTAACGTTCGATCCCATTGCATTTGTAGAAAGGAAAAATACATTTCCATAACCACCTGTACACAAAAGAACTGCATGGGCACTATGTCGTTCAAACTCTCCTGTTACCAAGTTTTTTGCGATGATACCTCGGGCCTTACCGTCAACCTTTACCAATTCCTGCATCTCATGACGAGCATACATTTTAACACGGCCTTTAGCGATCTGACGATTCAAAGCAGAGTATGCTCCCAATAACAATTGTTGACCAGTCTGTCCTTTAGCGTAAAACGTACGGCTTACCTGAACACCACCGAAAGAACGGTTATCAAGCATACCGCCATAGTCACGAGCGAATGGAACACCCTGCGCCACACACTGGTCGATAATGTTTCTACTTACCTCAGCCAAACGATGAACGTTAGCTTCTCGAGAGCGGTAATCACCTCCTTTAATGGTGTCGTAGAACAAGCGGTGCACTGAATCACCATCATTCTGGTAATTCTTTGCCGCATTAATTCCACCTTGAGCTGCAATAGAGTGTGCACGACGTGGTGAATCTTGAAAGCAAAACGCCTTCACATTGTACCCCATCTCTGCTAGAGATGCAGCAGCTGAAGAGCCAGCNAGTCCGGTTCCAACGACAATAACGTCCATTAAACGCTTATTGGCTGGNGAAACTAAAGNAATCTCGCCTTTGTGAGTTGTCCATTTATCGGCCAATGGGCCTGCTGGAATTTTTGAATCTAATGCCATAATGATTCTCGGATTATATGGATTGACCTGGTTGAACTACAAACAAGAAAATCGCCACTGCGATGAAACCTGCAGGAACAACCCATGCAAATGCACCCATCGCCTTCTTAATGATCGGAGTATATTTTGGGTGGTTAACGCCTAGGGTTTGGAACGCACTTTGTGCTCCATGACTCAAGTGAAAGGCCAACCCTAAAAGGGCTACCACATAAAAAGCAGTGTACCACCAATTCTCAAAAGCTGCTACAGTGATTGTCCATAAATCCTTGTACTCAACGCCATCCAACATATAGGTCGGAACATGCCCGAAGTGCATCTCATACCAAAAGCTTCTCATGTGTATGACAATGAAGAATAAAGTCAATGTACCGAGTAAAGCCATTTTACGAGATGCCCATGATGCATTCGCCGATTGCTTTTCTTTTACATATTTAACAGGACGTGCAGCACGGTTTTGACGAGCAAGCATTAAACCATCTACCGTATGCAACAGTACCGCTAGGTAGGTAACATAAGACAAGATTTTCACTAAAGGGAACGTAGTCATGAATAAGCCATAAGCATTGAATGCCTGTCTTCCTTCTTCACCGGTTACAAATAACTGAAGGTTTCCAAGTAGATGACCTACAAGGAATGTACACAAGAATAAACCAGATACTGCCATCCAGTACTTGCGTGCGAGAGAAGAGCCAAAAAGCCCTTTTGATGTTGTTGCCATAAGCGAACTTAAAGTTTAATAGCCTAATTTTAGCAAGTCAAATTTACGGCACAGACTTTTGTAATGGCTGTATCTGCGACAAAAATCACTATAGAACTATTCTAAATTAAATTAGCTTCCGTGCATTATGAGATATCACAAACTTAACGGCGAATTATTTACAGAAAATCGAAGAAAATTCACTGACCTACTAAAGCCTAAATCTTTAGCTATATTCACGTCAAACGATGCCTACCCTACTAGTGCAGATGGACATTTACCATTTAAGCAACACAGTGATATCCTTTACTTAAGTGGGGCCGACCAAGAAGAAAGTATACTGGTATTATTTCCAGATGCACACAAAAAAGAACTCCGTGAGGTACTCTTTTTAAAAGAAACTAATGATCTGATTGCAGTCTGGGAAGGCGCGAAGTACTCCAAAGAAGAGGCCTTCGAAATAAGTGGAATACAAACCGTTTTCTGGTTAACCGATTTCGATCGTGTGTTCCATGAAATGGTGGTCAACTCGGAGCGTATCTACATGAACGGCAATGAACATTTAAGAGCCCACGTAGATACTGAATTACGCCATGATCGCATGAATAAGTGGATAAAAGAGACCTATCCAGCCCATGAGTTTGAACGGAGTCAGCCACTTCTTCATAGAGTTCGTGGTACGAAGAGTGAAAAAGAGATTGAGGTCTTACGAATGGCAGCAGCGGTCACTAAAAAAGGCTACGAGCGTGTACTTAAGTTTTTGAAACCAGGGGTGTGGGAATACGAACTCGAGGCAGAATTCATGCATGAGTTCTTAGTGAATAGGAGTCGTGGTTTTGCTTATACTCCAATCATTGCTGCGGGAGGTAATGCCAACGTACTGCACTATATCGAGAACAATGAACAGTGCAATGATGGTGACTTGGTACTGTTTGACGTAGGTGCTGAATATGGCAACTACACCTGTGATGTAACCCGCTGTTTCCCTGTCAACGGAAAATTCACAGCACGACAGAAAGAAGTTTATAATGCAGTTTTACGCGTTCATGATGGCGCCATTTCTATGCTGCGTCCAGGAATTATGCTTGATGTATTTCACCAACAAGTTGGAGATTTGATGACCCAAGAGTTATTGGCATTAGGATTGATTAGCGCTAAAGATGTCGAAAATCAAGACCCATCTTGGCCAGCCTATAAGAAATACTTCATGCATGGCACCAGCCACTACTTGGGTCTAGATGTTCATGACTATGGATTGTGGACTGTTCCTGTTGAAGAAGGCATGGTCTTTACCGTTGAGCCTGGCATCTATCTCCCTGAAGAGGGTATAGGTATCCGTATTGAAGACGACATCGTAATTACGGCAGATGGACACGAAAATCTAACTCGTTCTATTCCGAAAACAGTAAATGAAATTGAAGCCTTTATGGCGAGCTAATGCCTTTACTAGAATACCATCAATCCTATATNAATTATGAGTTCCGTGACCATCCTAAGGGAAATCACGGAACTCTTGTTTTATTGCATGGGTTCCTGGAAGATTCACGCATGTGGAAGGAACTTACCCCAAACCTGGAACATATAGGGTCGATCCTCATGATTGACCTACCCGGACATGGAAAAACACCCAGTTTTGGGTATGAGCACACCATGGATTTTATGGCCGGATGTGTTCGAGCTGTTTTAGATCATTTAGATGTAACAAAATGTGTTTTACTTGGTCATAGTATGGGTGGTTACGCTGCTATGGCTTTTACTCATTTGTATCCCACTTACTTAACGGGATTAGGGTTGTTTTTTTCAACACCAGAAGCAGATTCACCTGAGCGAGTTGAAATGCGATTTCGTGCGGCTGAATTAGTTAAGAAGAACAAAAATGCCTTTATACGCGCGGCGATTCCCCAGCTTTTTGACCTTGACACTAGAAACTCCTATAAGGATGAAATCTCTTCTCAAATTCAGGAGAGCTTAACGCTCGAGACCCAGGGCATACTAGCTTCCTTAATGGGAATGAGGTCTCGCCCCGACAGAACCAGTGTGTTGTATGATCCTCCCTCACAACTTGTGCCTAGTCGCATTGCCGTATTCGCGGGGGAAAAAGACACCGTCATTCCTTTTCAAGGGGTTCAAGGCTGGTGGAATGCAGAAAGTGTTGGATTCAGATACCTCAGTGATCACGGTCATATGGGCCATATTTCCGATTCAAAAAGATGCGGAATGGCTATAGCAGAATGGTGGCAAACATTATTACCATAAAAAAGGCGCCCTTTGAGGCGCCTTTTTTATGATATTGAAACAGATGTTAAACGATTCCTTGATCCAACATTGCATCGGCTACTTTTACAAAGCCGGCGACATTTGCACCACTCACGTAATCAACGTTTCCGTCTTCTTGCATACCATACTTCACACATGATGCATGTATGTCTTTCATTATCTTATGAAGATGACCATCAACCTCCTCACGAGTCCAACTCATTCGAAGACTATTCTGACTCATCTCCAAACCAGAAGTAGCCACACCACCTGCATTCGACGCTTTTCCTGGAGAGAAAAGGACACCGCTGGATTGGAAAGCTTCAACTGCCTCTGGAGTACATGGCATATTCGCTCCTTCACCCAATGCCATCAGACCATTGCTTATAAGAAGTTTCGCATCGTCCCCATTTAATTCATTTTGAGTAGCACAAGGGAGCGCTACATCACAGGAAACATTCCAGGGAGTACCTGCTACAAACGATATATTATCAAAGTTATCTGCCGCTTCGTGTATACGACCGCGACGAACATTTTTAAGCTCCATGACAAAAGCCAACTGCTCAGCATTCAGACCATCGTTACAAACAATATGACCCGAAGAATCGGATAATGTAATCACTTTAGCGCCTAATTCTATGCATTTCTCTGCCGCATACTGCGCAACATTTCCTGATCCAGAAACAACGACACGCTTGCCTTTGAAAATCTCACCCTTTACAGCTAACATTTCTTGTGCAAAATACACTGTTCCATAGCCCGTTGCTTCCGGGCGAATCAAAGAACCGCCCCAGCTCAAACTCTTTCCTGTTAGCACACCAGTAAACTCATTGCGAATTCTCTTGTATTGACCAAACATATATCCAATCTCACGGCCACCTACACCAATATCCCCAGCAGGAACATCTGTATTAGGACCGATGTGACGAGAAAGCTCTGTCATAAAGCTTTGACAGAAACGCATTACCTCGGCATCTGACTTTCCTTTGGGATCAAAATTAGCGCCGCCCTTACCGCCTCCTAATGGAAGCGTCGTGAGGGAGTTTTTAAAGATCTGTTCAAATCCTAAAAACTTCAAAACACTGAGATTCACAGTCGGGTGAAAACGAAGGCCTCCTTTGTAAGGGCCAATCGCACTGTTGAATTCAACACGATAGCCTTTGTTCACATGTATATTGCCTTTGTCATCTGTCCATGGTATTCTGAACATGATGGTTCTCTCGGGCTCAACAATGCGCTCTAGTAAGCTCTTGCCTTGATATTTAGGATTGTTTTCAATGAACGGAATCACAGATTCCGCCACTTCTTGTACCGCCTGCTTAAATTCAGGCTCGTTTGGGTTTGCCGCCTCGACTTTCGTGATAAACGCGTCGATTTGCGCTTGGTACTTAATGGACATAATGTCAGTTTCTATTGATAGGTTTACAAGACAAATGTAGAATAAATAGTCACCTCTACACGCTAGTTGCTTACAGTTTTCCTGCAGTACCTATGCGGCCCAACTCTGTCTAACAAACCCAAGTCCACAAGTATTTTTAATCCTTTGAAAATCTGAGTATTAGATGAATTAAGCTTCGTTTTTAAATAGGAGGAATCGACTATTCTTCCATGAGGAAACTCTCGAATTAAGCGACCTTCAATAGACGTTGAGAGATCTATCTTTTGCGTATTTTCAATCCAAAGAGGGTAAAATGTTGAAGGAAATGATTCTAACTGAACCACCGGACGCGCAATAAGCTGCTCAATAAGTAAATTCGGACCCAAACTATTAGGCTGAAAAAGAGCTCCAGGGAGCGCATAAACCTCTCGGTTATATGTAAAAGCTTGGTTTGCAGTGATCAATGCACCGCTTTTGGCTGCTGCCTCTATCACTAAGGTCGAGAGCGCTGCCCCAGCTATTAAACGGTTTCGAACAGGAAAGAAATTTCTTAGACTCTCTTTATAAAACGATTGTTCTGTAAAAAAGCCCCCTCCATTGTTCACCATGGAAATTGCCAGTTTTTCATTGCGTTTAGGACTAAGCTTGTGAAGACCTCCAGCTACAAATGCATGGGTCGTTGCTCCACAATCTAATGAAGCCTCGTGTGCACAAGCATCAATACCAAAGGCTAACCCACTTAAGATATTGACCGGATACTTACTAAGGTCACGCACAATCATTTTGGTGTGGTGCAACCCGTATGAGGATGGTTTTCTCGTTCCCACAATAGCTAGGGGGACCTTCCTATTGTCCCAAGTTCCCCTTCCAAACAAGGCCATAGGAGGATCGGGGATTTGTCTTAATAATTCTGGAAACTCCTGCATGTCAAAAGTCAGTAAGGTAATCCCCTCGTTCTGTATGATGACCAGTTCTTCATTCATGCACAATAAAGCGTTATCCCAATTCGAGGTGCCATCAATCATTTTCTTTAAAACTGCTGAAATCGCAAATTCAGGTCCATGACGTTTCCACTCCTCACTGTAAAACAGCGTCTTTTTTTGCCGATTTGTAAGGCCTTTTAGAAAATGAAGTGCGAGTAAGTAATTCATATTGAGTTATTAACAGATTGTTATAAAATTTAACCCAATTGGACCAAGTAATAAAATGAAGTTACCCACATGTTTTGCATTTTTGTATATACCATGAAAGTCGAGAAACTCATCTTACAGCGTCTGACAGAAACCGGAAGGGTTCACCTTCCTGGCTGGGGATCTTGGTACCTCAAAGCGCAAATTTCACGTTGGGATAGCGTTACAGGCACCGCTTTTCCAAAAGGAAAGTANATCGCCTTTAACCCATCCATCTCAAGTATGGAAAACAGCCTAGTCTCACTAGTAATGAGAGATATGGGGTGTACCATGGAGGNTGCAGAGCAATGGATCCGCAGAAAAGTACAACAGTGGCAATTGTCCCTAGACAATGGAACTGTTCTGATGCTAGAAGGTATAGGGTCTTTTAGACCAAACGGCTCTTTCCAATCAAATGTAAATAGCTTAGATGCGCATAGTTTTGGACTGACTCCTATAATGCTACATTCCATCAGCGAACCTAGCGCACTGCAATCGAAAGTTGTTGCGAGTCTGAAAATGGTGAGTGAACAACGGGAACAAGGATTAAGAAATTGGCAAAAAGCATCAGTCGCTGCTGCAGTCTCTCTTTTGTTTGGTTTAGGGATCTTTCAGAGTACATGGTCTACTCAAATGGCAGGTTGGATTACCTCATCTGCTGAGACTGAATTTGAAGTTACTGTTCCCTTGATTGACGTTGAAAATCACGCCAAAGAAACTCCTATAATAACATCTTCAGAACGCACTATCACTCCAGAAGTAGTCGTTACTGCTCCTAGATTAGACAAAGGGTACTCTATTATTGTAGGATCATTTAAGGTAAGTAAGAACGCAAGCGATCTCGCAAATGAGTTGAGATCTCAAGGACATCTTGTTACTATATTGGAGGGCTCTTTAATGAAGGTTGGTGTTGGTTCCTTCGCTTCACGTGATGACGCAAAAATTGCCTTGAGCAAGGTTAAAGCTAATATTAATTCTCACGCTTGGATCTGCGCCTATTAAATTGGCTTAGCTACCTTTGTAGCAATTCTTTTATACTACTTCATGAGCACTCAAAAGACCTCAAACGACAGCTTGACAGTCATGACTCAAATAGTCATGCCTAATGATACTAACCAGATGAATAATCTGTTTGGTGGCCAATTATTGAGCTGGATGGACCGCTGCTGCGCCATTTCTGCACACAGACATTGTAAGCGCCAGGTGGTTACTTCAACCATTAATAATGTAACGTTCAAGAATGCCATTCCGCACGGAGCAATCGTGACTATTGAGGCGAAAGTTTCACGCGCTTTCAGCTCCTCCATGGAGATTATTGCCGATGTGTTTCTTGAAGAACAAAGACCCAATGGAGCGCGCATAAAGGCAAATGAAGGAATTTTCACGTTTGTTGCGGTGGATCAGTTGGGGAATCCGATAAATGTTCCTCCTGTAACACCTGAAACTGAATTAGAAAAGGAACGCTACGCTGCTGCTTTACGCAGAAGACAACTTGCCTTGATCATTGCTGGAAAAATGGCGCCTGAAGACGCCTCTGAGCTTAAGGCGTTGTTCTATCCTGAAGCATCTGCTCAATAGCAGTCAAGACTTCGCTAACGGGTAATTTATTCATCGGGTTTGGTAGAAAAATCAATTTTTTCCCATGCTTACTCATGGGGGTCCATATACTTTTGCTCATTACTTCTTTTTGCGAGGATCTCACTGGCCATGGAGCAAACCCCAAGTTTGGATGGGTAGCTCCCCAAAAACTCACCAATGGTGTGTCTAGTAATGATGCCGCATGCATAAACCCCGTGTCACCGCTCACAACTAAGGCGGCATTCTTGATCAAGGACAATCCTGAGGCAATTGAATACGAGGTTGCGTCTATTAAATGGTCAAACTGGGCACAAAGTTCATGGGCCAATTTCTGGTCANCNGGCCCCCCTAACAATACCATAGGGTTTCCATCAAATGCAATATTTGAAATGAGCTCCTGCCATTGAATTAAGGACAGGCGTTTCCCTACTTGAGTCCCTCCAATCACAA
>JGI24538J26636_10000526_pt1 | contig 10923 bp, 20 predicted proteins | sample SouAtlMetagenome_FD_26636 | JGI IMG/M metagenome (IMG submission 26636) | reverse complement strand
GTTCTTGAAAGGTTGAAATGTCATTTAAAATTTCTTCTAACTGATTTACAGGTATTTTAATATAATTATTTTTGAAGTTATATTTTTGTAGAATTTGGTTGCCGATGTTCTTGTGTTTTAGAAGTACAGAATCTATCTTTTTATCAAGATTTAAATAAGCAATATATTTTTCACCTTTTTTAGAGACGCTGTCTATTCTGCTTAAAAAATATCCGTTCATTTTAAGGTGTTTTTGAACGCTATTTAATTCAAGAAATAGAGCTGTAGAATCTATATGTTTTGTTTTATATTTCATTTTAGAAAGAAATATATTTTCAGTTGTTTTATTTGAATTTATTTCAAGACTAAAATCTTGAGAACATACTGCAGAGGTATAACCAAGTATAGCTATTAATAGAAAGAAGGAGATGTTTTTTTTATGCAATAGATTCTCTGTTTTTGAATTTCAAATGTATCTAAAAAACAGTTACAATGGAAAGTATAAATACTTTTTTAAAAAATAAGTTACTGAGATTAGAAAGGTTAGAAATTATTTGTACATTTGCAAACTCTGAAAAAAGAGACAAGTTTAATTATAAACGAAAAAAAGCAATTATTTAGTATGCCTACTATTCAACAATTAGTTCGTAAAGGAAGAACCAAAATAACTAAGAAGAGTAAATCGGCTGCTTTGTCGTCTTGTCCTCAAAGGCGTGGAGTTTGTACACGTGTTTATACTACAACACCAAAAAAACCTAATTCAGCAATGCGTAAAGTTGCAAGAGTTAGATTGACAAATGGTAATGAGATAAACGCATACATTCCAGGTGAAGGACATAACTTACAAGAGCACTCGATAGTATTAGTTAGAGGTGGAAGGGTAAAGGATTTGCCAGGTGTAAAGTATCACGTAGTACGTGGAGCTTTAGATACTGCGGGAGTTGAGGGGAGAACCCANAGACGATCAAAGTACGGTGCAAAACGCCCAAAGAAGTAAAAACGTTACAAGTAAAAAACTGTAATTTCTAAAAATTATAATACGTTGTTTTAGATTTTTTTAAAACTACTATTAATATCTAGAAAGGATAGTTAAGAGCAAGTAACAAATTAATTAACTTTTTTAATGTAAAGACATGAGAAAAAGAGCAGCAAAAAAAAGAGTCTTATTACCAGACCCTAAATTTAACGATCAGTTAGTAACTAGATTCGTTAACAATTTAATGTGGGCAGGTAAAAAGTCAGTAGCTTTTAAAGTATTTTATGATGCGTTAGACATNGTAGAGGAAAGAAAAGGTGAAGAAGAAAAGTCAGCCTTAGAGATTTGGAAAGATGGTTTGTCAAATGTAATGCCACACGTAGAGGTAAGATCTCGTCGTGTAGGTGGAGCTACATTTCAAATCCCAATGCAAATTAGACCAGACCGTAAGGTTTCTATGGCTATTAAATGGATGATTTTGTATACTCGTAAGAGAAACGAGAAAACAATGGCACAGCGTTTAGCTGCTGAAATTTTAGCTGCGGCTAAAGAAGAAGGTGCTGCTGTTAAAAAGCGTACAGANACTCACAAAATGGCAGAAGCTAACAAAGCATTCTCTCACTTTAGATTTTAATAGATATGGCTAGAGATTTAAGATATACTAGAAATATTGGGATTGCAGCACATATTGATGCTGGTAAAACCACTACTACAGAACGTGTATTGTATTATACAGGTGTTTCTCACAAGATTGGAGAAGTACATGATGGTGCAGCTACTATGGACTGGATGGAGCAGGAGCAAGAAAGAGGTATTACAATTACTTCTGCAGCTACTACTTGTACTTGGCAATTTCCAATGGAAAATGCAGAGACACTTCCAGATACAAAAGATTATCACTTTAATATTATTGACACACCAGGTCACGTAGATTTTACTGTTGAAGTAAATAGATCTTTACGTGTTCTTGATGGTTTAGTATTTTTGTTTTCAGCTGTTGATGGTGTTGAGCCTCAATCGGAAACAAACTGGAGACTTGCAGACAATTACAAAGTACCAAGAATTGGTTTTGTAAATAAAATGGACCGTCAAGGATCTGATTTTATGATGGTTTGTAAGCAAGTGAAAGAAATGCTAGGTTCTAATGCTGTTCCAATTGTTTTGAATATTGGTGATGAGGAGAACTTTAAAGGTATTGTAGATCTTGTTAAAAACAGAGCTATTGTATGGCATGAAGAGGGTATGGGTTCTACATTTGATGTTGTAGATATTCCAGAAGATAAAAGAAGAAGCAAAAATTCTACGTGGTAAACTTATTGAAGAGGTTGCTGCTTATGACGAAGATTTGTTAGAAAAATATATGGAGGATGAAGATTCTATAACAGAAGACGAAGTGCACGCTGCATTAAGAGCTGCTGTAATGGATATGTCTATCATTCCTATGATTTGTGGTTCTGCATTTAAAAATAAAGGGGTTCAGTTTCTATTAGATGCTGTATGTCGTTATTTACCTTCTCCAATGGATAAAGAAGGTATTGTAGGTGTAAACCCAGATACAGACGAACAAGAATTACGTAAACCAAGTGTAGATGAGCCTTTTGCTGCTTTAGCATTTAAGATTGCTACAGATCCTTTTGTAGGACGTTTAGCATTTTTTAGAGCATACTCTGGTCGTTTAGATGCTGGTTCTTACGTTTTAAATAATCGTTCTGGTAAGAAAGAACGTATTTCACGTATTTATCAAATGCATGCTAATAAGCAGAATGCAATTGATTATATCGAGGCTGGAGATATTGGTGCTGCTGTAGGTTTTAAATCTATCAAAACAGGAGATACTTTGTCAGCTGAGAAATTTCCAATTGTTTTAGAATCTATGGATTTTCCAGATCCAGTAATTGGTATTGCTGTTGAGCCTAAAACAAAAGCGGATGTAGATAAATTAGGTATTGGTCTTGGTAAGTTAGCCGAAGAAGATCCTACATTTACAGTTCGTTCAGACGAAGCTTCAGGACAGACTATTATTTCTGGAATGGGTGAATTACATTTAGATGTAATTGTAGATCGTTTAAGACGTGAATTCAAAGTTGAAGTAAACCAAGGGCAACCTCAGGTTGAATACAAAGAAGCTATTACAGCTGAAGCGCAGCACAGAGAGGTTTATAAGAAACAATCTGGTGGTCGTGGTAAGTTTGCTGATATTGCATTTACTATCGGCCCAGCCGATGAAGGTGTTCAAGGATTGCAATTTGCATCTGTTATTAAAGGGGGTAATGTTCCTAGAGAATTTGTACCTTCTGTAGAGAAAGGTTTCAAAGAAGCTATGAAAAATGGTCCTTTAGCAGGTTATGAAATGGATTCTATGAAAGTTACATTAAGAGATGGTTCTTTTCACGCTGTGGATTCGGATGCATTATCTTTTGAATTAGCTGCAAGAATGGGATATAAAGCTTCAGCGAAAGTTGCTAAAGCGAAAATCATGGAGCCTTTGATGAAGTTAGAAGTGCTAACTCCAGAAGCTAACATGGGTGATATAGTTGGAGATTTGAACAGAAGAAGAGGACAAGTAAATGACATGAGTGATCGTGCTGGTTCTAAAGTTGTAAAAGCAATAGTACCATTATCAGAAATGTTTGGTTATGTAACTGCTTTAAGAACGATGTCTTCTGGTAGAGCTACTTCTACTATGGAATTTTCACATTACGCAGAAACTCCTTCAAATATATCTGAAGAAGTAATTGCAAAATCTAAAGGTTAATCTACTTAATAATTACAAGATGAGTCAAAAAATTAGAATTAAATTAAAGTCTTACGATTACAACTTAGTAGATAAATCTGCTGAGAAAATTGTAAAGACGGTAAAAAGTACTGGTGCTGTTGTAAACGGACCAATACCATTACCAACACATAAAAAGATTTTTACTGTATTGCGTTCACCGCACGTAAACAAAAAATCTAGAGAGCAATTTCAATTAGCTTCTTACAAAAGATTATTAGACATCTATAGTTCTTCTTCGAAAACTATTGATGCTTTAATGAAACTTGAGTTACCAAGTGGTGTTGAAGTTGAGATTAAAGTATAAGTAAATTATTAACTTTCGGTTTAATTTTGTTAAACCGAAAGTTTTTAATACTTTTGCAACCCGAATTAGAGTAGGGTTAAGCTATTTTTTGAGGTTAAATTCAATAATAGTAACATGTCCAGAGCGTTTCGCGAAGGAAAAACGGAAAAAACAAAATCAGCGTTGAATTTGTTTACGCTGTTTTTTTTTGGAACAAGCGCAAAGGTCACAAATGAAACAATAGTTTCGAACAAATAATTATTAATATAGACGCGCTGGATACTATGTTCTATCGTCTAAAATTTTAACTAAATGTCTGGGTTAATAGGAAGAAAGATTGGGATGACCAGCTTATTTGACGAAAACGGGAAGAACATTCCTTGTACAGTAATCGAAGCGGGTCCTTGTGTTGTCACTCAGGTCAGAACCGAAGAGGTTGACGGCTATAGTGCGTTACAGCTTGGTTTCGATGACAAAAAAGCAAAGAGTTCTAACAAATCGTTAGATGGCCACTTTAAAAAAGCTGGTACTACTGCTAAGAAAAAAGTCGTTGAATTTCAAGGATTTGAAGGAGAGTATAAATTAGGAGATTCTATATCTGTAAGTCACTTTGAAGAAGGTGAATTTGTGGATGTTTCTGGTGTTTCTAAAGGTAAAGGTTTTCAGGGTGTTGTAAAGCGTCATGGATTTGCCGGTGTTGGTCAAGCAACTCACGGACAACATAACCGTTTAAGAGCTCCCGGATCAATTGGTGCTGCATCTTATCCAGCAAGAGTATTCAAAGGAATGCGAATGGCAGGTAGAATGGGTGGAGATAAAGTGAAAGTACAAAACTTAAGAGTATTAAAAGTAGTTGCTGAAAAGAACTTACTTGTTGTTAAAGGAGCAATTCCTGGACACAAAAATGCTTTTGTAACTATTCAGAAATAATGAAAGTAGCAGTTTTAGATATTACAGGAAAAGATACAGGTAGAAAGGTTGAGCTTTCTAAGGATGTATTCGGAATAGAGCCTAATGATCACGCTATTTATTTAGACGTAAAGCAATACTTGGCAAATCAACGTCAAGGAACGCACAAATCTAAAGAAAGAGCTGAAATAGCAGGTTCAACTAGAAAGATAAAAAAACAAAAAGGTACTGGTACTGCAAGAGCAGGTTCTATCAAGTCTGGAGTTTTTAGAGGTGGTGGACGTATGTTCGGACCAAGACCTAGAGATTATTCTTTTAAATTGAATAAAAACTTAAAGCGTTTGGCTCGTAAGTCAGCTTTAAGTATTCAAGCAAATGATAAAAATGTGATAGTTGTTGAAGATTTCAATTTTGAAACTCCAAAGACTAAAAATTTCTTAGACGTGTTAAAAGCGTTTGAGTTAGAAACAAAAAAATCATTGTTTGTGTTAGGTAATGAAAATGCAAATGTGTATTTATCATCACGTAACTTAAAAAAATCTAAAGTAATTAAAGCTTCAGAATTATATACTTATGGTGTTTTAAACACGAACAAGCTTATAATAACTGAGAGTTCTTTAGAAGATATAAACACAAATTTAAGCAAATAGGGATATGAGTATTTTAATAAAACCTATTATCACGGAAAAAGCTACAAGCGATAGTGAAGTATTTAATCGTTATACATTTGTAGTAGATAGAAAGGCTAATAAATTAGAAATTAAGGGAGCTGTGGAAGCAACTTACGGAGTTTCTATTTCAAGTGTAAGAACTTTAAATTACCCAATACAAAGAAATACTAAGTTTACTAAAAAAGGTTTAGTTACTGGTATTAAAAGTGGGTATAAAAAAGCTATTGTACAGTTAGCAGAAGGAGATAGTATTGATTTTTATAACAATCTTTAAAAGACAAAAATGTCAGTTAGAAAATTAAAGCCAATAACACCAGGTCAGCGTTTTAGAGTTGTAAATGGGTTCGACACCATAACAACTGATAAGCCGGAGAAAAGTTTACTTGCTCCGAAAAAACGATCTGGAGGTCGAAACAATCAGGGTAGAATGACAACACGTAATATAGGTGGAGGTCATAAACAAAAATATCGTATTATCGATTTTAAAAGAGATAAACAAGGTATTCCCGCAACAGTTAAAACTATAGAGTACGATCCAAATCGTACTGCGTTTATCGCTTTACTTAGTTATGCTGATGGAGAAAAGCGTTATGTGATAGCACAAAACGGTTTAAAAGTAGGTCAAGTAATTGTTTCAGGAGAAGGTGTAAAGCCAGAAATTGGAAACGGAATGCTTTTAAGTGAAATACCTTTAGGATCTACAATCTCATGTATTGAATTACGTCCAGGTCAAGGTGCTGTTATGGCACGTTCAGCTGGTTCTTTTGCACAATTATTAGCAAAGGAGAGTAAGTATGCAACTGTAAAGTTACCTTCTGGTGAGACGAGATATGTCTTGTTAACATGTATGGCAACAATTGGAGTAGTATCTAACTCAGATCACCAATTACTAGTTTCTGGTAAAGCTGGTAGATCTAGATGGTTAGGTAGAAGACCAAGAGTGAATGCAGTAAGAATGAATCCTGTGGATCACCCAATGGGTGGTGGTGAAGGACGTGCTTCTGGAGGTCATCCAAGATCTAGAAATGGTATTCCTGCAAAAGGATTTAAGACAAGGTCTAAAACCAAAGCTAGTAATAAGTATATTTTAGAACGTAGAAAGAAATAATAAATTATGGCAAGATCATTAAAAAAAGGACCTTTCGTTCACTATAANTTAGAGAAAAAAGTGTTAGCTAATGTAGAAGCTGGTAATAAAACAGTAATCAAAACTTGGTCTAGAGCAAGTATGATTACTCCAGATTTCGTTGGTCAAACTATCGCTGTTCATAATGGCCGTCAGTTTGTACCAGTATTCGTTACAGAAAACATGGTAGGTCACAAATTAGGCGAATTTTCACCAACACGTTCTTTTAGAGGACATGCNGGTGCAAAAAACAAAGGAAAAAAATAGGCTATGGGAGTTCGTAAAAAAAATATGGCAGATCAGTTAAAAGAGGCTAGAAAGCACCGTGCTTTTGCAAAGCTTACTAACTGTCCTACGTCACCAAGAAAAATGCGTTTAGTAGCGGATCAAGTAAGAGGAGTAGAGGTTGAAAAAGCTTTACAAATCTTAAAATTTAGTCCTAAAGAGGCATCTATAAACTTAGAAAAATTGTTATTGTCTGCTATTGCAAACTGGCAAGCTAAGAATGCAGATGCAGCAATTGAAGAGGCTGGGTTATTTGTGAAGACTATTTGTGTAGACAGCGCAGGAATGTTAAAAAGATTAAGACCAGCTCCACAAGGGCGTGCTCATAGAATTCGTAAGCGTTCTAATCACGTTACTTTAGAGTTAGGTGCTAAAAATTTAAGTAATCAATCAAAGTAGAAATGGGACAAAAAACAAATCCAATAGGAAATCGTTTAGGAATCATCAGAGGTTGGGAATCTAACTGGTATGGTGGTAATGACTACGGAGATAAAATTGCAGAAGATTATAAGATAAGAGAGTATGTAAATGCTCGTTTATCTAAGGCAAGTGTTTCTCGTGTAATTATAGAGCGTACTTTAAAACTTGTAACCGTTACTATCACTACTGCAAGACCTGGTATTATTATTGGGAAAGGTGGAACAGAGGTAGACAAGTTAAAAGAGGAGCTTAAAGAAGATCACAGAAAAAGAAGTTCAAATTAATATTTTTGAGATTAAGCGTCCAGAATTGGATTCTAAATTAGTTGCAGTAAGTGTTGCACGTCAAATTGAAAATAGAATTTCTTATAAGAGAGCTATCAAAATGGCTATTCAAGCTACTATGAGAATGAATGCTGAAGGAATTAAAATTCAGATTTCAGGTCGTTTAAATGGAGCAGAAATGGCACGTTCAGAGCATTTTAAAGAAGGAAGAATTCCTCTTTCTACGTTCAGAGCAGATATTGATTATTCACTTGTTGAAGCTCATACTACCTATGGAAGATTAGGAATTAAAGTATGGATTATGAAAGGTGAGGTATATGGTAAAAGAGAGTTATCACCATTAGTTGGATTGTCTAAAAAGCAAGCAGGTGGTAATAAAGGTGGTGGAGATAGAGGAAAAAGACCGCAACCTCGTAGAAGAAAATAATTTTTAAAATTAGAAATTAAAAATGTTACAGCCAAAAAGAGTAAAATACCGTAAGGTACAGAAGGCGAAAGGAAATATGACTGGTATTTCGGGTAGAGGTAATCAACTTTCTAATGGAATGTTTGGTATCAAATCGATAGATCAGAACTTATTAACTTCACGTCAAATTGAAGCAGCTCGTATCGCGGCAACTCGTCATATGAAAAGAGAAGGTCAGTTATGGATTAAAGTTTTTCCAGACAAACCTATTACCAAAAAACCTTTAGAGGTTCGTATGGGTAAGGGTAAAGGTGCACCAGATCATTTCGTTGCAGTTATTAAGCCAGGTAGAATTTTGTTTGAAATTGGTGGTGTACCAATGGATGTTGCAAAAGAAGCTTTACGTTTAGCTGCACAGAAACTTCCAGTAAGAACGAAGTTTGTAATCGCAAGAGACTTTGATATTAACGCTTAATTCGAAATAGAATGAAACAATCAGAAGTAAAAGAATTATCTATAGCAGATCTTAATGAGAAGCTTGGAGCGTTGCAAAAGAATTATACCGATCTTAAAATGGCTCATGCGATAACTCCTTTGGAGAATCCATTGCAGTTGAGAAGTTTAAGAAGAACTGTAGCAAGAATTGCAACAGAATTAACAAAAAGAGAATTACAATAATTCTATAGTCAGTTTTAAAGATGGAAAAAAGAAATCTTAGAAAAGAGAGAATTGGTGTGGTTTCAAGTAGCAAAATGGAGAAATCTATAGTTGTTGCAGAAACTAAAAGAGTAAAGCACCCAATGTACGGAAAGTTCGTATTAAAGACTAAGAAGTACGTTGCACACGACGAAAAGAATGATTGCAACGAAGGAGANACTGTTAGGATCATGGAAACAAGACCTATGAGTAAATCTAAACGTTGGAGATTAGTAGAAATCCTAGAAAGAGCTAAATAATATGTTACAGACAGAATCAAGATTAAAAGTAGCAGATAACACTGGAGCTAAAGAAGTTTTAGTAATTAGAGTTTTGGGAGGAACTAGAAAACGTTACGCAAGTATTGGAGACAAGATTGTAGTATCGGTTAAATCTGCAACTCCTAACGGCGCTGTTAAGAAAGGTCAAGTATCTAGAGCAGTTGTTGTAAGAACGAAGAAAGAAGTTAGACGTAAAGATGGGTCATATATCAGATTTGATGACAATGCTTGTGTACTTTTAAATCCTACAGAGGAAATGAGAGGAACACGTGTATTTGGTCCTGTAGCTCGTGAACTTCGTGAAAAACAATTCATGAAAATAGTATCATTAGCACCAGAAGTGCTTTAACATTATAATAAAATGAAGAAGTTTAAAATTAAAACTGGTGATACTGTAAAAGTAATTGCAGGAGACCATAAAGGATCGGAAGGTAAAGTTTTACAGATTATCAAGGATAAAGATAGAGTCTTAGTAGAAGGTGTTAACTTAGTTTCTAAGCACACTAAACCAAGCGCTCAAAGTCCTCAAGGTGGTATTGTAAAGAAAGAAGCATCATTACATATCTCTAATGTTATGTTAGTTGAGGGTGGTGTTGCTGTAAGAGTAGGTTATCAGGTTGATGGAGATACGAAGACTAGAATCTCTAAAAAAACTAAAAAATAAGAATAATCATGAGTTACGTACCAAGATTAAAATCAGAATACAAAGAAAGAGTCGTAAAAGCTCTTACTGAAGAATTCAGTTATAAGAATGTAATGCAAGTTCCTAAATTAGAAAAGATAGTTGTTTCTAAGGGTGTTGGTGCTGCAATTGCAGATAAGAAATTAATAGATTATGCTTTAGAAGAGTTGACTACTATTACTGGTCAAAAGGCTATATCTACAATGTCTAAGAAGGATGTTGCATCATTTAAACTACGTAAGGGTATGCCAATTGGTGTAAAGGTTACGTTAAGAGGTGATAAAATGTATGAGTTTTTAGATAGATTAGTTACAGCTTCTTTACCACGTGTAAGAGACTTTAACGGTATAAAAGCTAATGGATTTGATGGAAGAGGTAATTACAATTTAGGTATTACTGAACAAATCATTTACCCAGAGATCAATATAGACCAGGTTAAAAAAATTAACGGTATGGATATTACATTTGTAACATCTGCAGCTACCGATAAGGAAGCAAAGTCATTATTGGGAGAATTAGGTTTACCATTCAAAAAAAATTAAGACATGGCTAAAGAATCAATGAAAGCGCGCGAGCGCAAGAGAGAACGCACTGTTGCAAAATATGCTGAAAAAAGAAAAGCTTTGAAAGAAGCTGGAGATTATGATGCTTTGCAAAAGTTGCCGAAAAATGCATCACCAGTGAGATTACACAACAGATGTAAATTAACTGGACGTCCAAAAGGATATATGCGTCAGTTCGGTTTGTCACGTGTTACGTTTCGTGAAATGGCAAATCAAGGTTTAATACCAGGAGTTAAGAAAGCAAGTTGGTAGAAAACTTATTTAAAGCTTAAAAACTAAAATAGATTGTGTATATTTGCGCGCTCTATTTTTTTGAGTAAAAGAATTTTAACTGATTATAGGTTCAGATATCACAGAGAAATCTGTAGTAGAAATAGAGGTATTTGAAAACCATAATCGCAATATAAATAAATATGTATACAGATCCAATCGCGGATTTTCTTACGAGAGTAAGAAATGCAATCGCAGCAGGGCACAGAGTAGTGGAAATTCCAGCTTCAAACTTGAAGAAGGAAATGACTAAGATTTTGTTTGATCAAGGTTTTATTTTAAGTTATCAGTTCAATGACGACAAAGTTCAGGGAAC
>JGI24538J26636_10000518_pt1 | contig 11035 bp, 2 predicted proteins | sample SouAtlMetagenome_FD_26636 | JGI IMG/M metagenome (IMG submission 26636) | reverse complement strand
GGTTTTCGGGGACGCAGGACCCGAGCCCGGGGGGGCAGGGTCCAGTTTCCCCGGGGACTTCTCTGCGTTTGTACGCCCCTGAGCGGGCACCCCTCCAGGTGCCCGCGTGGACGGCCACACCGAGTCCGTCTATTCGATTGCTTTGCCACTTCCACACAACCACCGCACGAGCTCAAAGCGACTCTGGGCGTCGACGCGCAAGCGTTGTAAGCCGAGTCGGGGGCCGTGCGGTGGTTTGGCTCCCTAGCCGACGCCCTCGATGCGTCGGCCACCGCCGAGGCCCAGCCGCTGGGAGCGCCCCGCTCCGGCTCGCCCGGCTCCACACCACACACGCCGCTTCGCAGGCGTGAGCTGCTTTGCTTCTTCGATTGTTGAAGTTTGTCTTTCGGAGGTCTCCGAAAAAGTAACTGGATGGTCGCCGTCAGTGCGACACTCCGGCTCGAGCTCGCCTGGACGAGCTGCTGGCGCTGCAGGCCGACGGCGGCCACCAGCGCCGACATGAGGCGACGAGACGACGAGGCGACGATGCCCAACGGAGAGTCCAGGACCTCGGACCCACGTCCAGGTTCGCCTCCGCTCGCCTGTTGCCTTTCTTCTGGGCAGGGGTGGACTTCCGAGGTACACGGCCTACGCCGGCTCGATGCCCGTCACGTACGTGCCGGTTGCCAACGAGGAGGGACTCGCGGCCGACGCGCTCGTGGCCGCTCGCGCAGCCAATGGGTGGATGGTGGCCCTGACGGGCCCTGCGGCCGAGCTGGCTCGCGCGGTGCCGGCGCGACTCGCGACCGCTGACGCGATGCCCATCGTCATGCTCTACTGGTTTGCGCTCGGGATGATGAGCCCGGACGAAGCGGCGATGGACGTGCTGCTCGCGACGCACATGGTGTGCGCTGTGCCCTTGGGCGCCGCGCTCGACGCCGTCTTCAGCGAGGAGGTGATCACGGCGACAACGATGTCAACCATGCGGGCCGCCGTTCTGCGGGCCGCAACCCACCTGCGCATCACGACTCCTGCGCCCTTCATGCTCGCCCCCGGGGGTCTGATGGGACTGGACCTGCGAGGCCTGGCGGTCCAGGGCGCCCCGCAGGTGTCACCGGCCTGGGTGTGCCACTGGCGGCTGCGCGAGTTCGTCGGGACGAACGGCACGCTCGCGCCGCTCGCCGAGCTCGAGATGGTCATGCAGCCGCGGTCCATCCTTTCGGAGCGCGTCGGCCGGGCTGCGACACCGGCTGTCCCGGCAATCCAGGGCCAGGCTGCAGCACCTGCCGTCCCGGCGGTCCTGTCGGGCTTCGGGCGCCTGGTCGGGATCATCTACACGCTGATCTCGACGGAGAGCCGGGCCATCATCGGGACGTTCTCACTGCAGGAGCAGGCCATGGAGTTCGCGGCGACGGCGATGGGCGTGCTGCCGACCCCGGTGGAGCTGACCTACTACCCCACGACGCGGCTGGCAGCCTCCAACGCGCTTTCGGCGGCCGTGACGGCGGCGCAGTCGGGCGTGCCCGATGCAATCTCGATGGCCAACGTCGAGACTGCGCTCCCGCACTTCGAGCTGCTGCTCAGTGTGGTCGACACGTGCGACGGGGCGCGTGCGATGCTCTCGCAGCTCGCGGAGACGCTGCGAACGATCAACGGCTCGCCGCTCTCCACGCTCGGCACGCTCGGCACGGCGGAGCAGCGAGTGGAGCCTTATGCCGACACGCTGCGTGCGATGCGTGGTCGCGGCGACTCGCACCTGCTGCGGCTCTCGTACCTTCGGGAGTCGCTGGAGGAGGCGGTCATCGACGCGAAGCGGGCCAACCCGAAAGGCGGCGACGCCGCGGTGGCGTCGTTCGCGCAGTCGGCCGAGAGCTCGCTGGGGTATCCGGAGATGCATCGCAGCGAGCTGCGCCGCCTGCTCAACACGAAAGAGTACGGCATCAAGCAGGCCGAGCTCGAGAAGATGCTCGACGGGATGGCCGCAGGCGACGCACACGAGGCGCGACTGGCACAGGCGGCCAGCGGCGACGCCGAGTCGGTGGACGACGAGTTCAGCTTCGGCCTGGACGCCCTCGGCACGCCCGACAGCGACGAGACCAGGGTGCACCCCGACGTCATCATCTCGTACATCTTTCGGTCGCGCCTTTCGCTCTGGCTGCATGGGCTCCTCGGGTTCAAACGCGCCGTCCCGGGCGCGCCGATCGTTGCGCGCATCGCCGAAGAGCTCAGCATCTACGGCGCGCAGTTCGTCGGCAATCTGCTCGCCGAGATCTTGCTGCCGCCGATGGGCGATGGCGACCGGCCCGTGCCCCCGCCGCAGCCGACGATCTGGGCGGCGCTCTGCAAGGGGTCGTTCGAGGTCGACTGGGAGAATCTGTTCGCGGCCATCTCGGCGTTCCTCGCGGGCAAGCCGTCGGCGATGCGCATTCCCGAGGGCACCCAGTACTGCCACATGGGCCGCCTCCAGGCGTCGCGCCGCACGCTGGTGCCCTTCTTGACGCAGCTGGGCTGGCTGCCGGGCACCTCACGCTCGCTGGACACCCTGATGAACCTCCTCGAGACGTACAAGGCGAACTGCTCGTCCGGAGATCAGGCGGCGATCGAGGACGTACTGCGCAGGGTCATGCTGACGGCGCTGCGCGAGGCGTCGGCGGCGTTCCGCTCGCAGCTCATCGCGCTCAACCCGACGAAGAAGATCTCGGTTTTCTTTGTCATCCCGGCTTCGGGCGCGGTCGCGGACATCACCGCCGAGATGCGTCGCGTGCCTGGCCGCAACGCGCTGGCGGCGCAGCTCCCTCAGCTGCTCCCGCCGACGGAGGTGGCGCGCCTCAACCTGGCGGCCCAGTGGGTGCCGGAGGGCCTCGGCGGCGCATCCTCGCGCACCGCCAAGACGACACCGGTCGCGCTGCAGCAGCAGCGTGAGGACAAGGAGGAGGCCAAGGAGGCCAAGGAGGCGAAGGCGGGCAAGGACAAGGTCCGCGTCGGCCAATACGCGCGCCATCTTGTGGCGCAAGAGGGCGGCAAGACGTACATCGGCCGGCCGGGGCACCAAAAGGGGGCCGAGGACGCCAAGGTGGTGGCGTCGCGCGGCTGGGAGAAGGGATGGTGCCTGCCGTTCATGCTGAACGAGAGCGCCAACCCGCACGGGTTCTGCTGCTCCAAGGGTGAACCGGGCCACGGCATGTCCGGAGGCGACGACTCCAAGTGCCACCCCGTCTCGCAGAAGGCCAAGGCGTGGAGGACGGCCAACCTGCGGTCGCTCATGGTGCTGACGTTGGCGGCGGCGGCTCCGGCGGGCGGAGACGCGGCGCGCGCAGCGCCGCGATGGGCGTCTGCTATGCGCTACGCGACGAGGGCCGTGACGGAGACGCAGCCCGCGCAGATGACCGGCGGCGGTGTGCCGACGGCGCCTCTGCGGGCTCCGTCATCGGGGACGGCACCCACGCCGAGGGCGGGCGAGCCCCGTGCGACGTGGTCGTCGCCCGTGGGGTGCCTCGCGGCCGCTGGCAACGCTTGGGAGGCGGACTGCGGCCGCGAGGGCGAACGGCACACGCCTAGCCCGCGCGACGAGCAGCCCGACGAGCTGCCGCTGCTGCCCGAGAAGAAGGGCGAGGACGACGACCCGCCGGCGCTCGCCTTCTTGACGCCCGACGCGCCGCAGGCGGACGCGCCGAGCGGCACGACGCCCCCGGCGATAGACGCCGACGACTTCGCACGCCGCGGCGGCCACGCATTCCTGCCCGTCTACCGCGCACCGTCCCGCCTCAGGGCGCCGTCCTACGTGCTGCTGCCGGGGGGGCCGGGCAAGATGATGTTCGGGCGCGACCACACGGCCGACGCAGTGGCGGGCGGCGAGCGACGCTCGGGCTCGGGCTACGAGGCCCAGAGGTGGGCCCGCGGGCTGCACGCCGACCGCGCCGACCTCGCCGCCTTCCTCTTCTACGTCGACGCCGAGGCAGCGGGCGGTGCAGGTGGGATGGTCACCGGCTACTTCGCCTACGACCCGCCGCCGCCCTGGCTCGGGAGGGCCGTGACCACGAGCGCCGAGCTGGCGGCACGCCCCGCTTCGGAGGCGGTGTGGGTCGACGTGGATGCGCTGGCGGATGACCCGCGTGGGCGACTGGCACGACTGCAAGTGGCGCGCGCGCGATGCTTTGCCGAGCCGGCACCCGACTTCACCGAAACGGGCGCGGTGCTCGGCGCACTCGGCACGACCCCCGTCGCGCCGGGAATGGATCGTCACCCGCGCACTGGTGCGTGCCCCGCCCTGACGGCCGCTGAGGTCATGCAGAAGGCCGAGCGAGGCATCGCGCAGCTGCGCGAGCTGATGGCAAAGGAGCTGGCGAGCGGCGACGACGGCGGCCTTGCCGGATGGATCGAGTACCTGGCCGGCTGGCACGACCAGCTCCGGCCTCCCGAGTGGGCCCAGCTGCAGGCGGCAGTGCTGGCGCAGGCGGCGCGAGCCTTGGACCCCGTCATCCTGACGGTACCCTGGCCGGCGTACGCGCGGCAGGTGTGCAGCGCTCGGCTGCCCCCGCTCTGCGCGCCGCCGACGCCGTTCCCAGCGATACCGGGGGGGGCGAGCAGCTGGGCAGACGCCCTCGGGACGCAGTGCCACAGCGAGGCCTGCGACTGGATGCGGCGGACCGAACGGGCAATCAATGCTTTTGTCGGCGGCGCCGCGGCAGAAGAAGTGTGGGCCATGCTGCCCAAGGCCAAGGCTTGGGGGACCGAGCATTTCAGCTCGTGGGCGGCGGCGCTCATCGACGCGGGAGAGGTGCTGACGCTCGAGGACGGAAGATTCGCGCTGCTCGACCGATCGCAGCAGGTGGACACCCACTTCAACACGGCCGTCTGGGCCGAGGTACTCGAGGAGAACGAGTCGCCGGACTTGGCGCTCCGGGACGCGCTGTGCACCCACGGCGTGCCGTACCTGGCCGCCATGCAGCCGCTGTTGTATCTCAGCCCGCCGCTGCGCTCGTTCTTCCAGGACCGCGCCGGATTCTTCAACGTGCACGAGGAGCTCACATCGATGGCCAAGAGAGGGTGGTTCAAGATCTACCCGATGCCTGGCCTGGCGAAGGACGTCCTCTCCATCCCGAGCTGCCCGTGGCGCCTCAACCAGAGCGGGCTCACGCCGCGACCGAACGGCGGGCCGTGGCGCGGCATCTGCAACTACGGGTGCCCGAATCAGGACCTCTACACGACGCCGCTGACGTGGGGCACCGCGCTCGAGCGCTGGGCGGACGACGCGCCACTCACGCCGGCGGGCGGCGGCGGCGACGCACCGGCGGCCGTGACCACGCCGGCTGCGGCGCTGCGGCTGGGCGGTGTGCGCAGTGGCGGGATCGCCGATCCGCGGCCGCTGCTGAAGAAACGCGCCGTGCCGCGCACGACGCGCGTCCGTTCGCTCAACGAGAGCACGGGCACCGACGCATCCCGACTCCTGCGCTCCGAGCACCGACGCGCGATGCACGGGGCCGGCGACCATGCGCGCCAGCGATTCTCGTCGGCGCTCAAGAAGCGGCCGGAGCTGCCCGGCATGCACGACTCCTTCGTCGCAGGCCTGGTCGAGCCGTCGCACAACCACGTCGTGGGAGGGCGGCCGCTGGTCGTGGCCTGCCGAGCTCAAGACCCTCTTCCTGGAGGTGATGCTCGCAGTGTGCATCGCCTGCGCCTACGCGGAGCTCATCGGTGAAGAGGTGTTCATTATCACCGACGACGAGTCAAAGGGCTTTCATCAGTTCGCGACCATCGTCTGCGCGCGGTGGTGCTGCGGGATGATCCGCATGGACCCGGCGTCGCTGTCGCGCGCGACGCTCGAGCCGCACCTCGACAGTGTGCTGGCCGCGGTGGAGGAGCGGTGCATGGCGATGGGCGTCAGCCCGAGCAGTAACTGGGCGCAGCGGGCGCTCACCGAGCTGTGCGTGGCGCTCGAGCGCAGAGCCAGCGCCGAGGCCGAAGGACGGATGCGCGCCAAGGAGGCCGAGTTCCCCGCGTTCGGCCGCATGCGCGAGGAGCGGCGGCGCATGTCACGCGTCACGGGTCGCAACGAGGCGCGGCACGTCTGGTGCGGCTCGTACACGGACGACCTCTGCATGATCGTCGTCGCGGCCTTCAACGTCGTCCCGCTGCTGCGCGTCTACTACGCGCTCTTCGGGCCGTCGGGCGTCAACATCGAGATGGCGCCAGCCAACGAAGCGCTCGATCGGAGTCGATGCGCATTTCATCGGCGGCCACATTCTCGCGCCGGGCATGCTCGCCTACGTCACGGACGAGAAGGCCCACCGCACGCAGATGGAGCTCCGCGAGGCGCTGTCGGACAACATGCTGCTGTCCAAGTACATTTCGCTCGTCGGTTTGCTCAACCACCTGGTGGGGCTGCTGTGCGTGCCGTATACCTGGATGTACGGCGTATACGACAACCTTGACGCGGCGAGGGACGCGAAGCTCGGCCAGGACCAGTGCGTCACCATGACGGCGAAGGGCGGCAAGGCGATCTCGCGCTGGCTTCAAGAGGTCATTCGCGTCGTCGGCGTCTCGGCGCTCGCCGCGGTCTACCCCGAGTGTGGGCGCCCCAGCCGCGGCATGCTAGTGCATGCGATGACGTCAGATGCCGCGCTGCGAGGCACCGGCTCGCCCGCCCTGTGCGGCTGCCTGTATCGCTACTTCTACATCATCCTGCTCACTGAGGCGATGAAGACGCTCCCGATTGTCGCGCTCGAGTTCCTCTGCGTGTCCATCAACGTAGTCGTCTTCGCGCAGTACCTCGGCGACGCCCCCTGCGCGATGGTCGTCGACGCGCTCGTCGTCCCCACGATCTTGTCGGGCAAGGCCTCGTCGCGGTTGATGCGTTACATGCACGAGCAGCTCGTCGAGCTGCCCGAGTACCAGCAGCTCGCGCCCAACATGGTGACGCGCCAGCTCTACGGGCCGATGAACGAGGTCGTCGACGCTGGGTCGCGAGGCCGCGTCCTGGAGATGGAGTCGATCCTGCGCCACCTGGGGCACGAGCCCGAGCACGTCAAGCTGCCGCAGCGAGTGTACAACATCATCGACGACGTGGTCGCCGAATGGGCGCGACTGACGCCAGCGGAGCGGTGCGCCGAGCACGCCGCCCTCTCGCGGCCGCTCACGGCGGCGGAGCAGCGGCGGGCTGAGCAGGAGACGCCTCGGGCCCCGCCTCAGCGGCCCGACGCGGACACCCACACGAGCGTCTCGCTTGGGCCGCACAACCCCGCAATGGATGGCAGCCCCCGTGCGCAGGACTCGGAGGACGACGAGCCCGTCCTGCTCGACGCGGTCGCGGTCGGCAGCCCGCGCTCCTCGTGCGCGGAGGGCGAGCAGCTCTCGCCGCTGGCGGAGCCCTGCGCGGAGTCGCCGCTGGCCACTGTGGCGGCGGCGAGCGAGCTCGCGCGCGCGCACCTCGACGCGGAGGCGTCGCTGCGCGAGGCGGCGCCACTCGGGCTGCGCGAGTCGGGTGAGCACTGGGCGGGGCGCATCAGCGCGTGGCTGGCCGCCGGAGCCGCGGCCGCAGACGGTGAGACACCAGCCGAGGAGGAAGGGACAACGGCGTCTGCACATGAGGCCGACGGGCCGGGTGAGGTCGAGGTCGAGGTCGAGCTGGAGCTGACCGAGGAGGAGGAGTCGGCCGACGACGCGGCCGTCCCGTCGATCGCCGGGGCGCGGCGCAGCCTCCCACTCGGGACGCTCTCGACGGACCCGCAGGCAGCGCAGCTGCGTGCGCTGGCGGCCGCGGGCTCCATCGGCGGCGGTCTTTGGGCAGACGGGACGACAGACGACCCCATCGCGCCCGACGCCACCGCGTCAGAGATGCGCACCTCCGCGCCTTCCAGCTCGGGGCTGCCGCGCCCGATCGCTGCCCGCGGCGCCGCCCCACACGCCTCACAGATGCACATGCACAGCGAGGCGAGGCTCGCCAAGGGCGCGGGCGGCAAGCACGCGGCAGGGATGCCGTTGGCGCCGCCAAAGCTGCCCCGCGCCAAGCCGCGCAAGGCCTGCGGCGTGTGCGCGAACTGCGCGCGCGAGAACTGCGGGCAATGCAAGTACTGCGTCGACATGCCACGGTTTGGCGGGACGGGCAAGGCGCGCAAGCCGTGCACGCTGCGCGCCTGCCTCGCTCTGATCATCGCCGCGCAGCCAACGCCGGTCGAGAGCCGCGCTTCGCCCTGGGCAGCGCGCGCGTCGATGCAGCTCGCCGTTGCGCAGCCGCTGGCTGCCGCGACGCTTGGGCTGGCACCGCTGGCCGCGGCGGCCCACCTGGACCTCCACGCGCCGGCGGGCGCGGGGGTGTGGGGGTGGCTCGTGAGCAGCGTGTACGGAGGCGACTGCGCACGGTCGCAGTGCGAGCGCCGCTGTAACTGCCACCGCCGCGCGCCGCTGGGAGACGTGCCGAGCGCCGGCGCGGGCGCGCAGCGGGAGTCGTGGCCGCAGCGCGAATCGACGCGAAGGGTCTGGGAGAAGGAGGACCGTGACCGGCGCAAGCGCCAAGCGCTCGGGGCATGTCTCAGCGCCACGACACTCGCGGACGGCTGCGAGTTCTGCCCGCAGGCGCCCGGCGAAACGGCCGACGGCGAGGCGACCGAGCCCGAGCTGACGGCCGCCGGCGCGCAGCTGCTCGCGCTCGCGGGCGTGCCGCCCGAGGCCGCACCGCACGCCGCAACGCACCACTCATGGCACGCTGCGCTCAGTGGCGCAGGGTCCTCCGCCGCTCATGCCGCGCTGGGCGAGACTGCGGAGCCCGTCGCCCCCTGCGCAGAAGAGGAGTTCGAGGGCGACGACCTCGTCGCTTTGCAGAACGAGTACGCCGCGCAGGAGGCAGTGGTAGAGCACTGGGAGCAGCTGGGCGCATTTGCAGGCCCCACCTTGGGCGACCAGCCTGGGCTGCCCGAGCCAGCAGCGTCGGCCAGCCCACCGCAGGCGTGGTACCACGCGGGAAGACGCTCGCGGCAGACTGGCGGGCTCCCGGGCGCTGCAGGCTGGTTCTGTGGAGTGACGCCCGCGGGGGGCGGTGAGGTCAGCCCCCCTGCACGGGAGCGCTGGGAGTGGAGCATGAGAGCCGCGCTGCCTTCGGGAGCGCCGCCTTCGTCGCCCCCCCCGTCACCGCCGCCGGCGCGAGTGCGTGCGACCCTCTGGAACGTGCCGACGGCGCGCGCCTCTACGGCCAGCCGCGCGACGGGTACGGAGCGGGCGACGTCGCCGCAGCACAACGGTTCATGGGCGCAGACGCCCGCGGCCGTGCCATCCCTCCCGAGGATGACGACGCTGCCGCACATGCGCCACGCCGGGCCTCGCCGCGAGGCCATGGGCATGGGCCGACCCGAGCCAGCGCCTGCCCGCATGTCGCGGGCCGTCGGCGTGCGAGCCAACCCAGCGAGCCACTCCTTGACCCGGCTCATGCGGCCAAGGCTGGCACCGGCTGGCGGGCTGCACGGGCGCTCTGCTGCGTTTTGGGCTGGCCAGGCACGGCCAAACAGGCAACCCAGTGCCCTTCCTCCACTGCAGCTGCCGACCGCCGAGAGCCAGTCGCGGCGCGCCATGCGCCAGGCAGCCAATTGTCCGTGCTCTCGCTGCAGCCGGAGCTGCGACAGGAGCAGACCGAGGCCGTCTACGGCCTGTTCTCAGACGCGTACGCAGACACCACGCGCAAGCGCGATGCAGGGCACTTCAAGGCCTGGACGGAGGCTTGTGAGTGGCTGGGCACGTCGCCCTGGCGCACGGACGTGCAGGCGAACCTCGGGCTCGACGCGTCGGGGCACCAGGAGGAAATCTACGTGGCAGTGTCGGCGTGCCTGCGCATGTACTCACGCATGCTGCCGCGCTCCAGACGCGACCCGGCGCCGCACCCCAATTCCGTCGCCAAGAAGTACGGCGCCGTGGTTCGGGAGCACAAGCTCCGGATGATCCCGATGCTCTCGAGCTCGTACATCAACTTAGCCGTCAAGGGGCTGCTGCGGCGCTACGTGCGCGAGCACGGCGTGACTTCGCTGGCGCCAAAGCGCAAGCTCCCCCTGACCAACGCCCTTATCGACGCGGTGCTGGCGACCCCCGACGGGACTGGCTCAGGGCGGCACCAGGTACGCTGGAGCTCCTACCGAGGCCGCGCCATGCGAGCCTGTCTGTGCACGCTCGCCGAGACAGGCATGCGCAAAGACGAGGTGGCGAAGGAGAGCGGCGGCGGCACCTTCGAGGCCGGGCGGCTGACGCGCGCCTCGCTCACCTTCAAGATCCGGGGCGAGATGATCGCCGACCCAACCGAGGCGCAGCTCAACTCGATGGGGCCAGGCGACGGCGTGCTGCTGCAGCACGGCCGGGCAAAGAACGACCCGTGGGGCGCGTGGTTTACCTCCACCCCATCATTCCTGGCGTGGCGGCAGCGGGGCCGGTGCGCGTGCCGCGCACTGGTGGCGCTCGAGCTCGCTGGGCGGGTGCCGGCCACGCAGAGGTCGCTCTGTCCGCTGTTCGGGCCGGCGCCGAACATTGAGTTCGAGCACGCCGACCTCGAGACCGGCCTCTCTCTGATGCTGACGGCTGGCGACGGGCGGCACGGCGGCGGGCTCAGCGCGGCTGCGGCGAGCGACTACAGCGTGCACAGCTTCCGCATCCATCTCGCCTGCGCGCTGTTGGCTGCCGAGTGCCCCAGGTTCATGATAAAGCGCCTCCTGCGCTGGCGCGGCGACGACTCGCTCGAGGCGTACGCGCGCGTGAACGACTCGACGTGGGCGCTCTGGACCGACCGCGCGCGGCACGCCGAGGTCGACTCGTCCATCACTGCGCGCCTGCCGCACCTTGATGTCAACCCAGAGGTGGAAGCGACCTTCGCCAGGGTCGCCCTGCGCTTCCTGGGCGACGATACGGCCGCCGCGCGGGCGGCGTCGGCCGACATGTAGGCGGCGGCACCGCCGCCAACCACCGACGTTCGCGTCGGCGCGCCCGGACGCGTGAGTCCGACGGGCAGGGCAAGGGCCTGCACCTCTCGACACGGTTGGAGCGCGGCGCGCGCGCTCCCCAAGAGCCTATCGCGCTGGCACGGCGC
>JGI24538J26636_10000516_pt1 | contig 11087 bp, 1 predicted proteins | sample SouAtlMetagenome_FD_26636 | JGI IMG/M metagenome (IMG submission 26636) | reverse complement strand
CTCCCTTCTGTCTCAAACTCCACAAATGTGCATGCAACTCTGAACTCTTCATATCCAGCAGACCCAATATTCAACACAGTAGCATACTCCTCCTGCTCTGCTGTCAATGTAGCTACTCTGGCCCCCTCCACCTCACCATCATAACAACTCCAATCCAGCTCAGCACTCTGCTGTAACAACACCCTTCCCTCCTCCTCCTGCTGCTTCATCTTCTTTGCACACACTTTTGCCAACCACCTCCTGATCCAACTTTGAATGTGTACCACCACTCCCACCTTATACTTATTTGCTTCTCTCTTAGGCTCCTTCTCTCTCTCCTGCACCACCACCTCTCCCTCTTGCATCAGCATCTTCATTGACCCCTGCCTCGACAATTCTTCTTTTCTCCTCCACTCTCTTATCCAAGCCGAACTTATCACACGACACCATTTCCCCTCCATACGCTCATCTTCCCCACCAGCTTGTCTCAACTCTGCCAGCTTCTTCACTATGCCAACAATACCATAGTAATGTACTGCTTGCTTCTTGCTCACTTTAATGCTCCCTTCCAGCACCAACTTGGCCCACCGCGCACACTCCTTCAAATTCCACCCAGCCTCCCAATACGATTCCATCCACTCCACCCTGCATTGTTTGACCTTTGCACCACTCACTGTCCTCCTCCTCCTCAGCTCATGATCCATTATTTTTCTCTGCAAATCCTCCTTCACATTCATTCTCCTCTTCTGTCCCTGCCACCATTCTGACTTCTTGGCAACATTATTCTTCCTTCTCCACCTTTTCCTCCACGCAATTTTTTTGTTTTTGTAATATTTACTCCGCTTCAAACTGTCAGCATTGCCAACACCATCTGCAGCGTATTTACTTGTGGTGGCGCCCGCATCGCGCCTCAACAAAAATCACGCTCGTCTTCCGACTCATCCTCCCTAAACAGCTCAATCATTGACTGTCTCTTTGCCTCCTCATCCATCTCCACATATTCCCTTTGTTCTGCAGCTGCCTTCATCACACTATCACTGTGCTCACTATGCTCCACAACAGCTCCATTTACAACACTGTCATCTATGTAAACACTCCATTCCTCCTCCAACTCCTTCTTTGCTCTGTCATACAGCTTCTTCACCTCTTTTGCCTGCATCAACGTTCCATCCGCATTTACCTTCACCCTATGATAGAAATCCTTTGCATCATACACATAATCACCAGCATCACCACAGCCCTGCTCTGACCACTTCTCATCATACTGCTGTTGTTCTTCCTCTGCCTCCTTCATACTCTCACAAAACTCATCCAGCAACACCCTCTCCTCCTCATCTTGACTCCTGTCATCACCCTCTGCTGCAGCCTCCTCCTCACTGCACCCACTNGACTCAGCCCAACTTGAGCTAGATGCCAACCAGCTATCACCCTCCTCTGCTTCACCTGCAGCTGCATACTCCTCCTCCCCTAGCACTTGCTGCTTCATTTTTGTAGGCGACATCACCAGCTGTTCAGTATCCTTTTTTACTCTGGCACTCCTCCTTGATTCCACCACACTAACCTGAATGCCTCCACTTGACATCCTTACTCTGTTTTCCCAATCACTTTGTCCAGTAGGACTCACACTCTCTGATTTTGACCTTGACCTTGACTGCACCACCACCTCCTCCACTTTCACCATACTCAGAGCTTCCATCATTACTGCAGAAACATCACCAAACACAAGCCAATCCTCCACACTTTGCCACATTGCCTTCTGTTCACCACGAGTATTTCCCCATAATGGTTCACCATCACTCATGCCTGCCTCTGTCATAGTATATCTGAACACTGTGATCTCATTCAAATCACCAACCACCCCCTCAAACACCATATCCTCCTCCAATACTTCTTCCACCTTGACCACATCCTTCACCACTTCCATTGCTGCTACTAGCATCTTTTTCGAATCAAACTCAAGATCCTTACATAGCCCAACCCTCCTCTTTGGCATGCATACCTCCTTCTCCTTTGACACTGCAGCCAGCACCAAGCCCTCTGTATCCTGCACCACAACCATGACCAGACGCTTCACCTCCTCCTCCTCAACCACCACCTTCTTGCTTTTCAGCTTTGGCATGCTTTCATACTCCTCCTTGGACACTGACTTAAAAAAATCCCCCATCTCCTTTTGCATCCCTTGCAAGCATCGAATCCTTGCACACTCCACATTTCTGACTTCAACTCCACCCATGCCCAACATCATCTCAGTCGACGAACCATACAGATTTGACAACCACCTCCTTTTTGACATCTCATCAACATCACGCACTACCATGTTCAGCATAAACTCAGTATAGTATTCCACCAGCTGCTGCACAGTATCAACCTCCTCCAAGCTATCCTTGAAACCACATTTTCTTGCAATCTCCTTACCAGCACCCTTTACAAAAACCTCCACATCAACCCTTCTGCTTTTGTACTTCCTCACACCATTCTTCTTTTCTGACACAGCTTTCACTCCCTTCTGCACAGCTTGGCATACTGAATCAGCAATTTTTCTTGCTGCACGCCCTTCTTCTTCCTGCTTCCACTCCGCACTTATGTCTGAAGTTATCTCCAACACTACTGCTCCAATTTCCTTCTTCACCTTCCTCACTGCTGGTAGAACTCCCTCCACAAAGCCTTTTGCCATATCTCTTCCATCAAGAACAAATGACACAATACAATCACGAATCTCAGCATTTACCCACATGCACTGGAACAGCGTAAGACCCACTTTCGAACCACCATAGCCAACTTCATCCATATCCTCCTCCTCTTCAACAGCTACTGCTTCCTCTTCTGCAGCTTTCTTCATTGCCACAGCTACCTGCTCGATTGCTTCAGCAACCTGCAGTCTCTCCTTCTCCTCCTCCTGCCACCTCCTTGCATCATCACCATACAAATCGCCACTCAACGGATTGAACATCAACATACTTCTCCTCACCATCTCAGCATTTTTTATGGGATCATCAACATAATCTTCCTTTGACACTTTCACTGGCTCTGCAGCAGGCGCTGGTTCCACTCCAGCCTCATCACCAATGACAAATACACCTGGTATCATCACTTCCACTTGCCTCATCACTGCTTCATCCTTTTGCAGCTCCTCCTGAAACACCTCATCATCATCCTTCACCACCTCCTCCTCTTCTTCCACAGCTACTGGCATGCCACTGATTCCATCACCTCCAGCTGCTCTCCTAGCGGCATCACGAGCTAATCGACATATCTTGCACATCTCAGGTAACGTCCATTGCTTTGCTTCATAAAAGCTTTTGTCCACCTCAAAATCTTGCTTGGGACAATCTCCAGCAGTCGGAAACCCCTTGCACTTCCTCATCACCATCACTTGACTCCCTTTTGCTGGTCCTGCAGCAGGGGCTTGACCACCCTTCCCACCTTTTGGAGCTGGAGTAGGCAGACCACCAGCATTGCTCGGTGTCTTCCTTGGTGCATTTGCACCCACATTTCCACCTCCTGCACCACCACCTTTACCACCACCAGCTCCTCCGCCAGCAGGCTGCTGTACTCTCACATGTTTACCATTCCGACACGCCAAAGCACCTTCCTCTGCATAACTGCATCTCCCATGACGACTGAAAAAATCACAGATCCTCTCTTTGCCACCACCGCCTCCTCCTCCACCTCCCTGTTGCTTTGTCGGTGCACCACTCACCTTTCTAACACCCAGCGCCTCCCAACGATTCTGCACAGCTGCCAGAAACCGCTTGAAATGTTCCCAGTTTGTCAGCTTTGGAATCAACACACCTTCCACCTGATGCATTTCCACAACAACCCTTTTTCCACCACAAGCTCCACTAGCCATCAGCTTGACCAATTCCAGCATCTCAGACACCACATCCGCATGCATCCTCAATACGAACTGCCGAATCCTCTCATGAATCCTAGGCGAATTATCCAAGCCTGTCACAGCATCTGCTGCAATCAGATTGTTCAGTGCCGTCTGCTCCCTCGATAACACCAACTGTAAAGGTTCCACTGTTCTATCCTCCAACACCTTTTGTTTCCCATCATGAGCCACACCCTTCTTGACGAAATATTTCTCCTTGAATGGAGCTGACGCATCCGACTTTATCAGCTCATAGCTTATGTACTTGATCCATGCCCCGTGCACCAGATCCCAATTGTTTTCATCCACCGTCCCATAGAACTGTGGCTGAAACACCCTCTCCAGACGAGTTATCCCATACCGCTGCTGAGCATCAGCCCTGGTAGAAATACTCCTTGTCTCAATCACGCCTGAACACGCCTGCAGCAAAAACAGACCAGAAACACCATCATGTGCCGCCTGGTACTCTTCATGAAACATCATCGTTTTCGTCGCATTCAAACTAGCAAACCCACCAGTCCGCAGCTTCTTTGTGGCAATAAGAACCGAAACAGCCTCTGACTGCTCATCATCCATCAGATACTTGCTCTGCAGAGCATTTGTGAATGTATTCAATGCGATTCTCCACGAATCGCCTGTCTTCGAATCGAAGTCCTTTCCCCAATTCTCGCAGAGAAGCTTGAACTCACCCTGCTTTTTTAACATCTCATCAACCAACGGACCCAGCGATACGAATTTATCCTCATATGTCAGCGAAACTGGAGTACCCACCACTGGCACAGTCCTCACCACTTCCTCAATCACACCTGATCGCGGCATCAGCAGGCATTCCCCCACTATACCAGACAGACCACCACCACTCTTCTTTGGCCTCGCGATCGCTCTGGTTCGATCGCCGTTCACAACAACAGTTGTATTAGTCGCAGGCGCTGCCTGAGGCATCGACTGGTTAAATCCCTGGTAAGGAACTTCTTGTCCCCCCGCCCGAAATGAATCTTCTTCCTGCGTCGAAGGACCCGATCGCGGCCCTGTACCTTCATTCGCTGGTTCTGCCGCGGCGTTGAATCCAGTGTCGAAGCCGCTGGCTCCTCCTTCGAATCCTCCATAGCCGTAGCCCGTGGGCATTTCCCCTGGGAATTGCCCGTCGCCCATTCCACTGTACGGCGACCCTCCCTCGAATCCTTGCGAACCACCCGGGCCAGCATCGAATCCGTTCGAAGCGTCAGCGTTAGCACCACCCTCCATAAGGTGCTTTAGATTATAATGTTAGTTCACAGCGAAGCTTGTAGTATATCCTCAGTTTAATTACCTGTCACAGTCAGACTCAAGCGTGAGCGCAGAGCAACGACGACCTGAATCTAAAGCATTGTCTTGCTTCACTCTGATTCAGTCAATCGCTACTCTGACCCTTGCTCAGGAACTGAACTGCGACTATATTAATATTGATGTACTAATTGACTCAGCACTCGTGACCCTTCATCTGTCACGTGGCGTTGACTCGCCGTTGACCAACTGCGGTCAATGCTTCATAGTTCTGGTCAATATGTTTACCCTTGACTGCTTGGTACTATAGAGATCTCTGTTGAGTACTGTACCCTCATTACAATCCCCCCCTCATAGAGACCGAATAGAGTCCAAACAGTCATTGTCGGACATCCTGTGCAAATTATCAGCCCAGAATATTCTCATCTTGAAATGTTATCATTTACCATGCGCCTTCAGATCCACCTCCAAACCCATTGCTTCAAGCAAATTCAGTGACTCATGTGACAGACCATTTGCTTTGTCTAATGTCACTGTAGCCAACACATACCTCATTTCAATTTGATCAATAACTGCCTCACATCCCTCAGGGCATGCTGTATGTCTTTGATCTGTTTCACCATCATTCCATTTCGGCAAAAACGTTACTTTCGTTTTACATTGTCGACCCCACAATTCATGGACTGATATACCGTCATCTGTACTCTCCATCACCACCCCCAGCTGCACCACTTCTGGCTCTTCTGCACACGAGTATGCCACCACATCATGTACATTATACGCTGGAAAATCACTCCTTGGCAACACCAACATTTGTTCACTCACTGCCAATGGTCTCACTTCACTGAAAACCACCCATTTTTCATCTGTTTCATCCAAACAACTCCGCAAGAAAACCTCCACTGGTTTCCCTTGTTCATTTGTAGCCTTTTCATCCANCATGAAATATTTGTTNCCTTGGTATGAAACCTTGCTTCCCAACTCCAGTCCTTCCTCCATAGTCATATAATTCTCAGCATTTGTCTTCTTTCCNTCCTTAGAAACTCTATAACCATAGTTGTACCTTGCTCTNTTCTCNTGTTGAATCTTATGCTCTCCCATCAACGCATCACAGCGATCCTTCATAGCTGTAACCATTTCACCATCAACCTTTGTTAACTTCTTCACAGCCCTGCATAGCTCCCCATCACTCATACCCTTCACTGCCAGCAAATCCTTTGCTGTTGATGCCCTGTATCCTCTTGTCCTTTCAAACACAGTCGACCCATCCGTTACATTCACTTGGTTTGCCTCAATCTGTGCATATGCTACTGCTAACTGCACATCCCTGTCAGTCACAACATCTCCCAACACCTCCATCTGAAACAAAACCTTCCTTACAATTGACACTGCTCTTTCCACAAAGTTGCAATGACTACCCCTTCCTGAAAACTGCTGGTCTTTCATGCCAAACATTCTACAAATGATTGCCATCATCTCTGAACAAAACCCAGCATCATTGTCACTGCACAACAGCTGACAAAACCCATTTTCTTTGATCCACGTTGTCACAAATAGAAAAGCTGCCTCCGCCGCACTCATCACATTTCGCAACACATACACACACGCTCCAGAACCCACACACACAAATACCATCACTGACATATACGGCACCCTTGCAGCAAGTTTCTTTGACAACTTCGCATCATCCATCTGTACCACTTGAAACGGAGCCTGAACACTCAGCCCAAAACCCGCTACTGACAACGCCAACCGGAATTGACAACATACACTGCAGTATCTGTACATATACTTCACTTGAGCATTTTGCTCTGACCACCATGATACTGATGCAGCTCTCTCCAATGACTCATGCAACCTCGCATGTGGCACCTTTGCATAATGTGCCCACCACAAAATATCATGTCTCAAATCATTACCCCCTGGTCCTGATATTGTCTCTTCTCCTGTATCAACTTCCATACCTGACACATTCACCATAGCACCCGCTGGCACCACCATTACCAATTCCTTTGTAAAATCCTTCTCCGATCCATCTACTGGCCTCACTGCTGATACCACTGTAAACGGCAACCATCCCATCTCATCATTTATCTTGACAGGATAAAATAGCTTCCCCAACCACGAATCAATCTTCTCACCAGTTTCACTGGAACCTTCAAACCGACCATTCATCCTTAGATAAATATCACACATCCTTACTGAACTGTACTCACCACAGTCCACCGAGAATGCTCGCTCCACCTCCTTCCACTCACTCACATTCATAGTGAACACTTGAATAGCCATGCCCTCTGGCACTCCTTCCAACTGCTTATCACCACTTTCTGCCATAGGCTCCCCCAATGTCAATAATACTGCTTCTCCCCCCCAATCAACATCTTCTGCTCTAAAAGCTGGATCCTCTACCTCTTCATCCTCGCATGTAGGTACTCCCTTCATTCTTTTCAGCTCACCCACCATCCTACAAATGTAATCACAGATACTATTGCAAGGTCCATCTCCTGCTCCTGGCATCTGTAGTCTTGCTATTGGCCAGTGCATTGTACACGCAGTCTCCTCTGCATAACCTGTACACCTTTCAATCTTAGGTGTTAAATGCTCCAACTTTCCACTTGGTAAATGCAGCGCTATCAGCATTCCCAACGCCGAACTTGAATCAGACGCAAAACACACTTTTGCAATGTGTGGAACCAACTGACCACACGAAAAATACCACTCACTCTGATCTTGCTTCAAAGCCCATTTCGCAACACATTCTGTTATCAATGCACCATACATCCTCACACCATACACCATTGAAAACAGCTCCTTTTCTGAAATATGCCATCTCCTACTTGATTTTCCCAGTGACTTTGGTCTTATCCCCAATAGTATTGCTCTTCCTTCCTCCTCAAAATCAGCGCAACACACATCATTTGCATCCCTCCTCTTCACCAACCACAGTGACGTCATAATGGCATCTGGATCCGCATCACCTCTAATGCACAAGCAATATTCCTCATTCATCAACATCTCTGGGTTTGTATACGCTCTTGGCTGATCCTTCAACCTCACCTTCAACTCATCCACTGCCTCCTCTGCCTCCTTTGTCCACACCAACTTTTTACCACTTTGATTGCATAGATCAATACAGCTGGTTATTACTGCCAACAGCGCACTAAATTTCAACAGCTCCCCTGCTGTAAACACAAATGCTGACCTCGCCTGCACCACCACTCCTCTCAACATTCTTGCTTGTTTTATCCCTGCTGGCTGCTTATCCAAAATACCCAAGATGTCTTTCACACCCTGCTCTCCAATTGTTAAACCTGAAATGGTCCACCATAATCCCACAAACTCCACTTCCTTCCTCACTGACAAATCAATTTTCATCGACACCTCCAACCCCATACATCTCTTTGTGACTCCCATACAAAACATTTTTACTTCTGCATCATATCCAGATTCCATCATAGAATACAGTAACGAATCATCCACAAAATCTGACCACCACGGCTCCTCATACCATGCCTGACCGAAAAAGAAATTATAACCAAATGCAATCCACACTGGGAAAAACAACGCCATCGCTGATATCCCCTGGTCCCCTCCTTTTGCTTGAATATATCTGGTAACACCATCACCCCTGACATATTTTGACACACATAATGATCTACTATCATCTGTTATCCTCACCGAATGGAATGCATTTTTTGCATCATATGTAGCCATCCCCACACAACCCACTGGCATCTGCGACCTGATATCCTCTGCAACAGGACAAAATTCTCTCCACCACTTGGGAATACCATTTGCTATTGCCGAGTTCAAACTGGTATAATTTCTCAATGGTCTCATGGCCTCCAATTCATCTCCCTTCTTGTAAGTAATACCATCAAATTCAGCTATTATCTTCCTTCCTTTCTTCTGAAAAAATAACAGCACTATCCAATATTCTCTGCTCCACTCCACATCTTGATGCGACCCATCTCTTATAGCACAATCAATACAATAGTCACACGACGGACCCAATCCAGTCTTTGTATAACCTGGTGCTCTTGTCTGATACCTTGCTGTCTCCTGATCAGCCATCATAGACAGCAAATCCAGCTTTGGCATTTCCAGATTTAGCGCTAAATTCTGAAAATACTTTGCCAATCCTTCCTTGTCATTTTTGTACCACTTCATATACACCTCCATCTGCCCTTTTGCATTTAAATGTCTAAAATCCAACATCTTTGCCACACTCAATACAGCCACCCTTTGCTCCTTCACCTTCCATGTCCTGCTTATAGCCCAAATTGCATCAGCACTGAACGCTCCTCCACTCAACCTGAATCTTTCACTGTCCTCCAGATCCACTCTATATCCACCACACGACGTACCAGCTTTCAATCCCTGCAACCGATCAAACTCATCTGGCACCGCAAATCTTAACTTTGGAAAACCTCTTTGCATCACCATCACAGGTGACTTCGTGTTAGGATGACTACACACCACACACGGCACTTTAAAATGCGCAAACTTTCCTCCCAAATTCGCCGCCCAATCTGGATTCATATGCTCACATGCAGTGTAATACAACAATTCCCAATCACACGTAGGACTGTAGTACCTCCTGTCCCTGCCTGCTGCTCCACCAACATCAGCAGCACACAATCGGTTTATTTCACCTCCACACCACTCCTCCTGTATCGCCATATCATCCTTCAAATCTCTGTGCACCACCACTGTCTCCAACAATACATGTGCTCCTCCATCTGTAAGTTGCCTTAATCTTTTGAAAATTGTAGCAACCGCCTTGAATACCTTTGCCTCCTCCTCCTCACACCCTCCTGGACTGTCTCTTAAACCTGACCATGGTGTACATGTAGGACCTCCATGTCCCATTGTCACACGCTGCAACATCTCATCCTTCACCCCTGCTCTGACATCATCTCCTATGAACATCACCAAATCGCCAAATAGAGCTTTTATCACCCTCCTTTGATTTATACCGCACTCCATCACCAACACCTCCACCACATTCCAACCCATTTCCATTGCCACTGGCACCTCCACCAAAATCCCAGCACACAGCGACAACATCACCTGTGGTCCTGCAGCCATTCTCATCTTCACGCTGGTAATCCAATCCAACCTCACCACTTCCTTCAGTCCATTTATGTGAACTCTCCAATTTATCGGATCAGGCTTTATGGAATACTCTGGCGACAATATTGTAGGCAATCCAATCAGCAAATGCACTCCATGTGGTATCTGCTTAATCACCGACACAATCATCTTCTTTCTCTCTCCCAAGTACGTCATAGCATGAGCAGGCACTTCCACAATTCCCTCTATTGAGTGCAGCTGACCACCAATCCCTTTCACTCTGCCACCTCTTGACAGCCACTTCCATGATGGATCTACTTGACTCTTCTCCATTATGTTAACCATTGACATTGTGTCAAACCCTGTCAACACTTGTCTCAGCTCCTGCCTCCCTTCTGTCTCAAACTCCACAAATGTGCATGCAACTCTGAACTCTTCATATCCAGCAGACCCAATATTCAACACAGTAGCANACTCCTCCTGCTCTGCTGTCAANGTTGCTACTCTGGCCCCCTCCACCTCACCNTCATAACAACTCCAATCCAGCTCAGCANTCTGCTGTAGCAACACCCATCCCTCCTCCTCCTGTTGCTTCATCCTCTTTGCACACACTTTTGCCAACCACCTCCTGATCCAACTTTGAATGTGCACCACCAATCCCACCTCATACTTATTTGCTTCTCTCTTAGGCTCCTTCTCCCCCTCCTGCACCACCACCTCTCCCTCTTGCATCAGCATCTTCATTGACCCCTGCCTCGACAATTCTTCTTTTCTCCTCCACTCTCTTATCCAAACCGAACTTATCACACGACACCATTTCCCCTCCATACGCTCATCTTCCCCACCAGCTTGTCTCAACTCTGCCAGCTTCTTCACTATGCCAACAATACCATAG
>JGI24538J26636_10000514_pt1 | contig 11110 bp, 8 predicted proteins | sample SouAtlMetagenome_FD_26636 | JGI IMG/M metagenome (IMG submission 26636) | reverse complement strand
CTTCAACGATTTAGATCTGAGTATTCTTCAGAATAGGCGATGGGACAATGCTAAAACGGAACTGAAGCCTGCCTTTATAAATGACGGTCTTCTTGAATACAATTTCATGGGTGGAGAAGCCTTCCCCGGCGGAGTTGAGTTTCATGTATTTGACACCAAAAGACTCAATCAGGTGGGAATGGGCGTCAAAACTTCAAGATTAGACACGTGTTGGGAAGTTTATCTAAACGAGGTGAAGAACCAGTCTATCTCCGTCTACAGCTTTCAAAATGACATCAATGGAAGAAGGTTTTATCAACGNGCGGATGTTGGTAACCCNGACTTAGCTGGTGACTATTGCTGGGTTGAATTTTACTTTAAAAGNGCAAANCTGGATGTTCCCGTTTTTGTTTTTGGGCAATTAAGCGACTGGAGGCTGACTGATGAGTTNGAATTGGTGTATNACGAAACCAGNGGTGCCTATTCCAAGAGTGTGCTTCTTAAACAAGGTTATTATAATTATATATTTGCGCATCCTACCGCAGGCGGAAGTGTGGGCACTGAACTAACAGAAGGCACGCATTGGCAAACCCGAAACGACTATACCCTTATCATGTACAATCAAGGAATGGGACTGAGGTACGATAGGATAATAGGATATTTAAAACCATCATCAGCACTATAGCCATGAAGAGAATCATCACCTTAGTTTTAGTATTTTGTACAGGCACATCTGCCTTCGGATGGGGACTTACCGGTCACCGAATTGTTGGACATATTGCCATGGAGCATTTAGATAAGAAAGTGCGTACGCATATTATCGATGTGCTCGGCGGAGAAGACCTCGCTATGGTTGCTAATTGGATGGATTTCATCAAAAGTGACCGAGACTATGACACGCTCAATGCATGGCACTATTGTACCATACCTACAGTGGATGACATGGACAGCCACCAGCATCCTGAGCAAGGAGATGTTTGGATGGCCATAGAGAAACTTTTAAACGAAATAGAAAGCCAAAAATATAGCGTGGATGAAGCCTTTGCATTGAAAGCTTTGGCACATCTTATTGGAGATGTTCATCAACCCTTGCATTGCGGGAATGGTAAAGACAAAGGAGCAAACGATGTTAAGGTCACTTTCTTTTGGGAAAAATCAAACCTTCATCGAGTTTGGGATAGTGGAATGATTGATTACTGGAAAATGAGCTATGTAGAATATTCAGACTGGATCATGTCGACTAAGACTAGTGAAAACATATTCAGCTGGAAGAACACCAGCGTAAACGATTGGGTAAGAGAAAGTGTAGTTTACCGTGAGGCGTGTTACGAAACTGGTGACCCCGAAAGAATGGGATACCGGTATATTTATGACCAAACCGAATTACTGCATTTACGTTTAGCACAAGCTGGGGTGAGGCTAGCAGACGCGCTGAACCAAGCTTACGCAGCTCGGTAAAATCATTAATTAGTTTCGCAAAGGCACAAAGTCTCGGAAATTCGCTGGGATTCTATTTACCCCCACGTGTAGGTCGCCGTTATTTCGAATGCTCTATTGCTACTATCTCGAGTAACTTCACGATGACCTCTGTAGCACTTTCCATGTCTTGCAAAGAGACAAACTCATAAGGGCTGTGAAAAGCATGCTCTCCTGCAAAAATATTTGGACAAGGCAGGCCCATAAAACTTAGTTTAGATCCATCCGTGCCACCTCTGATTCTTGATTTACGTACAGGTAATCCAACGGCCTCAATCGCCTTTTCAGCATATTCAACTACCTCCGGCTGCTGATCTAAAATCTGCTTCATATTTCGATATTGCTCGTTTATGGAAATCGAATATGAAGTTCTTTTAACTGCCTTTGTTGCTTGTTTAGCTAACGATCCCAAAAGAGCAGCATAGTCAGACAATTCTTCAGTTTCAAAAGATCTTAGGATCATAGTGATGCGCACTTCTTCAACGCCACCTGATATTTCATATGGATGGACAAACCCTTCGTCACCCTTAGTAGACTCTGGCGCCCATTCTTGTCTAGGTAGTGAGGATAGAAATACACCAGCTGCCTTTAGCGCATTGGCCATTTTTTTATGTCCATAACCAGGATGGGTATTTGATCCAGTAAAAGTAACTACAGCCCCATCAGCAGAAAATGTTTCATCCTCGATAGACCCCTTCGTGGCACCATCCATTGTATATCCAAAATCAGCGCCTAATTTTTTTAAATCAACATGGTCTGCACCTCGGCCTATTTCTTCGTCCGGAGTGAACAATATTTTCATCGCGGCATGAGGCGTTTCTGAGCTCATAAGCAGGTGCGCTGCAGTCATTATTTCTGCTACACCTGCCTTGTTATCTGCACCCAGCAACGTAGATCCATTTGAGGTAATGATCGTATGTCCTGTCATTTCCTTGAGTGGGCCAAAATCCTTTGGACTGATAACCACATCTCCTTCTGGCAGGATTAGGTCACCTCCATCGTATTGCTCATGAAGCATAGGTTCTACACCTGCCCCTGAGTATTCTGGAGACGTATCCATATGTGAACAGAAACAAACTGCTGGGGCAGACTCATAGCCTGGTGTCGCGGGAACTGTAGCATATATATATCCTTTAGGATCCATATGTGCATCAACCACACCCATTTCCACAAGCTGAGACACCAACAGCTCTCCAAGATTCTTCTGCTTTTTCGTGGATGGGACAGAGGATGAGTGTGGATCGCTTTGCGTATCTATCTGAACATACTGCTTGAATCTCTCCAGTAACAAAGGGTATTTCATGATGACTATTTTATTTAGCGTGTAGGGAAGATGGTGCTAAAAGTGTTCTAAGCACTGTTTCAATTAAAATTCTAAGGTCTAATAACAAAGACCAATTTTCGATATAATATACATCGGCGCGAATGCGTAATTCTAAAAGTTCTTTGCGGGCAGAATCTCCTCCTCCTCTTAATCCTCTGATCTGGGCAAGCCCTGTTAATCCTGGCTTTGTCCAATACCGTACCCTATAGCTTTGCACCATTTTAGAATAGGCTATGCCATCACCACTTGTGTGAGGACGTGGACCTACCAACGACATCTGACCCAGAAGGACATTAAGCAACTGAGGAATTTCATCAATACCGGTTTTTCGCATCCAAGACTGTAGCGCATTACTTTGACCTTCATGATTCATGGTCTTGAATTTTAACACCTTAAATGGCCTGCCCTGCAACCCTTCACGTTCCTGAATAAACCAGGGGTTACCGGCTCCAGAAAATAAGAGCAATATACCTAGCAATGGAAAAAGCCAACTAAGCACGGAGATTATCACAAGCAGTGACAGCGCTAAATCAAAGACCCTCTTCAACCATGCATTAGCCCAATTTGCCAGAGGCTCTTGGCGCTGCGAGAACATTGGAATTCCTTCGAGTGACTCTAAAAACATTTGACCAGCATATTGAGGCCCTAAATCAGGTAGGAACCTAAACCTCATTCCCTGTTCAAGTGCAAGACGATTAGCGGTCGCATACCCTGCTGTACCAGGAGCATGAGCACAAATAATGTCATGTACGCTATCTAGGGCTGAGTCCTCCAACGGTCCATCATACTTCCACCCTAATTCAGGGCGTAGTTCTGTTAAGCTTATTAACGCATCAGACGTAGCATGTTGTCCGGAGAGTAGGTAGCGCCTTTGCCATTTTCCTTGGGCCATTTGGATCCTTAAATATTGAACCAGCAAAAACCTGTAAAGCAAGGCAAGCGAATACAATGATACAAAATAGGTTACCAAAAATACTCGACTGTAGTAATACCCTTTCAAGCCCACCACAACAATAGCCAGAATGGCCAATTGCGCTATTGCTCCACGCAATAAGTTAGCGGTTACATTTCTTTGCTCAAGTCCGCTGGTGTAGGTAAAGAAACCTGCCCATCGACCGGCAGAATACCAAGAAACGATGGTGAGCACTAACAACTGTAAATAGTAGTTGTAGTACTCCGGGTTGCTTATTCTTAAATCTTCAAAACGCCAAAACGCCACGGCTATAAATAAAGCCATGAGAAGCAACCCATCTAATAGAAGGGTTGCTAACCGATAAATATTTGTGCTTTGGTTTTGCATTTTTGGAGCCCAAAAGATACTTACTTTTACAACGATGAGCACCACCCAACTTCCTATAGTATATGCCTCAGGCGTGGGTCCCGACAGAGCAGCAGCTTTGGCGGAGGAATTTAGCATCCGTACTACCCATCAATTTCTGGAGCACTACCCTTTTAGATACGTAGATAAAACCGAATATATATCTATTGCACAGCTCACTAATCAAACCAATGAGGTGCAAGTAAAAGGACAGATCACTAAGGTCGAAGAATTGGGATCTCCTCGTCAAAAAAGACTAGTCGCTACTTTTTCAGATGGTACAGGCTTTATAGAGTTGGTCTGGTTTAAAGGTGCAAAATGGGTAAGAAAGTCACTGAAATTGCAAACACCAATAGTCATCTATGGCAAACTGAATGTATTTAATGGTAAAAAAAGTATTTCTCATCCAGAAATCTCTGCTCCTTTGGCCAATGAAGTCTCCTCTGCCCTGGAGCCCGTGTACTCCACAACCGATAAATTGACGAGAAAAGGACTCAATTCCAAAGGCTTCCAATAGTCATCTATGGCAAACTGAATGTATTTAATGGTAAAAAAAGTATTTCTCATCCAGAAATCTCTGCTCCTTTGGCCAATGAAGTCTCCTCTGCCCTGGAGCCCGTGTACTCCACAACCGATAAATTGACGAGAAAAGGACTCAATTCCAAAGGCTTTGCAAAGGTTATGAGATCCATTTTAACGGCTGAATCAAAAACCATAGACGATCCTTTTTCAGCGTCTTTTAGAGAAGTCCATAAGCTAATATCAAAAGCTCAAGCGTTAGAATGGATTCATTTTCCTTTGACACGAAAGCATCTAGAGGCGGCAAGGAATCGAATCAAATTTGAGGAATTCTTTTTCTTACAATTGACGCAGCAGCGTAATAAAATGCGCAACAAGACTTCTATAAAGGGCTACACATTCGAAGAAGTGGGAGATTCCTTTCTTGATTTTTACAAAAACCACCTTCCATTTGAATTGACTGGTGCACAAAAAAGAGTGGTCAAAGAAGTTCGAATGGATGTGCGCACTGGTGCGCAAATGAACCGATTGGTGCAGGGTGATGTTGGATCAGGAAAAACCATTGTTGCCCTCCTTGCCATGCTATTAGCTATTGACAATGGCTTTCAATCGGCATTAATGGCACCAACAGAGATACTCGCCACGCAGCATTATCATAGTCTTAGCGAACTTTGTGAATCCGCAGGTATACAAATTGCGCTACTTACAGGATCCACCAACACTGCCAATAGAGCAATCATTCACCAGGGCTTGCAAGATGGATCACTGCAAATATTAATTGGGACCCATGCTTTGATTGAGCCAACAGTCAAGTTTGCCAATCTTGGACTTGCTGTGATTGACGAGCAGCACAGGTTTGGTGTTGCTCAACGCGCTAAACTTTGGAAGAAAAACGAAAACCCTCCTCATGTCCTCGTCATGACGGCAACACCCATTCCAAGAACGCTTGCAATGAGTCTATATGGCGACCTCGATATTAGTGTTATAGATGAACTACCACCGGGTAGAAAACCGATACAAACGATGCATTTATTCGATAAAAATCGATTAAAACTCAACGGGTTCATGCAGCGTGAAATAGAAAAGGGGCGCCAAGTATATGTTGTTTTTCCACTCATCGAGGAAAGCGAAACCTTGGACTTGAAAAATCTAAGCGAGGGTTACGAGCAGCTACTTCGCGATTTCCCAAGGCCAAAATATCAAATAGCAGCAGTTCATGGCAGGATGAAAGCTGAGGACAAGCAAGGTGAAATGCAACGGTTTGCAGCAGGTAAAGCACAAATTATGGTAGCCACTACAGTTATTGAGGTGGGTGTTAACATTCCCAATGCCTCTGTAATGGTCATTGAAAACGCCGAACGGTTCGGACTCAGTCAACTCCACCAGCTTCGTGGACGAGTTGGAAGAGGTAGTGAAAACAGCTTTTGTGTTTTAGTCTCTTCATTTAAGCTATCAAGTGACGCAAAAACTAGGCTCGAAACCATGGTACGCACCCAGGATGGCTTCGAAATAGCCGAAGTAGATATGAAGCTTAGAGGGCCTGGAGATATGATGGGCACCAGGCAGAGTGGCCAACTTGAATTCAAGTTGGCATCATTAGTTCAAGATGGAGATATATTAAATTGGACACGAGAGGTCGTGGAACAATTATTGATAGATGATCCGCAACTAAATGACCCTAATCATTGTTCTATCAAAGAACATTGGATCCGCCTCTACAAACACCAGTGGGGTTGGAACAGAATTTCATAACTCATGGCCAAGCGCTTTGCTCGCTTTTTAAAACTGTACCACCTGCTGTTAACACGAACNGGAGGCTATGGTTTTATACGCCAAAACGCCGTGAGAGTATTAGCGTCTATTGCTGCCATTCTTGTTCTATTTTATCTTTTTGACACCTTCGTTATTGACATCGATTCTGCTACGGCATGGCTCACTAAAATGTTATCAACGCCCGGACTATTGAGTCTGTTCTTTTTCTCAGAAATTACTTTAGGGTTTATTGCTCCCGAAATATTGATCGTATGGGCCAGGGAAGCTGCACACCCTATATGGATGCTTGTTTTACTGGCATTTCTCAGCTATTGCTCAGGAATCATCTCTTATTTCATTGGGAAATATTGGGCAACGCGTAAGATTGTTAACGACAAACTGATACTCAAGCATGCTGATACTCTTAAACAGCTGCATCGATTTGGAGGACTGCTCATAATCCTCGCGGCAATGACACCACTGCCTTACCCCATCGTCTGCCAGCTCTGTGGACTAAATAAATACCCGTTCAAGATGTTTGCCTTTCTAACACTGGTTAGATTCCTTCGTTTTGGCATCTATGGAGCCGTACTCTATAATTTGTTCTAAAGCACGCCTTAAGGGCTTTGCAGTTACTTTTCAAAGTGTAACTTTGAGTCTTTAAGAAAACGAAGCTACATGAACATTTCCTACAGTTGGTTAAAACGCTTTTTACCGGTTCAACTTGATCCAAAAAGAGTAGACGAATTACTCACAGACACTGGCCTTGAAGTCGAGGGTGTGACTGAAGTAGAGACTATTCGTGGTGGTCTTCGTGGCGTAGTAGTTGGACAAGTACTTACTTGCGTTCAACACCCCAATGCAGATCGACTTAAAGTTACGACCATAGAGATCGGTTCGGATGAGCCAATTCAAATAGTATGCGGCGCACCTAATGTCGCTGCTGGACAAAAAGTACCCGTAGCTACTATTGGAACGGTTCTTTATCCCAACGGCGAAGAATTAAAGATAAAAAAAGGTAAAATCAGAGGAGAGCTCAGCTTGGGAATGATTTGCGCTGAAAGTGAGCTAGGACTTGGACAAGGAGGGGATGGAATCATGGTTTTAAATGAAACTCTTTTACCCGGTACGCCCTGTTCAGAAGTCTTTAACGTTCAAAGCGACTTTGTCTTTGAAATAGGATTAACGCCAAACCGCACAGATGCGATGGGACATATTGGAGTTGCCCGAGACTTGCGTGCAGCACTACTTACCCTGGGCGAGTCGGCTCCAGAACTTTACGTTCCCCATATTGAGCTCCAGAGTACGCAGCCAAGTGCTATTGACCTGCATTTAGAAGATACTGATTGCCCTTCCTATTCTGGAATACATTTCACGAACGTACAAGTAGCTGAAAGTCCAAAATGGCTGAAGGAAAGCCTTACAGCAATTGGATTAACCCCAAAAAACAATGTAGTTGACATCACAAACTATGTCCTTCACACCTTCGGTCATCCGCTCCATGCATTTGACGCCAGTAAGCTAAGTGGTCAAAAAGTAAGGGTACGTTCTGCGTTTAAAGGAGAACGACTAACTACACTCGATGATGTTGATCGTGAGCTGAATGAAAAGGACTTGGTTATTGCTGATGCTGAAAAAGCAATTTGCTTAGCTGGGGTCATGGGCGGGAAAGACAGTAGTGTGAACTACAAGACAAGCTCCATATACCTTGAAGGTGCCTATTTCGATTCTGTTAGAGTACGTAANATGGCAAAGCGTCACGGCATTAACTCTGACGCCAGTTACCGTTATGAGCGTGGTGTTGATCCAAATGCGACNGCACAAGCCCTCGTTTATGCGGCACACCTTATCTGCGAGTTTACCGGNGCATCTGCGAGTACTATAGACCATNAAGGACANGTAGANTTTCCNAGGCAGGTCCTTACTTTCTCCTATAACAAAGTCTCCAAACTTATTGGATTGGCAATTCCAATTCAAAAAACTAANGACATTTTAGATGCTCTAGAATTCGAAATAATTTCGGTCATAGAAGATGCTTGGACAGTTAAAATCCCAACCTATAGAGTTGATGTCACCAGAGACGTTGATGTAGCAGAAGAACTGCTAAGAATATATGGGTTCAATAATATCCCTGTACCTCATCAGATGAGAATAAGCGTGGCAAAACACGACCCTCGTCCGGAAAAACTAGAACATTCATTTTTGAATCAATTGACCGGAAATGGCTTCTATGAAATCATGAACAACAGCCTGTCTAAGGGTGAGAATTATCAAATACTCCAACCAGAAGTTAGCGAGTCACTTATAGAAATGCTTAATCCATTAAGCCAAGATCTTAACGTGATGCGAGGAACAATGCTGTTTGGAGCTCTTGAGGCNATNAGTTTTAATCAAAAACGACAACAACCTAGCCTCCGCTTTTTCGAACGAGGAAAAACCTATGGACAGGGCGCTAATGGTTATTTTGAAACGTCACATATTGATCTTGCTATTTCCGGCCATACCGGTGAGCACCATTGGGCCAATAGTACTGTAGCTAATGACTTTTTCGAATTAAAAGGACTCCTAGAAGCAACCTTAATTCGGTTTGGTCTCAAGGCGAGCTATATCACCTCTATGCATAGTCTTTATGGAGAGTTTGTAGACATTAAAGTTGGCAAGACCACGGTTGGTTACCTAGGAAATGTTCACCCTAAAGTGCTTCACCATTTTGATGTCAAAGGATCTGTCGCTTACAGTAGTCTGAATTGGGATACGATTGTCTCCATGTCTCTGATTAAGGGGACGCAACTTTTCACGGGTCTTCCGAAATTCCCATCTGTTCGTAGAGATTTAGCCTTGCTTGTAGATCACGATACGAGCTACAATGACCTACAAGAGGTTGTTATTCAAACCGAACGGAAACTACTTAAAAATGTTTTTCTATTTGACGTTTATCAAGGAGATCGATTACCATCTGATAAAAAAAGCTATGCCATCGGTATGACGTTTCAAGACGCTGAAAAAACACTGAATGACAAAGCAGTTGAAAAATGTATTCAAAGAATTTTACATCAGCTGAATGAACGTTTAGGAGCCGTATTACGTTAACAGCTCATGTTAAAAGTCGCTTGGGCTCCGATTTATCACCATCCATTATCTGAGAACCATAGATTCCCTATGGCCAAATACTCGTTGCTTCCAGAGCAACTTATATACGAAGGCACCCTAGAAACTGGTGATTTCTTTGCGCCAGGGCTTCTTTCAACTGAACGTGTCTTGCGTTCGCATGAACAGAGCTACTGGGACAAATTAGACCAACTCACTTTGGATCCCAAGGCACAGCGAAAAATTGGTTTTCCACTATCTCAAGAGCTCGTAAACAGGGAGCGCACTATTTGCCAAGGAACTGTAGACTCCGTTAAATTCGCCCTTCAAAACGGGTGCTCCTTGAATATCGCAGGAGGAACACACCACGCCTTCAGTGATCGCGGTGAGGGATTCTGCCTGTTGAATGACATTATCATCGGGGCTCACGAATTAATCGACCATCATGACATTACTAAAATTTTAGTCATCGACCTTGATGTTCATCAAGGAAATGGCACAGCTTCGATGGCTCGTGAGGATTCAAGAATTTTTACATTCTCCATGCACGGAGAAAAAAATTACCCTTATCATAAAGAGCAGAGTGACTTAGATGTCCCCCTCCCGGACTATATAGGAGACACTGACTACCTCAGAATACTTGACCACCATCTCGCGAAACTCTTTGAGAAGGTGGAGCCTGAATTTGTGTTTTATCAAAGTGGTGTTGATATTTTACGTGGTGACAAACTCGGAAGAATGGATATCAGTTTAGCAGGCTGTAAACAGCGTGACAAATTGGTNCTGGAGCGNTGTTTTATAAATCAAGTNCCCATAGCTATTAACATGGGTGGCGGTTATAGTCCTGAGATAAAGGATATTATTGAAGCTCATGCAAATACTTTTCGTGTTGCGGCTTTTCTTCATACGTAGCATGTACAAAACCAGCAAAAACTAAAAAAGACTATTAAATAGTCAAAAGCGATCAAAAGAGCTTAATTTGAGGCATTGTTGTAAATCCAATGCCATGTCAAAATTCGTTTTGATTTTATTTTTTATCAGCTTTTGGTCCGCAAATACTTATGGACAGCAGAATAGATCTATGGAACCCAATAGATTCAGTTATATCTCTACTGGTCAAGGTATTCAGTACACCGCTTTCAAAATCGGATATGACATTAAGTCCCATTTTTATTTAGAGCTACAGGCATTGACTGACGGCGGAGGAATCTGGAAGGGAACCAATACTTTTAATGATTGGAGGGTTCTCTCTTTTTTAGGAGCTCTTAACGTTGATTTATTGCGAACTGAATTTAGGACAGGGATGGGCATAATGCATACGCATGAAAGCAACTCTTCCTTCTTTAAGTCCATGGGTATAGCTCCGCAAATCTCTGGAGTGATTCAAGTAAACAAAAAATTCGGAATCGGTGCTTCTGTTATATGGCCATTCTCTTCCGCAGAGGGGTTAATTCTACCCACAACTACTTTTTGTATTGAATACCGTATAGGACGGTATGTAAAAGAGAACGGCCTGCACTAAGTGCAAGCCGTTCTCTTTTATTTTGTTTTTTAAATCTTGATTACTTCGTTAAAATATCCCCAAGCGCATTGTCGTAGATATGTTTGTACTCAGTGACCGTGCCCCAATCTTCGTCATCCACCCTGATGTTTCC
>JGI24538J26636_10000508_pt1 | contig 11176 bp, 10 predicted proteins | sample SouAtlMetagenome_FD_26636 | JGI IMG/M metagenome (IMG submission 26636) | reverse complement strand
GGAAATGTTTATCAAGGACACAGCAATAGAGCAATTGATGCATAGCGTTGGGAGAGTTGCAGTGCAAGGATTCCTAAATGTGCAGAGCTTCTGAGAAATCCTACTTGCCTTTGCGCTTAATCAGTGGAGAGGTGATCTTTTGGACTGTAGCAGCTGCTTCACCTGATAGATGCCNCAGGCTGGATTTCTGGGAGTTGCCAAAGCACACAAAGCAACTCCAATATGTAAAATCATAATGCCAGCTCAAAGCACATTTCAAAACACTAGGAATGAGCATGCGGCATGGTTCGACGGCTTTTAACCACTGGCTTGTCAAGGGCTTCTCCGAGTAACATATCATGACGTCCTGAGGATCCCGTGCAGCTGAAAGGTTAATATCTTCGGCAAGCTCTTATTGTTCTGATCATTATGCGGGGAGTGTATTAGCTTGTCATGTAAGACTAGACGAATTCTTGCAGAATGTATGAAATTATCTAGTTTAGCCTGTTCACATGGATACCTTTTGGTCTGCGATGCTCTGCGAACTTGCATGGAATCCTATTTATGCATGTGAGATCGTGAAATTCCTAATGTCAATCATCAACTTGCGAATCCGCAGAATTTCACGGCGAAAAAAAAAGATGGAAAGAGAGCGCCTTTCGAAAGCGATTCAAGGGCTTAGGGATGCCTTCCATGACCTCAGGCGTCAATACGTGATGCTAGAATCCAGAAGTGAGCGTCACATTAGTGAACGTTTAGGTGTATCCCATGCAGTTCAGGAGGCTGTGGGCATGGAACATTTCTTTTGAGAACCCCGCCCATGTCCAGATGGCGTCTTGTTAGGAAGCATGTATGTCCTGCTGAAGTGTGAGATAGCCGGAGCAAGTTTAAGCACCAATATCAAATGCGGAACCCTTTAACATTACATTTTAACGAGTTCTGGCAAATCTGTGTGTGAATGCATCTTGGTATTGGGAGTGCTTGTTCGTCAACAATGATGACCTGCCATGTCATGGTGTTTGTGTTTGCAGGCTCTACGGGATAATGCACACTGAACGAGAATATGGTGTCGATGATTACACCCAACCTCTTTACTTATGTCATGTACGTTCGTACACCAGAACTGAAAATATTCATGTCAATGAAACGAGAGTTTTCTACAACACATGTTGTGCTTGTAGGATCTGGTGAAGCGAACGTCATGTTCGTTAGACAAGGCGGGTTTCTCGACAAATTGCGTACGGTCAGTTGTCTTTGGACACTGGTTGACAGCTTAGATGCATTTTGGTTTGACACATCAGCGCCGTTCCAATTTTGCCTGCGGTCATTGATGGCGGAAGCAGTGTGTTCAAGTGTCTAAATGAATGCAAACAAACCATATGATGGCGCTGTAGCCAGTGTTAACCAAGGCATGTGTGTCACATGAACATACAGTGCAAACAAGAAGGACGACTGGTACTTGTATATGCATTAATTTGGCATGATGTTCAGTTGTTTCTTTCTTATGATGGCATTCGCCAATGAGTAGTTGGATCTGTAGGGGGAAAGAGAATTGTTCGTTTCGTTTCTAAAACGCATCGGAATATTGGAAACAAGTTTCGATGCTATGGTAGTACATATGTTTGCCCGGAAATCACACACATGAGAGCGTGAGGTGTAGTTATATTAGTCTGTACCAGAGCACTCCTTTCACTCAGTGATAGGGTTGTCAGCACGAAGCAGACTCCTGTCACTAAGCGGTGCTTGCTGAGCTGGCCGGCCGGCACGGACTAGCAGCAAGTGATCGGTCTAGCATCTGGCCGATGGCTCTGGTGGGTGACGGAGCATCTTGCTGCGGCGCTTTGCACAGATATGCTTGTGCGACGTGGCAAGTCTAGGCCCCTGTTGTCTATTTGGCACAGGCTTTTGCTGCTTGGTAATGGGAGGCTTTTCATTCAAAATGAATCAGGCGTATTAGTTTCATTTAAAAAGCCCCGTGGAATTATGTGCAATGCTACCTTCGGTATTGTGTCTTTGTGGCAAGCACGTTCGATAATGAAGTACCCGTGGAGATCTTCACAAGGGGCATGTTTTCTGGTTCATGACACGGAATGGCTTTTATTTGCGGGGAATAGTTCTGCCAGTTACCGCAATTGATCAACTTCTTTTTGCTGGTTGGTCTGAAGAGAGGGCACTGATGGGTGGCCAAGGACTTTTTGATGAGATGCTTCTTATGTATGGAAGGCAGGTGAGATCGGTGGCTCAGTACTTGTGGATGACATAGTCACAGCGTATTGTGGATTTGGAGCGCCAGTGGTTGAATGTTTTGGTATGCGACACACGACCATGGAAACGTGCACCTTCAGTATGAACAGTCAGACAATCTGGCAGATGAGTGCGACATACTTTGCAGCCTAGGAGTGTGTTGGGTATATGGCTTTTTATGTAGCGAGCTCGATGCACCTCAACAATGCTTATACAGGAAAACATTCTACTCGACTCATCGATAACGTCTGCCAAGGGATGTGCTTATTGTAGAAATGAACAATATAACAGTGTTTGTCGAATTTTCTTGGAAAGTAATGCCCCGCCGACGTTTCCAACAAGTTATAGGAAAAAAAAACAGAACTCTATGATCCCCATTGTCTCAGAAAGGCGTTGCTTCATTGATTCTTAAACAAGCTTTTAGCATAGATAAGTGCATAAGTCTGCATACCAGTGCATGAACTATAGCCCATTTCAACAGATCAATCAATCAGTACGCATAGTAATACCAAAAGAGACTTGCATGACAGCCGTAACTTCAATTGGCCATAATGATGGCAATTTACTGTGATGCCAGTCAATGGGCGTGTTGACAGAAAAAACACCAGCAAGAACCACAGAAAAATTTCTTGATGGAAGTTACCTGCGTGCATCAGTCAAAAACATCACATCACGTCCCGCCGGTTCACTTCAGCTCTCAAACTTGCTTTCGTCTCTTTATAGTTTTCTCAGGTGTATCTAATACACTTGTAAATCACAGTTGCACGGCTGTAGCAGACGTGCGGATCACTTGCTGCGAGCTAGGTTCAGCGATCTGTTTATCAGTTGATTCAGGCAGTTGTCCATTTGGGCACTGTGCGTGAGGTTGCCTTGGTCTGTTGCCGCTTTGCATTTGTGTTGCATCTGGTAGAAGTAACCAGAAGAGCCCGCGATCTCGAGGGCGTGTTCAGACTGGTCCGGTCTTGGTCGTGTGACTTGTGTATAACTGGTGAATTACTCGGCCTCGCACTCTTTGATTCAACATTCACTTTTGTTGCAGGAGACTTCGGGATTGCTCGCTGGATCGGTTACCTTACGAGTTAAGCTTTCGTTGAAGAAAGTTCAATGGTATCCTCTGCTGCGAGCTCTGTGTCATCCAGTTCGACATACTCAATGGTTAGTCTCGCCGAGGACCAAGAGACTGGATCGGTTGTGGAGTGCGTTATACCAATATCTTCTGGAGGGCCGTATGCCTCATATGAGTTGGATAGTCTACCGGCTGAAGAAGATTATAATGAGTTGGTGGGCGATTGGATCCGTGCTGAAGCGCCAGATTATGTGGCAAGACTTTCGGAAGAAGCTCTTCGAGAGTGTGAAGCTAAGCGACAGCGATCGCCCCAAGGAATGCCCAGAGTCTCGGCAGTTTTGTTTGGATCTGGGACAAGAGTAGGATGGTACTTCGCGGATCAGGCAGAACAGCATCGGTTTAGCTTTGCAGGAAACCTGAAGGTTGAAGAACTGTTGAGGCCAAGTTGTGTGTTCTGCAAAGAGATCAACTCTGATACGGCTGGGGCAAATCAGTGGTGTGAGCCGATGCAAAACTGTTTTGTAAATAGTGTAGTGTTTGCAAATGGGTCAAAAGCCACACTGAAGGATGAGCTGTGGTATGGGCCAGGGCCAATAATCCTGTACATGCAGCAGCATACATGTCAAGCAACAAAGAAGCAGCGGCCAGGTTCGGTATAGGACACATTGATCTTGCGCTGGCAGGACATACATGGTTTGTCACTGTGTAGGTTTATACCAGAGCATCAACAGATCTTTAGTCAGGAGTGTGTGGCATCAGGCAAGTGAGTATAGTTCAGCTCACCCCTGCAAGATTGCCTGTATCCTCATATGATCTGAGCAAGTCGCCAAAATCATGATTTCGACAGATGCGATGCCTTTTCTGCGGTGTGAACATACTTTGAAGCGATTGTTCGCAATGAAGCGGATGATGCTTCTTTCCCACAATATTCGGGGAACTTATTGTGTCTTCTGTAAGTCATGTCATTCTGTTGTTGTTTGTTCCTGTGAGACATATAGACTAGTGTGGATGGCTGGAAACACAAAACGCGCGAGAAGTTATATTTTGTTTCGCATTATTGGCTCAGTGATGCGGGGGGCGGTTGTCTATCAGGCACTGTCTTTCGGATTCCTATCATCTTCCGTTCAGCACTCAGGCAGACTTCTTGTGGTTTATAATCGGTTTCTCATCAGTGTAGATCTACATTCTGTGCAAGACATGAGCATCCCTTAGAATCATCGAGCATCACGTGGATTCGTGTCGAGTGACATCCAGTGGTTAATCACCATTGTCTTCCTGTGGCTTGAGGCTTAGTCATTGACTGTTGAGTCGATACAGTCCGGCTCTCAGCTAGATTTTAGCATGAGTCTATACAAACTGAGATGATTCAGTGTGGACTGGCGATCTTTTTAGGAGTATGTGCAGGTGTGTTTGTTTGGGCGCTCTACACATGGTATTGGACATGCTTTTCATCATTGGTCTAATTGACACAGTGATTGTGTTGCTCAGGCATGAAGCTGCAGGGAATTGCGCTTGTTGCCGCCAAATCGGTAACGAAAAGCGAGGTTGGCTGGCTTTGTTGCAATTCCTGATGGCTAGGTTCAGGAACAGTTCGATAATTCATAAGTCTCATGTAATAGGAAGACATAAGCCAGTAGTTTCTGACAAGCGAGCTAGATCTTTCCAGGCAGGCTTGGTAACAGTGCGTCTTCGCCTGTATTTTCCAGATGACCGGTCAACAAGCTATGTCTACTGCAAGGGCAAGGCGTGGCTTTTTGCAAAAAAGGCAAGAGCGGAAGGCAGTGATTCGAATGGGTCTAGCAAGAAGTAGTCTGACTAGATGTGATTTCAAACACCCGGATATACCCGAGAAGAGAAGGGGTTCGTATGAATCCCATTTGGAACGCCAGCCTTGGGGCCGCTAGCAGTATTCGCGGAGTTTGTTGCATCTATCCTTCTGGCATGTTGTGGCATTTGTTAAACCTTTTCATTTTGGTTTGATCATTGTCTTGGCCCTGTCAGATCATGCGTCAGATAACCAGTAGATCTCGTGTCGCACCGGTAAGTAAAAAACTGCTCAACGTGTTTCGGCAGATAATAAGGAACTCCTGGCATAGTAATACGTTAACTGGATGCACTTACGTGTCAGTAATGATCAGCGGACGCAGGCTGCTGCGATTGGAGAAACGCTCATTGAAGAAGGAACTTGGATCCGTTTTTGCGCGGATGGCAACGTCGGGAGCTCGGTTCGCCTTGGTAATCTCAGGGTCTAATTACTCTTTGGATCAGTATTCGATCGTATCAATTTAGAGGGCATTGTGTTGTGGCTTGGCATGGATGCCTGGTGTAGCAAAAGATAAAACGACTTGGAGGGTCACGAATATACAATATGTATAGTATATGGCATTGTATGGACGTGAACTAAAAACATGTGCTGTGCTGCGTCTGTGCCGGCGGCGACCTGCTCGTTTTTCCGTATCAGTGACCAGTTGTTTAGGAGGACAATCGGAAATCAAAAGGTATGAGATTCGATCGTTGACATGGCTGTTAGCTTCTCCGCAGACTGAGTTTGTATGTATGTCATACGGCATATGTTGGAGAGTGATAGGTAGACGGATATATGAGAGGCATTGGATATCACGGCTGGCTTTCACCATGTAGTTCTGTTGAGGTCTCCGAAGGGTGCTTTCACATCAAAAGCATCATCGGTGCGGCTGCGGCCGAAGGGCCTGAGGGGCCCGGGGCTATGATGGCGAAGATCGAATTCCTTCTAGAGCATCACGTCATCATTGTTTTGACGTGTAGACTTCCATGCATGAGGCTGGAGGAGCCTTTTTTGGACGTGACGGTTGGGCACTCGGTTTTCAGCAGAGGAGCCATCCACAGGTAGGAGGGATTATGCTACGGTTACGCAGTATGTGTGTAGTAGACGTAAAGGATTCGGGATTTGGCGTATGCCCAGGAAGTGACGGTCAAGCATTCCGGACTCGTCAACATCTCTGCGCTTTTCCAGAAGATCGGTATCGAAAAGAAGCGGGAGTACGACGGCAAAGAAATTGCCAGTGCGGGCCTTGCAGATACTGTGTTTATACCATTGAGACCTTGGAAAGCCATCAATGATGGTTGGTAGGCAGAAATGTGAGACGCATTTGGAACTGTTGTCGAGGAGAATGATTTCATGAAGCCTGCTGGGAACATTGACCATAGCACTGTGAATTACATGCATGGGCCTGATCTGGAAGCGTTTGTTTCCAAANGATTTCACTTACCAAGAGGTCTCTTGTTGATGAGCTATTACAGCATACAGTATGCCGTGAACTTGCATCACGTAAGCAACTCCTAAGAAGTTAACATACATCAATTGCTATACTCAATGTGCATTTCGTGTCGGCTGGAACTAATGTAACGATATCTGGACATTTTCTTTTGTGTCGTTTCCAAGGATTGTTACAGTGACATGTTTCAGGTGACTGATGCACGTTGCCAATATGGAGGTGAAACTTCTTTGTGGGATTTAAGTACGACGCGAGGCAAGCCCATTGTCCTCAAGGGCGACGGCAAGCTCTTTTACGTTGAAACGGACAGTTCCTTGTACGAGAAGGCCGGCTCGGATCATTAGGTTCGTCTGTTAGATACGGCCGACCTGTTGATAAAGCCGTTGTCATCTGGACATCGGTACGAAACTTATACTCTTGGGCTGTGTAGCTCTGTTGATCACGTGTTCGATCGCGTTAGAGAGTAGAGGTACGATACATGATCATGGCAAGAAAGATTTCTCTTTTTTGTATAGCACGTAGCAAGAGGAAGTTGGTCCTAGCACGTAGCAAGAGGGTGGAATGAAGGATGAAGATGGTTGTACCTAAATGGAGATGTGAAGGAAAGTGTGGCTTTGTCCGGTTGTTCACATCCTGCTCCATTCGGACAGGGCAGCTGTTATGGAGAAGATGAGTTTCTGTATCCACTAATTATTCCGGCACACCTGGAACCATATTCCGTCAAGCTTTCTTTTCCATCTTTGTAATCTGTTATGTCTGGTATTTAAATCGTTCATTTTCAGTGGAATAGGTAAGCTATGTTTGACAAACAAGTGTTCTTGTATCGATTCTTTCATGTGTCGCTTTGTTTTGCCGCAGGGAATCACCTTGGTCCTGACTTGTGCAGTTGGTACCACTGCTTGGTATGGTTGAGGACGAGCCAATCAAGATAGAAGAGGCAAGGGTAGATCCAAGCACGTATCCAGTCGTCGAATGCATGAGGACCTTTTTCGTGTATAGTGCAGGAGTTGGTTTATGATACGCGGGTGGTCAGTGAGTGTAGCAGTTTTTATTGAACTGTTAAGATTGCTATGAGGCAGCCGCCTGGGAACTCGGAATATTAAACTGCTCTACCCGCAAATCGATATGCAATGTATCAGGATGTGGTGCGTCAGATCAAATGCCAGATTGATACATGTTTTCCAGACTGGAATTTGGATTATATGGACTATTTGCGCTCACACGCATGCGCTGGCATGAGAGAGTTCAGCGATTGGTCAGTTGAGTCCGGAGAGTTTGTCCTGGAGTCGGTATATGTATTCCGATACCCTAGGGATACAAGGTTGATTCAAAAAGGAGAATGGTGTTGGCTCAGCAAACCGTGTTGATTGTCTGTAGTATATGCATTTCGCAGAGCAGTTGGAGAGATGACATGATGGAAGCTTTCAGGTTGTAGTTTGTCATAGTCATGGTATAGTGGAGCTATCATGTTGTAGTTCGTCATAGTCACCGGATTTGGTAAAACTATATATGTGAGGCATCATGAGGGGGATTTTCATCATGTAGCCGACACAGCATGTGGAGGTACGCGTCCAAGCCAAGGAGGACAGGGTCTATTTGCGGCTGTCGAAGCATGCCCGCATCGAGCGCGGGCACAACCTGGAGAGTGACATCCTCCAGGCTGGTCTTGGGCAGAGTGCGGGGTTAGTCGGATTCAAAATTTGTAAGACTTGGAAATGAGAATCCTTCTTTTCTGTTGGAATGCTTGACGCATTTGGTGTAGCGACCTCGAATTTTAACGAGCATCATGCAGAGGAAAGGTTCGTCGTTATGGATCCCATGTAAAGCAGTATGAGTAGTTCTAGTGGCATTCCCCTATGATAACCATAGATTTCGATGATGAACATTGAGAACAGACGGTTGGGATATATGCAAGCATAACAGACAGCGCAGTATGGACAGTGTGATGCAGGAGCATGGACTAGCTCAGACACCGTCGCGCAAAAGGAAGCTTGCGCAACTTCTGCTTGAAGGCGGGAAGCTCCAGGAAGCTTTGGTTGCTCTCCGTGAGGTGAGTGATAGCAGTGTTTTAGGTTCGAAACATATTGCATCCGGCTAGTCATGTACAAGATTCGTTTTGAATGCAGAATTCGGCGGTGTGCCTAGATTGTGCATCTTTTTCTAGAAACTGCATTTCGTGTCTTCTGTGTGATTGTGTGAGTTCGTGTTGGTGTGTGTGGTAGCTTCCTGTATGTGGCTCTTGCAATGATTGCGCTGCAGATGCTCCATCTCGGGTCACGCTGGAGCAGCTGAGATCCAGGACCACAGTTGAGGAGGAGGCTGGCGTTAGACAGGTTCTGAGTCTTCATGAGAATCCAGGTCTGTCTTTGTATTGGTTTGTTATAATGATTCGGGACATCATGCCATCTCAGTTGGACTCACTGTCTGTTGACATGCTCTTGTAATCAGTTAGGAATGTAGCTTGTAAGTGATGAAGGTTGGGGAGTGAGACACGCGGCGAAATTATTTGATAATAATATTCAAAAGGATTGGAGAGCAGGCTGCTTATGAGTGGCAGGAATGAGCGCCGGTGGCGGTGCTGGAGCACAAAGCTGAGCGGGTCACTGATAGCATTGCAGCTCTTAGTAGATCAAATTATCATTCGAACATGCGTATGTGTCGGAGTAAAGGTGAATGTATCCTCTGTACCAGTCATTGCAGCAAGCTTCGTTAGTTACTCTGAGTTCTCACCTGGGTGGTACACATGTTGTGAACCGCAGCTGCTCTAGCAGTTGTTTGTGACTGGAGACTGCAGCAGGCGGTAGAACTTCGGGCTTGTTGGTTTTTGTCGGGCTTCAGAGATGCAGGGGAAAAAGATAGCGCGGACTTGCATGAGTCATAATAGCTGAGCGACTTGTTTTGATGAAGGTTTCTTGTTTAACAACCTATAGCGTTATGTTGAAGTAGCCTGTGATGTTACATGGAACATTGAAACAATGCGATATGAGTGGAAGATTAACGTTGTTGTGCTTGGGATCAGAACTAACAGCTCTTCATGAGCATGTTGTTCTGTTCATTAGCGTTTAGGCTTAGCGGGAGATTACTCCGCGAAACCATCACATGGGACCAGGAAGTTACCGCTTTGTATTTTCAAGGGCTGCTTTGCCTTTCTTTCATTGTTCTCGGAGGAGCAGATAGATCCCAGGATCCAGAGGTTTGAGATTGAAAATATTCCTAAGCCATCCCTCGGCTTTAGGATCTTCCGTTCAAGGATTCTTTGACTTCTCGAAAGTTGTGATGATTTTCGGCAAATGTTTGACACATCTGCTATTGTCAAAGTTGCGATTTGCAAATCGCTGTTAGGAATTGTGATGGTCCCAGATGAAAACCATTCGTTTGGTCGCCCAGCTTAGTTGCCACCTGTTCAAGATGAACGTTTTGATGAGTGACATTGTGGCACCATAATGGTCATGAGGAAGATGATGATGACGATGATGACGGTGATGACAACTGATGAAGGTGATGGCTTGCTGTGTCGGCATTTATGTCTTGAGGTTACCTCCGCGTCTTTGTGCGTGGTAGGGGTGAAGGGACAGACATGCAAACATGGCAAAGAGTTCATAAAGCCCGAGACGCATAAACGCAAAAGCTTATAACCTCTGAACCCTAAAGCTTAACCCTTAAACCGAAGCTTTGCTGTGCTGGCATTGATGTCCTGAGGGTACCTCCGCGTTCTTGTGCGTGGTAGGGGTGAAGGGACAGACATGCAAACATGGCAAAGAGTGCATAAACACCAAGCCCGAGACGCATAAACGCAAAAGCTTATAACCTCTGAACCCTAAACCCTAAACCTTAAACCGAAGCTTTGCTGTGTTGGCATCGATGTCCTGAGGGTACCTCCGCGTCTCTGTGCGTGGTAGGGGTGAAGGGACAAACGTGTAAACATGGCAAAGAGCCCGTAGACACTAAGTCCGAGAGTCTGTAGACAAACACGAAAACATAAAAACCCTCGAGTGTGCAAGTCTAAAAACTACTGAATACTAAACCTTTAACCTTAAGCAGATTCCTTTCTGTGTTGGCATCGATGTCCTGAGGGTACCTCCGCGTCCTTGTGCGTGGTAGGGGTGAAGGGACAGACATGCTAACATGGCAAAGAGTTCATAAGCACCAAGCCCGAGACGCATAAACGCAAAAGCCCATAACCCGGAACCCTAAACCCTAACTCTTAAACCGAAGCTTTGCTGTGTTGGCATCGATGTCCTGAGGGTACCTCCGCGTCTCTGTGCGTGGTAGGGGTGAAGGGACAGACATGCAAACATGGCAAAGAGTTCATAAACACCAAGTCCGAGAGTCTGTAGACAAACACGAAAACATAAAAACCATTGAGTGCGCAAGTCTAAAAACTACCGAATACTAAACCCTTAACCTCAAGCAGATTCCTTGCTGTGTTGGCATTGATGTCCCGATGGTACCTCCGCGTCTTAGTGCGTGGTAGGGGTGAAGGGACGCAGATGTGCAAACATGGCGAAGAAACCATAATTACCAAACACGAGACATGATTATGGTGATGATGATGATGATGATGATGATGATGATGANGATGAGGATGATGATGATGATGATGATGATGATGATGATGATGAGGATGATGATG
>JGI24538J26636_10000506_pt1 | contig 11206 bp, 10 predicted proteins | sample SouAtlMetagenome_FD_26636 | JGI IMG/M metagenome (IMG submission 26636) | reverse complement strand
TATATATATACAAGTGGATTTCCATATGTACAAGTTGAAACGAAACGAGCTAAACTTGTTATCTACTCACCTCGATATAGACTTCAAACTAATCAAAACAAAAAAAGAGTTGATCAAGAAAATCAAGACGGTAGAATTTTTTGAACGATATCTTAAATGTTACAATACGAATGACATGCTCACGTTGGAACCAATACATCTGATACCAAAATCAGAATACATACAATGGAAACAACATTCGTACACGTTTGGTTCAAGTATGCAAAGTATAAATGCGCTCATAGAACGAAATTTGTTCGATAATCCGTACAAAGTCGATTTACCCGACGAAGATCAACGGTTGGACTTTGATTTACGAAATGTTCCGAAATTGGTCATCGATTGTAGGTACACCGAATGGGATGCCACTACGTCTGTCCATAATCAATTCATCTTTGAGATTGATGCCTTGTGTGAAAGCCACGCCGGCTACATCTCCGGGAAGATTACCACCCTGATTTTACGTGAAATCCGAGTGGACCGCATCATAGCACGAATGTACGAATCCATTTGTCGAGTATGGGATTTGATAACGTACGAGCGTGGCGATCTCGAAATGCAGGACATATACGAAAATTTCATTTTAGTACGATATGAAGTGTATGGGTCGATTATTACACACAAAATAGACCAACTACGATTCATTCTGGACATGTTCAAGGATTTTAAGGATATTTTGGGAGAAAAAGCAATCTATATCACGTTTACGATTTTCAACGACTTACAAGTGCTAATATAAGTGGGAAAAAATATTACATAGCAGCCAAATGTACTTAAAAGTTTATTGTTTGTATATGACAAGTATCTGTCGATGTCTGTCATAAATGAACTCATATTCTTTTTGAAAAATAACAAAACGCAACAAGACGAGAGATGCACACATACCGGAATGTATTTTCCGTTAAAGGGCTCTTGGAGCATCACTGATTATGAGGCGTTTTGGGATATATATACGAGGGTATATGATCAATTTAAATCAAATCAATCAAGATTGGGGATTGGGTTGACGGAGACACAAACGGAACATTCTCCGGTATTAATTGACATTGACATCAAGACGGACATTCAACTTGGGACAACCCGTATATACACACATACGGATGTGTATAATTTGATCGCAGAATATCGATCAATTATACAGAAATATGTCCATGAACCCAATTTAGATGCCTATATTTTTGAAAAACCGGCTCCCCGACAAAAAGAGGATCATGTTAAGGACGGATTCCATGTCATGTTTACAAACGTGGTGGTATGCAAACGAATTCACACGCATATACACGAGCAAGCCAAACGAAATGTCATACATAATCGGATGATTGATCATTTGAAAGGAATNCAATCCGTGAATGACCTCATCGACAGCGGAATCGTTTCCACGAATTGGATGATATATGGCACTGTTAAACAAGGTGACCGAGTTGGGTATGAATGTTCTAAATATGTGAGAAATACGGAGGATTTCATATCCGTCGTCGATCACGACATACGACCACGTTTTTTCAGCATACACGAGAAACAATGTAACGTATTGACCGAAAACGGAGACGCGATTCTAAAGAAAGACGAGGCGTGTACGCGTCCATCATACGATTCGGATGAACTGACGACAATGGATGATATNTCCTCGGAGAGGGCCCAAGTGACTCGTTTGCTAACTTTTTTGAAAATGGAGAGGTGTGAAAATGAACCCGACTGGATTCGCGTCGGGATGTGTTTAAGAAATATCAATGTGTCCTATTTGGACTTGTGGGAGAATTGGAGTAAGACGTCGACCAAATACAAAGATGGCGTGTGTCAGAAACAATGGGGTCGATTTAAAACCGAACAAGGCTTGAAAATCAATAGTTTAATTTACTGGGCACGGTCGGACAATCCAACCGAGTACGATAGTTATTTGTTAGAAATCACCAGTCATTGTATCGAATCGAGTGTGAATTGCGGTGCCCATTACGACATTGCAAATATACTACATTGTAAGTATCAAGANAAGTTTCGATGTATAAACCCCAAACGAACGAATGATTGGTATTACTTTGACAACCATCGATGGCACGAAATGCCCGGTGGATGGTTACTTATGAATATCATGTCGACCGATCTGTCCGTCGAGTTTTCAAAATTAGCGAATACACATAAACGGAATATGGTTCATACGGACCCCAATGTGGTGAAAGAGCACAAATCCAAATACGACAAGTGTATGAAGTTGGCATATAACGTGAAGGATAACAGTTTCAAAACCGGTGTTTTGCGAGAATGCTCGCGTTTGTTTTTTGATCCTCATTTTGAACATAGTTTGGATAGTGATGTAAATCTGATTGGGTTTAACAACGGTATATATGATATTGGACGACTCGAATTTAGGGACGGTAACCCGGACGATTTTGTATCGAAATCTACCGGTATCGACTACCTCACCTTTTCTCATGATGATAAGGTGATTCATGAGATTAACGATTTCTTCGAAAAGGTGCATCCGGATCAAAAATTGCGCGAATATGTGTTGACCATATTTGCCACCTTCTTGGGTGGTTCAACCGACGAACAAACGTTTCAAATTTGGACCGGTGGAGGATCCAACGGAAAGTCTACAACCGTTGAGTTATTCGAAACCGCGTTCGGTCCGGAGTATACGGGCAAGTTTTCAACCACACTTTTGACTCGGGACAGGGCGAACTCCAATGCATGTACACCCGAATTACAAGACGTCATGCGCAAGCGATTCGCAAGCATGCAAGAACCCAATGATAATGATGTCATTTACACGGGGGCCATGAAGGAATATACGGGGGGTGATAAAATCTATTCCAGAGGACTTTTTAGCAAACCGACCCCTTTCAAACCGCAATTCAAACTCGTCATGTTATGTAATAAAATGCCTACTATCAAGGGGTGGGATTATGGAACATGGAGACGTATTCGTGTTGTGAAACACATGTCGAGTTTTGTTGACGCACCAAATCCGAACAACCCGAACGAGTTTCATAAGGATAGGAAACTGACTACAAAATTTGAAAAATGGAAAGAAGCATTTATGTGGATGTTGATCGAGCGCTTAAAAGTGTACACAAAACAGGGTGTCGTCGAACCTCAAAGCGTTTTGAATGCGTCCAAGGATTACAAGAAAAAATCGGACGCTTACATGTCCTTTTTGGACGATAACTTCGAACTTACCGCCAGCGAAGCGGATCGGGTGTCCATCCAAGACATGTATGAATTATGCAAAATGTGGTGGAGAAATACGTTGAACGCTCAAGCTCCCACGAAAAACGACCTACTCGAGTATGTTCAAGCGAACACCAAATATACAAAACACGGCAAAAACTTTTTTGTGAAATTGAAGTTCAAAAACGTAGAAGATATGTAAACAAATCAAAAAAATATTTATTGATCCGTTATTATATATATAATGTATATGAATCGGTGGTTGTTCACGGCCATCTTTTCATTTTGTTTGTACTTGGTGTGTGTGGATGCCCCGTTCGAAACCATGCGTGGGATGACAGCGATTCTATAAGAATGATTTGGTCAACTCCATGCTCCGGTCCGATGTTGTTATTTGTCCTCTATCTAATGGGGTTGGTAACGTGCTCGCGTCTTTTATATATTGAGCATACATTAGGATACCCGATTTGATGTTGTCGGTACATTCCCGTATCACTTTGTAGTTCAAGTCCATGATGACTTGTCCTTTACCCTTCGGGTCCTCGATACGCGCGGCGCCGTGCAAATTAAACATGTTGTTCATCACATGAAGCACNTCCATATCGCTTTGTTTCGATATATTTACACCGGTTTCATATTTCACTTGTTTAATTATTTGATTGTGCAAACAATCGACGTTCATCTTGTCGTAAAAATCGGTTGAAATCTCGTCGCTTTCTTTCCTATAAATTTTGTCATAAAAGTTCATCTTACAATGGACGGAGAAAAAAACACACTTAAAGGACTTCTCATTGTTTTTTTAATAAATGACTAATCTTGACATCATATGGCAACAATTGCACGACATTCAAAACAAGGACGATATTGAACCAGAACGATCGGTGTACGAAATTAANTCGTGTACGACGTGTGGTTCACGCAATTCGATATGCGAGGACTCTACTCACGGGACCATCGTGTGCACACGTTGCGGTTTTGTTCTCGAAAGCGACATAATGGACGAAACCGCCGAATGGACATCGTGTGGTGCCGATTCCAACCGAAAAGCAGTTGACCCTACNCGATGTGGTGTCCCGATCAACCCCCTTTTGCGGAAAAGTTCAATGAGTACCGTCATTCAGTCCACAAACACACGATATCGGTTCATGCAAAAATTACACAATCAGTCATCGATGAACTATGTCGAGCGCAGTCGTTATCATGTATATGAACATATCAGCAAAATGGCTTCCGAAAATGGACATTTATCGAACAATGTGGTGGAACAAGCAAAATATTATTATAAAGAATTATCCAAGAGAAAGTTATCGAGAGGTGTCATACGTAAAGGATTAATTGCGTGTTGCATTTTATATGCTTGTAAAAACATGAATGTCTCCCGTTCTATCAAGGAAATATCACTGATGACGAATGTACCCGTACCCACGATCAACAAAACGACCAAAATTTTTATGGACAACATGCATGACATTTTACTGCAGACCCAATGGAATGCACCCCAAAGTGATATTCGTGCGTGCGATTATGTATTCGAAGCAACGGACAGCAACGACCTCATCACACGATTTTGTAATTTATTGCACATNGACGACAAAAAAACTCACATAAAACTCGTTAAACTTTCAAAAACCATAAACAACGACATGAATGTTGGTCACGTCATGGATTGTAAAACCCCTTCCGCGATTACCGGAGGGGTCATCATGTACGCTTGTCAACAATTGTCCATGAAACAAATTACAAAGAATATGCTCAGCAAACTGTTTTGTGTTTCTATAGTCACCATCAACAAAATTGTCAAGATGATTGTGGAACATTATAAAATCAATGATTCATCTCGATGAATCGATACGTTTTCGCAAATATGTACACGACACTCTCTGATTTGTGGTCTCCTCTTTCGAGGCTNAACATTTCCTTTCCATTCTTTCCGTTAAATCGTTTATACCCTGATGGTTGGGTTTGTAAAGAGGATAGACAAAAGGGTATCGTGTACACCCACGTCGATGGAATTGTATCATATTGTTTATTTTGTCGATATATGTGTGCATCTATCGCTTGACCTGTTTTCCCTTGAAGGCCTACTGTAATGGTTTTCAATGGCTCATAACTGTTATATTGATTCGTCTCTTGATTATATGTCGGGACTACACATACAATAAGTTCCGACACATATCCCATAAAATTTAAATCGATTTTCATATTTTTTGCATTTTGTCGAAATNTTGTCTCTCGATATTGATATGTTTGGTACAAAATTGTACTTTTTGAATGATTAAACAACATCTTCTCTTCTTTTGTCAAACAATAGGCATCAAACAATAACGTTGTTTTCATCTTTACGTCCATATTTACTTCATTTTTCAATGACAAGTTCAATTGTATTTGATCATGCGGATCCACGACATTCAATTTCAGTTTCAGTGGGGTGTTTGATGGGATGTAAACACAATCCTTCAGCGATTTGTATTTTACACACACGGACAACTTACTTTCCTTCATCCACATCAATGGGAACATTTGTCGATCCAAGGCACTTTTAAAAAATGGTAGTGTCAAGTACAAACACCCTTTCCTCCCGTTTAAGCTATGTAATGTATGTTTACGACCGATCATCTCACACAATCCATTATAATTTGATTTCCGACTTGTTAACAATAATTGTGTGAACAGCAATTGTCCGGTATACGTCGCGTATTCTTGGTCGCCCACATTCACAGTGATATGATCGATCAATGATGATGCAATGTTATTTGTCCATTTGTATGCGGGTTCGATCAATGGAATTTCTATTTTCAGGATTAAATCACTCAAAAAATCGTATTCTTTACATGAAATTTCGAACACTATCAACTCTTGAAAATTATGTTCTCGTAATGGCATTTCGATAGACTCTTTATCAAACACGGTATGTCGTTTATAATCCGTTTGAAACACACTAAATTGTGGGTTGAAATTCCAATTTTTTTCGAACTCGCTTTTCGCACTCAATTGAATAAGGGAACCAATCCCGTTTTTTTCGTTTATGTCGATATCGTTCATTTAAGGCTTGATGTAGTATAATCTATACACTTAGAATACACATACAAAAATAATGAATGAGTTTGAACAAATCCTTTTCACCGATTACAACTTGATCGTGGACGATGTCGATAAACCCATTGACGATTTTGATGATGAGGGGGATGATGACGACGATCGGTCTATCATGGACGAGCATAGCATCGACATTGAACCCGATATTTATGAAGATACTCATCCGTGGGACTCAAAGAGAGACTTACAAATGCGATTTTATCCCAAATATTGGGCATGGTATCCCCATGAGTTACTTTGAATTTTTTTAGGTGGGTATTATATATATTCATGTCAGTTCGTAAGTTTGAAGTCGTCCGCGTTACAAAACCTGGACAAGGAAACACCCCGACCAAAAAACCTAAACAATTGTTTAAGGGTAAGTCCCCGTCATCCGCCGCTTCTAAAGCGATCACTCACGTGTGCTCCAAAATGGGCAAGAAAATAAGGGGTAAATGCGCGATGAAAATACACGTGCGTGAAGTGAAGGAAAGTTTTAAAGGCGGGTCTCGGTCCGTTGTCCCGATCAAAACAGCAACCACCGGTAAATCCAAAACATTTGCGTATCGTTCTCAAAATCCCTCTTGTTCAAAACGAGTCAAATTCGGTTCAGGTAAAAGTGCCACAGTCGTAACATTCAAACGTTCTCCTAGACTCATTGCATTATAAGTGACCTATTTCAACTATGATGTACTCAAAAGATTGTATTGATATATTTTTCAAACTGTAACTTGATTCCCTTATCAACTGCTCCACTTCATCAATGATATGGTCTTTAAACTTGATCCGGATGGTTGATTTCTTCGCATACAAATGTTTGTTCAATCTTTCTTTCAAAACTTTTTCATAATCGAACCATTCAACATCACAAAACGAACAATCGAATTCTAACGTGAACGGTTCACAAGTAAATTTCCAATACTCATCATACCACAATGATACTTTATTCACGTAAAAATCTTGGAACCTTCTCATTTTTTTGAATGTCCATCCTTTCAATTGCGCTACCTTAACCACCTCGTGATCGTCCATACATACAACATTATGTTGTAACTCCATTCGTTCATTTTCGAGAATAAACGCGACACCCATCGGTACAAAAGAAGACCCCTGTTTACTTAAGTGATATTCGTGAATCATTGATCCGTATGGCCATAAAAACATTCAATTACTTTTATGTTGTATTAATGTATTTATGTCGTATTCGCGATGTAATGGGTTATTGTTGTTAGTAAGCCTTTGGGTATCACAATATTTGTTGGACCCGTTTGTATATACGTGTGTCAATGATGTTGGTAGGATATGCATCGCACTACATCATTTAATTAACGTTTTGTTACTATTTGGTTCTTTACTATTCGGGTGGCATTCGATACATCTTCTCATGTGTATTCTATCGTTGATTGTTCATGTGTACTTTGGTATTTGTCCAATTACAACATTTACAAACAACATGTGTAAAACGAACCATCGGTTATATACATTCGCCAATCACGTTGGTGATTATCTACAAATAACGGATATCAATACAATGTATCATATCATATTGACCGCAGTTATCGTGTATGATTTATGCAACATTGACATTTCGTGCATGAAAGCATGAGAAAAAACAAAACAGTTTTTTTTTTCAATTTCATATTTTTTTCAAGTGGTTCTCTTTTTTTTTTGATGATCCCCCCCCCCTTAATCCGGTAATCCATCCGGATTAATCCGTTTAAAGTTTCAAATTGTGATTACTGGTATTGTATATCATGTCATTCCAATGCATGTATTGTACTGCTACATTCACTTTGAAACATAATAGGAACCGTCACATGAAACTTCGGTGTAAAAATAAGGGACAAAATATCAATGTTGAGGGACAAAATATCAATGTTGAGGGACAAAATATCAATGCTGGGGGACAAAATATCAATGCTGGGGGACAAAATATCAATGCTGGGGGACAAAATATCAATGCTGGGGGACAAAATATCAATGCTGAGTTCCAATGTTCCAAGTGTCACAAAGTGTTGCAGAGCCGGAAGCGTTTGAACACACACGAGAACAAATGCGACGGGGTACATGTGTTACAATGCCATCTGTGTTTGAAGATGTTCACAACTCCGCAAGGCAAATGGCAGCATAACAAGCGGGTTGCGTGCAGTGCGCCCGTCGAAGCGACCACAACGACGATGGTTCATAACAATCACCACATGCGTGATCAATACAACGGACCGGTGATTATCGACAACAGTGTGCATCACCACAACAACAACAATCTTACCATCCATTTGAATATCCATGGCAAAGAGAACTACGACGCGTTGTTGGACACCATTCGGACCAAGTACCCTCAAGCGTTCGTAAGCATGGTCGAATACGGTGACGTCGCGAGTTTGTTGAAGCTCTTGCACTTCAACGCGGATTTCCCAGAAAATCAAACGATACGAAAGCCTGTGAAGAAAGACGTATCGGCTGAGGTGCATGTAGGGGAGGGTCGGTGGGAAAGGCGCCCGGCGCAACACGTGATCGACACGTTTCGTGACGAGACGAGCAAACACATTTGTCGTTCGATGTCCGTTCCGCAACGGTCCACGACCTTGTGTGTTTCGGAGTCGCAGTCGGACCACTATTTGAAGGAGGTTTTGTACGAACAAAGCAAGTCGTTGGACGTTTCTAAGGACACGAAAGCGTTGTTGACGCCGTTCAAGAGGAATGAGAGGGAACGCGACGAACACGTGTTACGAACGGAAATCCAACGCATTCGAAAAGAGTTGATGGACGAGTACCCGACACTGGTCGACAACCCCATCTTTGACAAGGAGCTCAAGCGATTGATCCGCGATCGTGTCGAATCGTTCGAAGCCAAATGGGGAGGGGGGTAACATGTTCAAGACGAGTCTAACATACCGAACAAGGTGAATACGTCAACCATTTTGGTTCGTATCGCGTGCTCAACGGGCAACAAATCCAACACAAGACACCCAACAAATGACATAAGGGTTCATCCACGATTTTTTTGATATCAAATTTAATGTTGTTGAATTGAATACCAAATCTATGGTAACCTACGCGGACCTGTTTTGTGGGTTAGGTGCATTCCATGCCGCTTTCGACGAACATAATCGTACACTTGCTCATTCCAAATACGAATGCGTCTTTGCTTGCGATATCAACCCGAAAGTGCGAAAACTTTACGAAGATAATTACGGAATAACACCGGAAGGAGACATTTACGCGCTCGATATCCGAAAGGTGCCACGATTTGATATTTTGTGTGCAGGGTTTCCTTGTCAACCATTTAGCATCGCTGGCAAGAAGGAGGGGTTTGATGCCAAACGTGGTGGAAATATGTTTTTCAAGCTCTTGGAAATAATCGACGCCAAAAACCCAACCGTGTTGATGCTCGAAAATGTTAAACACCTACTCACGATCAATTCCGGGAACACGTTCGACCTCATCAAACGCGCACTTATGAACAGAGGATACACATTCAGTTACAAAGTGATTGATTCCCGGATGTACAACTCCCCTCAATCTAGAACTCGTATTTACATCATATGTAATTTACACAAGGAATACGTATTCAGAAATGTGCAATATCCTCTTGTTCCCGTTTCGTCCATTATTGATAACAACATACAAACATTTATTGATTACGAAAAGAAATATAAATTGATACCGTGTAACGGAAATAAAATGATGTTATACAAGTTGATACATAAATCCACTGGGAAAGGGGGGAGACAAGGGGAACGAGTGTATGATATTACCAAGTGCGGTCCCACCGTTTGTGCTACTTCTGGGGGTTTGGGTGCGAAAACAGGATTGTACAATTTCGATGGGAAATTTCGAACTTTAACGATACAAGAGACATTGAAAATGTTCGGATTTAAGCATTCATACAAGTATCATTCGTTGTCTACTCCGAACGATATGTTGTTCTTTCTCGGTAACAGCATCGTCGTGAATGTTATTATCGAGCTCATTTACGATTTGTAATCTATTTTAATTATTTTTCTTTCCTTGATAAATATATCGCAATGCAATACAAATGAACTTACAGCGACGTCAACCGAACCGTGTGAATTATAAAGGGAAAGCACGCACCATCATGCAACAAACTAAACAATTATGTGAAACCCTATTCCGAACACAACACATCGAAATCGCAAACTTTCTTACGGCCATTATGCTTGTGTTACTCGCTTCCATCTTGTACATGCATTTTGAACCCATGGCATATCAAGGAAATGTAAACACCCTCCGTCGGTTTCAGACTGATTTCATCCATAAGTTGCAACCATTGCATACGCTTTGTAAAACGTACAACCTTTACAGCATTTTTCCAAGAATTAATTCAACTATAGGATATTATTCGGCCGGTAAGGCGATAACCGCATCTAAAAATAGTAAAACAAACGCTTTGCTTTTATTGACCGGTATATACATGTCAGGATTCCATTCGAATACCTCTGCTTTGAATCCGAAACTATTAGGAAAACTGGGTGATTCGATTTTTGATGCAAACTTACTGACAAGTATCGCAAAATTGGATGGAAATAAGTTCGCTTCATTCGAACGATTATTGCGAAGCGCACGAGCCGGTAAAACAATGCCTCCCGTGTCATCGCAGATCGCGAAACAACTTCGAGATACAGTGTACAAACCCATATTATCGATTCTCGCAAAAACGATGCAACAAGGGTTGATACAACTCACTCCGAAAGGGGGTCAAATGATTTCGTACATGTATCAGGAATGCGCGAAATCGAGGAGAAAAGCAACCGTCGTTGAAAAAATGAATGTTCAATGAGAAAATTGATCAACCAAACCACAATGAGGTGACGAGACATCTGAACTCATCAGTTGTTCAAAAAAAATTACAATTTTTTTTTCAAGTCAAACCTTTTTTCAGTTTGTTTTTTTTTTTTTTTTC
>JGI24538J26636_10000504_pt1 | contig 11215 bp, 10 predicted proteins | sample SouAtlMetagenome_FD_26636 | JGI IMG/M metagenome (IMG submission 26636) | reverse complement strand
GTCTGCATGTCCTGTACCTGTGATACTAGGTACTTTGCTTTATCAGAAAGATCGTCTACTTTATACTCTTTGTCGTTCATAGAGATCGTTTGTACTTCATTTTCAGTTACTTCAGTCATTATAATGTCCTATTTAAATAGTTTTGCTAGTGATATTATCAGTAGCGTGGTTTTATACTATTTCGCAAGCTCCGCCTACACAGGCAAGTTCTTGAGATCCAGTAGTGTTATCTTCCTTTTCAAATTGAGATAGCTCTTCCCAATTTACATTTTGTGGCATTGCCGCCACTAGCTCATCGTACTTCTCAGCACTGATGTCTTCATAGGGAGCTTGTTGATATACATGGTCACTAGTCGGTAATAGACTAATACCGGAGCACATATCAAAATTATCCCATATCCATTGTGCTACCTGCAGATACTCGCTATCAGTATAGTATACAGTTACACTTGGTTTATGCTCGCACCAATGATTCTGGTACGTCTTCCATAGAGCTAACTGCTCCATTGCTCCTACTTCTTTCACACAAGTACTTGTTTCAGGCGCTTTTACAGGAAAACTAAAAACTACAGAAGAGGCAGACATAACGTCATTCTCTACTGGGAATCCTGCTTGCTCCATATAGAGTGCAAGTGGGTCTTTCTTGTCTGAACGTACTCTCCGAATGTAATGCTTANNGAAGCGAGGATGAATGCCGGAAGCACTGTCAACAAGCTGAGAAACAGTGCCNCTAGGCTTAACGCATGTAATAGCCACAGACTGATTAACNCCAAGCTTTGCAGCCCACTCTTTATTTGTTTCAATACTAACATCTCTCATCTCCTCTAGCCATGATGCTAACATTGGAGACTCGGCTGTGCCGTTCTTNCCTCCGAGTACATCATGATCCATTATGCCTGTTAAGCTNACGCCCAACAATGCTTCTTCTTCAGTATTACGCTTCCAGCGCACCCGCAGATACCTAAAGTCTGTAAGAGTTGANTGNAGAGTACCAATAATGGTTGCTATTCTTACTTTCTTCTTTAAAGTTTCAAGAGTATCGTCCGAACGTACAACTACTTCTGATAAGTTACAAAACTCATTACTTCGTAGAATAATCTCAGAACAAGGGTTAGTACCGAAGTCATGAGTTGCGTCTCTACGACCATTACGTGCTGCAATCTTCTGAGCTGCTACACGACTGAATAAGCCACGCTCGCCTGCTTTAGATTCATACAAGTTCTTCATCTCGTTAAGGTATGCTTCGAAGTCAGGCTTCTCAGTATACGCTACAGAGTTGTTTGCGAGACGACGTTGACCTTCGTTTTCCCACCAAGCGCCAGACTTAGCTTTTGACATACGTTGATCAGAAAGATTTGAAAGACTAATAAGAGCAGAACGACGTACACCGCCTACTACTACAATATCCGCAATCTTACATACAACATCATGACACTCGATACTTGTCAACTTACGACCTGCCGCTTTTTGGAAAATGTTTACGCAGAAACGAAACAAATCTTCTAAAGGCTCAGGTCCTGAAGCTCTTCCACCAAACGTCTTAAGTCTAGCACCTGCTGGACGTACTCGGCTCATGTCCCACTGAGGTAGTTTACCTGCATAAAGCATGGCAATCAACTCACGGAAGGCACTTGCCCATCCTAGCTTACTATCACTTACTACAATAGTAGAACTTGTTTTGTGGAAAGTTTCAGCTACTTCTGGTAGTTTAGTAATAAAATTACGTTCTACACTNAAGCCTACTCCNGTTCCGCACATTAATACATACATAAGCTCGTCAAAAGCTCGTGGATGATCAATGTGTAAATAACTACAGTTAAAGCCTGCTACGTTATCACGTTTAAGTGCTTCTCCTGCTGTCATCATACAACGCATAGAAGGCATAACCTCCATAGCTTGAATAGCGTCAAACAACTCTTGACCCTCTTCGTTGTTCAACTGCTCTCTTTCTTTGAAGAAATCAACATAACGTTGAACTGTCTCTTCCCAAGTCTCTCTGCGGCCTTCTTCNTCTAGCCAACGTGCATACCTGCTTTTATGAATAAAACTTTGATACTGATCCATTAACTCATCTTCCTTTGTATTTCGGATATATTATCCGTGCCTATTGCATCGTCGCAATATGTTATTAAATCCATCAACTCATAATTCTTTAAAAGAACTTCTGCGTTCTGGTTCAGTTCTTGAATATACTTATAATGCCCGCTTATGGGTACATTATCATATATAGTCATTGCATCGCCGTATTCTCGTATAAGCTGTTCTGCTCTCTTCGGGCCAATACCGTTTATACCTGGAACATTATCACCTTTATCGCCTGTGAGACATTTAAAAGAAATGTACTCTTCAGGTGTTACATTATAATGTTCGCTCCAGTTGTCTATTGTTATCTCTTTTCGAGTAACATATGAGAATCTACTTACACCTTCTTGTATTAGTAAATCCCAATCTCGGTCACTTGATACTAGCCATATATTTTCTAACCCGTACTCCTTCTTATCTTTTACAAGGTGGGCGGCAAGATCATCCGCCTCTACACCTTTGTAACGAAGAACAGGATAATTCTCTGCTAGTAGTTCTAGTGTCTCTTCATACTCTTCAAAGAAATCAACAAATGCTTGCTTCTCTGCGTCTGTTTGTGTGGCATACTTGTCTTTTCGATTCTGTTTGTACTCTGGCAATATCTCTTTTCTATAGCTAGAAGATCCCCAATCTGCGGTAATAATTATATTGCCACAATTATAAGAATGCGCTAGAGATTTTACTGTTTCTACATACTGATCTCTAAAGTCTGTTCGGCCTTGATGTTTCCAACGAAAAGCTAAGTTTAGTGCGTCTACTATGAGTGTTGTATTTTCTGCACCGCCAACACGTTCATTAAAATTAAAAGCCACCTATCCACTCCACTTTTTCTTTTGCTAACCAATCTTCTGCTAGGAGTACATAACAGTTTAAGAACCGAATGTACAGATACTCATCTGTGTTTTCTGGCTTCATCTCTGTTACTACAAATACTTTAGATCGATCATATTTAAAAAATAGCATTGGCTTTTGATCGCCACCTGCCGCNTGTATTACAACTTTCTTCCACCATCTTATAAGATTGTTAGTCTTAGGTTGAGTAAATATTCTATCACTCAATGGGGAATCTTTGTAATTCTTTACCTCTATACAAAAATGATTTCTCTGATTAGGGACATACAAGTCCCCTTTCAGGTATTCAAGAGCGCCAGAGGCGGGCACTCTTTCAAATTTTAAAGCAGTAGCTTCTCGAAGCATATCACGTACTAGATACTCGCCTCTTGCTCCCTTCGCTCTTGAGTCTACCATATTCTTCCTCGCTCTTGCCACAGCATGTACAAACTTCACCTTCTAGTACTGATATTTGTATATAACCGCAATCGTGTTTCCAATAATTTTCAGTAAGCTCTGCGCCACTTACCACATTCCACCAAGCCCTACGTCTACCTGCCCCCATTTACTTCTCCAGTGTACTAATGTTTCCATCCTTAACTACTTCGATCTTTTCAAGGAGAGGATGTGACCATCCGTGAGAGACTATATAAGTATTCATATCTTCTCTCAGTAGAACCTCTACTAGCTTTTCTCTTCCTTGATCGTCGAGTACGTTGGTTACTTCGTCTAAGAACAATACATTGATTTTAGACTTTGAAATACTACTCATTAGCTTGCGAATTGCTATTAGAGTAGCGGTATTCACTCTTGCTAACTCTCCAGAGGAAAGTGCTAGAATATCTACTACATTACCATTATCGGTAATTTGTACATTCAATTTATCGTTAGAGACAACAAACTCAAGGGTAAAGCGNCCATCAGACAATTCGGCCAAGTACTCATTTGCTAACTCTTCTAGTTCACCAACTAGGTTTTCAATCTTATATGCAAGTAGTCCGTTNGTGCTAAAAGACTTTTTAAGGGTGTCTAACTCTGCTTCGAGTTTTTGATTTCCCAACAACTTACCATCATACTCTTCTTGTTGCTCAACAAACTCTGCGGTTTGTTCTTGAATAACTTGAATACGAGTATTAAGTCTTGTTCTTCTCTCATTCTCAACATAGTTATCTGAGCGTAGACGTTTTGCTTCAGCCAAGCTCTCTTCAATCAATGCCCGCTTTTCTTCAAGCTCTTGCTTGTCCAAGATTACTCTTGGGAGGCTTGAATCAAAAGAACGTACTAAATCTTCCCAATCTTTCTGCGCAGTAGCATTTCTTTCAAACTCCAGATTTCGAGTCTTAATACGTAAAATCTTAGGTTTAATACTACTTATAGTTTCCACAGCTTCGTCATACTTCGTCTGCTCCACGGCAATCATTGCTTTCTCCGCAGAGACATCAATAGATTGCTTACAAGTAGGGCATACTTCCTTCAATTCTTCTAACTTTTTAAGGGTTCGTTGAGCACCCGCAGCGACTGCTTTTACATTACCGAACTCTTCCTGCAAATCATCATAGGATTCATACTGTGTTACTTCTGAACTCTGTATAGCTGCTATATCTATTTGATCGAGTAGCATCTTATATTGATTATTTGTAGTAATTTTTTTGTTTTTTTCGGAGATATTTGCAATCTCTGCCGTCAAAGAACTTAAAGCTTTCTCATCGTTAGATGTATCAATTTCTAAATCCAACATGGGCAGTATGGTTGTATCACTCAATTTATTTGTTTCTAACCACTTTTCTACTGTTGCTAACTTCCCTGCTATCGTAGCAGACGTACTGGATACTTCTCTAGACGCACCTTTAAATACTTCGAATAACTCAACGTACTTTTCTAGGTGTAGTAAGTCTATTAGAAACTTCTTACGGTTGGCATCTGTAGCTGTTAAAAACTGCAAACTCGCATTAGTATTTTGATACACTAGCTGAGAGAATGTTTTAAAGTCAACCCCAAGAACCTCTTGCAAAGTTTTATAGGTGTTCGTAGCCGTATGACTAGAAATATCAGAGTCATTCTTTTCGAGTTTAACTTTTATACTTGTTTTTCGGTTGACAGTGATTATGTATCTATCATCATCCTTCGTAAAGGCAAGACATATATTATAACCGTCATTTACATACCTGTTTGGAATATCTGCTTTTTTGATTCCCTTTGAGTTTTTATTATACAATGCTTCTTCAATGATTAACGGTATGGAGGACTTCCCCATACCGTTAGTACCAAGGATTTGTGTAACAGTATTATCGTCTAATTGTAACTCATTACCAGAACCGTAGCTAAAGCAGTTATCCCATTTCAATGTTCGAAGTGTAATCATTGTAGGTTCCTATGATGTCTGGTATCTTATCAGGGTTAATTTCTAGTATGTATGTTAAGTACTCTACTAGCTCTTCTTGTATGGTCATCTCTTTGTCCATAATTAAAGAGGCTTCNGACTTTCGTTTTACTACTTTCTTATCAAGGAGTTCTGAGTTCTTGACTCCTGCTAGATCTTGTATATCGCCTTCTACTTCATAGATTGTATGGTTAAACTCAGTAGCAGTCATTTCCTCACTACTTGTTACTGTCTTACGAATTAGCTGTGGTAGTTTAAACTCTTCCCACATCCAACTCCAATCCTGTTCATTAATAAGTAAATACCCTGTCTTTACTAAGTTTCTATGAAATGAGGTAGTCATAGGACTGCCTGGATATACAATATTTCTTTGTGTATTGCTATGGGAGTGTAAATCTCCTGCAAACACAACTGGGAAGTCTTCAAATATATCTAAGTCGACTTCTGGTTTAACGTGTGGCGGTATCTCTCCTCGGACATGGGTAAACAAAGGCTTACTCGTATCAAAATGTTCTACTGCACCCTTTCTATGAAGATCAGCATAAGGCAGTATGCCATATCCAAAATCTTCGTCAATGTATGAGATGTCTACTACATTGATAAGTGGGTTAATATCTCTAGAAACTTGCTTTAGCTGCGTAAAGAATGTCTTGTGCTTCTTTGTAGCCTCATGGTTTCCGTCATAGATAATGGTTGGAATCTTTACTCCTCGAATAAACGAGAAGTAAAGTTCTAACTCTTCCATATTTGGTAAACGATCAAAGAGATCGCCACCAATTATGTGCATATCACACTGTTTTTCTAGTGCATATACTTGTTCAAAGAACATTCTGTAACGGTTTGTTGCCCACTTTACTGGGACATTCTTCTGTCCCAGTTTTATGTGCCAGTCTGCCGTAAAGAGAATCATCCTACATTAAACTCAGCATCAAGAGCTTCGTCGTCAGTCTCTGCACCGTGGTTACGGAGACGGTCTAACAACTCTTTCTGTGCGTCAGGAGTAGGACGGCTCATAACATCATCCATAGACTTTAAGTCTGCAATAGATGTTAGTTCGTCTGTTGTAAGAGCACGAGGCTTGCACTTCAATGCTTGGAGTTGGTACTCAACATTGTAAGGTAATGGGCCTGTCTTTACTCGCTTGAAACAAATGTCCCAGCCAGTTGTGTGATCAGTAGGGTCGCCNAAGTCTTCAGCAGCAGTAATAATTTGCTCCCACAACTTCTTCTTNAGGTTTGCTACTTTTACTGCGCCATCGCTTGGGTCAATTACTTGACAAGCGTAGCTCCAGCCACATTTAAGATCGGGGTAGTACTCTCGTACCCAGTCTTGTTCTTTGTTATTGAATCGCTCAGAATTTCTATCGAAAGATAGGCACTCTAAAGGAATGTTTTTTCCATTCTCGCCTTCAATCCAGTAGACATAACGTGCAAGAATGTCGCCAACTACGCGCATCTTGTTATCGCCGTCTTTGTATTGAAAAGTATTGATGGATGATTTTTGGGCTCCGCCCGTTTGCTTATTGAATGATAATGCCATTAGTGTATAGTCTCCAGTGTGACTTCTTCATAGATGAACGTTATTTCGTCCGGTAATACTAATGAGTAGCCTGTTGTCGTTTATTTGATCTAAATCCACAGGACAATGTAGCGNATCTAGTGTAGTTTTATGAGAAGTAATATAATCCGCATAGTTTCTTAAAGAAGCTAAGGCGTAATAAATNCATAATTCTCTNTGCGTATACTTATAGGAATGGTACAGGAGCAAATCTCCATGGAGNAGAAAGCTGGAACCTGTAAAATTTTTATTAGAATAGTTGTAGATACGGTCGTACTTGTTTTGAGGTAGTTGCTTCTTTATAAGCATTTCCATTATCAAGATGCAAGAGGAAATATTTCCCTCTGCCGTATCGTAAACCTTCTTCCAATCAAATAAGAGCACTATTATACATCCTTTTTACCAATTTGTCAAGAATTATTTTTCTAAAGGTACTTCATATCCCAGCCCTGCTTCATATAGAACCCGACACGATTGGAGGCTTGTTTTCGAGCCGTATTTCCTTTCAGGTGGATATCTATTATCACAGGTGATATTTTACCTTCCTTCTTCCGAATCACTCGTCCCACAAGCTGTGTGAGTAGTGGTTCATTATTTACAGGGGTAGCCAGTATTAAGCAACTAAGTGTGTCAACTGATATACCCTCTGAGAAAATTGCTTGCGTTCCGTAAAGAACATTCTTATCCCCGTAGAGAATTTCATCTACAAGCGTTTCTCTATCTTCATGCGATACATCTCCTGTAACGCACACAGACTTATCCCCTGTTAGTTCAGAACACGCTTTCAGAAAGCTAACTCTGTCACTTACTACTAGAACCTTGTGCCCTTTTGCGGCGTAGGCCGCAGCAAGCATTGCTATAGTATGTCTGTACTCTTCATCATTTGCTAACTTAGTTACTCTGTTAGCCCAAGGGATTTTTGCACCATCCATAAAACGGATTTCAGATGCTACAAGATGTANTGTNGGGGTCATATAGTTTTCTTTGGGTGGCTTGAAGAGAGTATTACCAAAGTAATCTCTAAACACAACGTGTTTGCCATCCTTTCTTTCTATAGTCCCCGACAACCCTATCTTATATCTACAGTAATTTGTATCTAGTATCTTACTGAAGGTCGGACTACTAACGTGATGCATTTCGTCTAGTATGACTGTGCCAAACTCTTTACGAATCTTGTCTACGTTTCGGTAGAGAGTTTGGGTATTGCCAATTACGATAGGAGCATCAAGTTCAAACCTACCACTGCCTATGATGCCAGGTTTAAAACCAAAGACTTTCTCTACTTCTTTTGCCCACTGATTACGCAGAGGGACAGTGTGGGTAACAACAAGTGTCTTTTGTCCAAGTTTACCTGCGATAGCTAAACCTGTAAAAGTCTTTCCCCAACTGACCCATGCGTTAATTATAGCATTGTCTTCGATTTCATCATAAACCTTCTGCTGGCTTTCTCGAAGATCAAACTTAAACTCGGGAAAGTCTACAGGCTTGTGCACACGCTTATCAATTATTTCATAGTGCTCTGGTATTAAATCCGTTCGCCCTATTGGTAATGATACTAACCCGTTACGAATTATGCCCATGTTTTTAATCACTTGAGGCGGATCGAGTGGGTTGTGCGTAGGGATAGTATATGTAAGCTCTCTGTCGATTCGCTCTTGTAGTTCAGCACTACAATCCATATATATCCTGTGACTTATGACTGCTTTCATAGATTTAGTTCATTCTTTGCAATGATATATTGTTTTACAAAATCAGATCGTACAATATCTTCTACTTCAAATTCAATAAACGTAAATCTATCCATACGTTTAAGAACCTTAATAAAATCTTGTAGTCCATTTTGTTTTAGATCTGCCTGTCGAAAGTCTCCACAGAACATTACTCTACAGTTCTCGCCTATACGAGTAATGATAGAATCTAGCTCATGAAAAGACATGTTTTGACACTCATCAATAAGAATTACCGCATCTCTAAGTGTTATGCCTCGAATAAATGAAGTAGTCATAAAGTGTACTAGACCCTGCTTCTTTAGGATCTCATACGCATCTCCACGACCAAACAAGTCATTAGAGATATCTTTATAGGGTTCTTCATAGACAGCACTCTTTTCTTTCTCAGTACCGGGTAAAAAGCCCATGTCCCGCGTAGGAACAGCACTTCTAATAACTACTAGGTTTTGATACTTACCCTTGGCCATATCATCATAGGCTAGGTACGAAGAAATGAATGTCTTTCCTGTGCCTGCTAATCCGTGGAGTACAAGGTTTTTCTTAGACTCAAATGCTTTGAGTTGGTTTCTGGTTAAGGGTTCAATTTCCTGCAGCTCTAAGCTAGCTCCTGCAAGTGTTTGTTTGCGTCTTTTAGCCATATTATACTTTTCTTCTAGTGTCCTTGAGTTTCTTTTCAGAATACTCGTAAAGCATCCAAGGTAATCCCTTTACATGCAAAAGTCCTGCCCAAGTATATCCTGTCTCAGGAGGTCGTGGTATGGTAAAAGGAGAGTTGTGCCCCTTTACCCATATCAATGCCGCAGTATCTTTCCTTACTACTTTATTGATCTTTAAATATTTTAAAGGTAACATAAGAGTCTTTTCATAAATGAAAGGTCGTCCTGCATTATCTATAAAATACTTTGTGCGTTGCTTTATTAGTCCATTAGGATTAGACACCATTCGCTTTAGTATGCACAAATTCTTGNGAGTTTGTACTCTACGAGCGCCTAATGTCTTGCCTATCTGATTTTTATCGTCTAAGACCTCTCCGTCTATGAAGAGTAAGCCGTCTGAAGTATCCCAGTTCCCCGAATCTAAAAGGAAAACTGGGAATACTAGCTTATGCAGATTTTTATACGTTATCACCATACATTTTCTCGAACTTTCCGCCTGAATAGTCTTGGTGAATAATCTCGAAATCACAGCCTACAGGAGTGCCAGGAATAGATAACCCTCTATCTAGCTGTACATACTCTGCGAGCTTAATCATGTACTCATCAACTTCTTCATCTGGTACTTCTGCTAANATGGAATCGTGTACTAAAGCAAAGATACGAGCTTTCTTCTTATTTGCTTTAATCCAAGAGTTCATGTCTATTGCTCCTAGAAGGTTAATATCAGAAGCAGCAGACTGCACCAGAAAATTAAGACCAGACCTAACGCTATGGCTCTGGATGCCTTTGTCTGTCGATGCGACATTTGGTAATCTCCTCTTTCTTCCGAAGAAGCTGTAAATGAATCCATTTTGTTGGATATATTTTTGATTGTCTTCGATCCACTCTTTTAACTTATGGAACTCTGCAAAGTAATCATCAATGACTTCTTGTGCATCTTTCCTGCTAAAAGGTTTACCACTATCTTTTGTTACTTGTTCACTAATCTTGTTTGCACCTGCACCATACATAATACCAAAGGTTACAGCCTTAGCCGCCTGTCTTTGCATACTGTAGAGAGATGCTACTTCTGATACTTCACAAGGTAACTTAAATACTTTGTGTGCAATAGCGGAGTGAAAGTTACCACCAGACTTAAACACTTCAATAAGTGCTTTGTCATTTGCTAGTATTGCGGCTACATATACCTCTGCTGTTGTTAAATCCATTGCAACTATCTTGTGACCCGCCGCCGCCTTAATACAGCCTTTTACAATAGGATTGTCGCGAGGGAGCTGTTGCATATTAAGCTTNCCACTAGAGCTGAGCCGCCCACTAGTTGTGCCATGAAGGTTAAAACCCGTGCGTAACCTGCTATCTCGGTCCAGCTGTGGTAGGATTTTGTCCAAATAAGTATTTTTAATTTTGGATTTTTGTCGAATAGCAAGGATAAGTCCNGGGACGTCNGATTGNTCCGCAAGCTCTCCAAGAACTTCCGCGTCTGTTGAGTTTGCACCTGTACCTGTTTTCTTTCCAGTAGGATTAAGCCCGATGAAATCAAATAGTAAACTGCGAAGCTGAACAGTACTGTTAGGATTAAAATCTTTTCCATTAATTTTCTCAAATTTACTAATAGCAGGATGCTTGTATAGCTCTACGATCGCTTCATCAATCTGCTCTTGCATAAGAGTTTGTGATTTTTGAAGTCTGTCTATATCAAACGGTACGCCATTGTCTTGGATGTCTGTTAAGAAACGGCATCCAGGAATTAATATGTTTTCGTAGACTTTTGCAAGTCTCTTGTTTTGTTTAATCTTAATAAACTTTTCGTAGAGTAGGAAAGTAACTGCCGCATCCATTCCCGCATACAATTTCATAATGTCAAAAGGAATAGCATCCCATGTAAAGTCTGCTTTTAGTATGCCATGTTCTTTCCGGTACTGAGCCATCCAGTCATACATACCTTTCTCATAATCACCATAGATTGTATACTTCATAGC
>JGI24538J26636_10000500_pt1 | contig 11271 bp, 2 predicted proteins | sample SouAtlMetagenome_FD_26636 | JGI IMG/M metagenome (IMG submission 26636) | reverse complement strand
TCTGACGATATGCTAGCCAACTCAGTTGATGCATCTTCGTCCAGAAAGGCTACGTTTCGCTGGTCAGATTTGCCTAGCAAGGCCTGTGTTGTAGCCTCTGACACCACCCTGAAGGCTCCTGAACGTGACTGCCCAGCNAGGCCTGTGTTGTAGNCTCTGACACCACCCTGAAGGCTCCTGAANGTGACNAGTTTTCAATTTTGGCTGCTCCTGCTGGAACAGTCGTGGAAAGTGCTCAGCAATCTGCTGCACGTAGATTGAGGCTGAGTCTGGAGGCTGCTGAGTTGACTCTTGGATCTCGAGCTGGTGCTGGTGATAATGGACTGCCAGTGTTGNGTAATACAACACTGGAACTGACCTTCACTGGTGCTGATACTCTAGACCCAGATACAGCTGACAGTTTCGCTATTCCCTCAACTGATGGTCAAGGCGAGACTCTTGAAGAGCTTAACAGCCAGTGTCCGTGGATTGACGATTGTGGTGAAGTTGGTGCCTGTGCCATGCTGGCTGAAGTTGAACCAGGACTTAAGCTGTGCAATGTCTGTGGTGACCCTCCTGATCAGTCAGGATTGTGTGATGGCGAATGTTGGTCATGCTTCGTGCAGAAACAGACTGCGGTAGTGGAAGAACTGTGCAAGCCTACCACACTTGATCCAGCTCCCTGTGACCATCCCAGCATTTTCTGTGAAGCAGGTAATGTGATGGTTGACTACGTCGAAAACTACTGGTGTCCAGACTGCGGTGTGAAGATTGACTTGGACTGTGCACCTGACTGCAATGAGTGCTGTAAGCAACCTTGCGGTGGTCCTTACCCTGCTTCCGGTAGTGACTCTGAATCGAGCTCACTAAGCAGTGGTGAAGAGTATGTACTGGTGCCAAAAGACCTGACTGACGAACTGAATGGTCAGGTTTCAGTTCAACTGTGCACTGCGTGTGGCTCCAAGCCTGACGAAGATGGTTACTGTGATGGCATCTGCTACAGCTGTTATTTGAGTTCGCATGACCTGGATGAACAGCTCCCTAACAGCCAAGACGATGAGACTGCTTATGATGCAGCATTGCACTCAGCAACAGCTTGTGGTGCGTGTGGTATCGAGGCAGCAGGAGATCTGGATGATGGTATTTGCTCCAGTTGCCAACAGGAACTGGAAAAGCCTACCACTGGCTGTGCTATCTGGAAACAGCTGACGAAGGAAAAAGTGTCTGAACTGATTCTGCAACTGTGCAGCACTGGTTCTGTAGCTGAGCCTGGCTCATATGCTAACCTGAAAGTAGTTGATGGTGTGCTCTGTGTAATGTCAAAGCTTGACACAACCAAGAACGAGTTCTGGCATACCACCACTGCTGCTCTAGTGCAGAGCTTGCAAGCCATCACTGATGATGTCTTGCCTACACAATATGCTGAAGAGGAGTTGGAAGTGGTGTTTTTCACACTGTTGACAGAATTCAGCGGTTGGACACCGAAAGTGAGTGTGGATTGGGCCAGTGTGTTCAGTAGTGCTGACACTGGTGCTTTGATCGTGGATTGTCTGGTAGAAGCCAAACCAGTGCTGCTGCTTGACACAGCTGGTGCCTTATGTGGCTCCCTGAAGTCACTGGTTGACAAAGCCAGTTGCTGCAACTCGGATTTAGTAGCTCTGGGCATCGATGATGCTGACACAAGAGCAACCCTGCACAAAAGCTGTGCCAAAGTAGCAAAAGTCATTGTGTCAAATGCCATCAGGAGTCCAAAGACCATGTGGCAAGTGGCCAGAGGTCGACTTGATGTCCAAGCGAAATGTAAGACTGCCATGGGCAAACTGCGAGCCGATCTGGAGAAAGAGTGTGTGGCTACCCTGAAGGCATCGAAGTCATCCAAGATGATNGTTTTCAGTCGATCTTCAGTGAAGATGCATGCTCAGGAGCTGATTGAATGGCTAGTGGAGGAAGACCTGCAGGCAGTAGCTAAGGGTCTGGTCAAGTTTTCTAAAGCCAGACTCGTGAGTAACTTTGCTGCTACTTGTGATGGTACTCAGAAGCAGTTAGCATTGATGCAAGCTCAAAAGAATCCCATTGGCAATCGTGCTTGGCCAAAGCTGTTTACTATGCGTAGGTCTACAGGAATGCAGAGGACAATCCAAGCAGCATTCAAGAAGGCTGAGAAGCTGAATACTACAAAAGCTGCTGATCGGCAAAAGTTCATAGTGACGGTGCGAGATGCTGATGGCCTGGTGATGGCTAGCCATTCACCTGGTGGGTTTGTGAGTGTCCCCAGTGGGAAAGTGAAGCTGACTGGCTCCAGTGCTGAAGACATGACTAACCTTCTGTGTCAAGCTGCTGCATTGGCATCCAAGATGACTACTTTAGAGATCTTTGCTGAAGACCTACAGTGGGTGGGCCAAGTAGGCCCTGACAGCGATGTAGTGAGCTTTCTGTGTCAACTGACCAGCTCTTGTGACGAGATGGAATTGTCCAGTCGGTGGATGTGGCAAACTGGTGACGAGTGGCTGGATACTGCCTGTCTGGCCATTTACTTCAGGGAAGCTCTAGGAAACCTACGTGTGATACCATTTGCTGATGCTGAAGATCCTTTGTTGAAGTCAGCAGGCTCAGCCAGTTCAAATGTGTCTGACAGCCTTGAATATGCTGACAGAGTGATCAATGCCTCTAACGGTATTTGGGTCACTGACAAAACCAGGAAGAGCCGACGAGCAAAGCGAGCTCCTGTGAAACTTGTACAGTCACCTACTGGAATTCAAAGAGAGGTGCTGTCACCAGTCGAGTTTGCTGCAGCAGGTGAAACAGACGAAGATGATCTGTCAAACTCTAGCTCGGATTTTCATTGAGCTCGGCGGAGCAACGAGAATACGTGCGAATTTCTGATGCTGGTGGCAGCATGTCAGATGAAGATGTGAAAGCTGATGACTGCTTTGATGACGGACAACAACATTGTCCTGATAAGCAGCCTGGTTTACAGTTTAAGCATCGTGTCGCGCTTTTGAAGTTCAGAGCAAGAAGATGGAAGCATCAAGCGGTACTGCAGGTGGAAAGGAATAGCTGGAGTAGACAATACATTTGGGCTACTTCAGTGCTGCCCACTCTGTTTGGCAATAGAAGACTTGTAGCTTTGAGAGCTATCCAAACTGGGTTGTATCATCAGTATTGCCCTGACTTTGAGAAAGAAGAAAATAAGAAGAAAAATGAAAATGAAATTGAGAATAGTGACCAGAGGAAACAGAACTCCTTGGTTACGAAATGGGCTGGTCTGTTGAAGTCACGAGTTGCGTATACAGCAGTTGTGTTGACAGCTAGCATTAAGAAACAAGCTGATGAGTGCATCCGTGGTATGCTGCACAGGTGGAAAGTGCGCAAGCGAGTGGACCGTACTCAGAGGCGAAGATGCTTCAACCGGTTATTTTACTGGGCTGCTGATAAGCAGTATCTGACCAGCTTACGGAAGTGGTCAGTTGAAGCAACGAACAATGATGAATTTGCTGTTGGCAGCGCTTGTGATGCCTCCAACAGCACAACAGAAGGTGCTGACAGCGAGTCGAGTGAACCTGACCTCGCTGCAGTGTGCACGGTAAATTGGTGTCCGAAGGTGCAACCAAAGCAGTTGTACAGTGAGTACAGAGTTGCATGCACTTTCATATGTTTAGATGCCACCGAGAAAGGAGACCAAGCAGTATGGCTGCCTATGGTCACAGGCTGGGATACTATGTCTACAGTGAATGTCATTGTGCAAGACAGAGTACTGTCCAGCTGGAAGTGGATTTCTAAAGGTGGTTGGGTCACTGGAGTGGGTGGTAAGCGCCATCAAGTGTTGGGCACGGTGGAAGTGCCTAGTCAAAAAATGACCTACATGGGTGAAGCAAAGCCTCTTGTAGCCTCTGTGGTTCCAGGTTTGCCTCACAATGTTCAGATGCTGATCGGACTGGACACTATTCTGCCTGATCAGTATGACATCAAGTGTGATATGCCAGGTTGGCGAGTGTACGTGAGAGCCACTGGTGAAACAGTGAGACTCGACCTGGTCAGCAGTGTCCTGGCAAGGAGACAGGCTGGTCCGAAATGTGTGCTGTCACTGTGTGCTGGGTTGCTGGTGGAGGTAGCAGTCCTGCTTGAACTCGGCTGGGACGTAGTTACAGTGTACGTGGTGGAGAGTGAAGACCTTCAGCGCCGAGTAGCAAAGGCCAACTTTGGGGACCTTCTCCAATTTGTGTCTGATGATGTCCGTAAGGCTCTGCCAGATTGGATATATACAGCAGTTTTTGCATGTTTTGCTGGTCCTACCTGCAGTCCCTGGTCAAGATTAAGAAACAGCCCAGGTGGTTTCAAAGAGCCAGAAGCAGATGTTTTCAGAGCTTGCTGTGCTCATTTTGCCAAGCTGGAGCCAGGTTGTCACAAATTTCTAGAGAATGTGGTGATCCATGCATGCCTTATGCCAGCAGACGGTGCAGAGCAAGAGAAGCTGTGTGGTGGTGTACTGTGGGCTTTGAATGCTCTGGACGTTGGAAGCCCATCTAGCAGACAACGCAGGTATTTTTCACCTACAGCTGATTGGGATGTCGTATTCCGAGACATGCGTATGCATATGTGTCAAGATTTTGCTGCTGATGTTGGAGCAAAGTTTTGCTCTTTTGAAGTACCGTGTGTTGTTGCTTGGAGTGGAACCAAAGCAAAAATCTGGGTGTATCAAAGAGGTGCTACTGAGCAGAGGCTGGCCAACAGTGATGAACGTGATCGGCTGCAAGGTTGTAAAGCTGGTTTTAGCTGTGGTAGTTACACTTTGTCTGTTACTGATGACGACAGGAATGGTTTGAATGGCCGAGCTTTCAGCAGTGATGCTGTGTGGGCCATCACTCGTACTTGGCGAGAAATCAGAAGATCGGTTCCAGCTATTCTGGCGGTGGCTGAAGATTACAGGACTTGGCCATCATCTGAACAAATGAGAGTGTACACCTCGATGTACAAGCAGAATCCGAATAAGCTGTCTAGCTATCTTACTACGCTAGCAGTTGATTTGACAATGCCTCTGTTGGATTTGGCTGCTATGATGTCAGCACAGTATACCACACCTTTCCAGACTAAAGCACCTGGCGACGTCAAGCCAGGATTGGGACCTTCTGCTGATTATTGTGTTGATTGCCAAATCAGGGATAACACTCATCAGGAAGTGACTTACCATAAAGACTTCTGGATTCTGATGCTGTTTTTCAAAAAGAAAGGGCGTACAGTGGTAGCTGAATTTGATGGTGAGTCATATAAAGTAGGCGACATTCTGGAGGCATTGAGACCATTGAGGAACTATACTCCCTTGAATGGAGCCATTGCAGCGGGTTTGCCTGCCTGGTGGGCACAATTCTGTCCTGATATTGAAGCCATCCGATCTGTTTTCCCTAAAGCGGTGAAGTGGCTGGCAGTGTTTGATTGCAGAAATGCTTTCCACAGGGTTGGTATCCATCCAGAAAGCAGAAGGCTGTGTGTTTCAAAATATAGAGCCACCTCTGGTAGAACCAGACTGCTGCAAGCCAAAGGTGGAGACCAAGGAGTGTCAGCCATGGCACTATTTTACACTCTGTGGGTAAGATACGGCTACAATCATTTCTTTAACGAAGCTTGGTGGAACGGCAGTACTAAGGATCCTAAGGCTCCTCCTGAAGCTCCTTGGTGGGAGAATTTTCAAGATGATGGAATTATCATCAGTGTTGAAGAAGATCCGTTAGACTGTGAGATCAAACTGTTTTTGATGACAGTGGTCAGCAAGCTGATGGGACAAGAGGTTTCTACGAAGCAAGAGTGGAAGGTTACCAAGGAAGTGCTATTCTGCGGACTGATTTGGACAGTGTATGGCATTACCATTGGCGAAACTGCAGTGACCTATCTCACTGATATTCTGTTGAAACAGCCAGCAGGTATAAAGCAAGCCAGAATGTTGCGTGGCGTTGTAGTTCAAGCAAGATCAGCATTCAGATTTTCAGCTGGTGAATTGCTAAAGTTTGGCAAACTCGTTGCTGCTATATCTGCAGTTATTGAAAAGCACGCTGAGATTGGTGTGTTCAAATGGACCTCAGAAGCAGCAGCAGCTGTGGTGGAGCTGGCTGAAAGGTTGTCAAATCAACCCAGAGCCTACACCAGTCCTGAATTGTTGACTGCAGATGGCTATTGCCTGTGCATCAGAGGTGATGCTGACCCTGATGCTATTGTCACATCTCTGTGGTTGATCCATAAGAATGACGCAAATGATGTCACTTGTGAAGACTTTGAGCATGAAGACCCTAATCATGCTGTTCTGCTGGGTATCAGACCAAAATCTCTGAACAAGTCAGCAACTAAGTGGCATATCTCTGAGAAAGAGCTTCTGTGCATGGTGTATGGCGTAGAGAAGTTTGGTAAGCTGCTCACAGAATGTGCTTCCAGATGGGCTCTGAAAGCAGACAAATCTAAATGGACGTGGCACTGTGGTCAATTGGTTCCGGATGTAGCAAAAATCTGTTTTGCTTCTGATTCCAGCTCTGCTCTTGGTATGGTGCTTACGTTGAATCTGCCATCTGGAAAACTGGAGTATCTCACTCCAAAGATTGAACGAGTGACAGGGTATATGAATACAGTTGCTTGCACCCTGCATTGGCCTCTAGCAAGGTTGCTGATGCCTGGTGCTGGAGATGGACCAACCAACAGCTTGTGTGATTGGATCTGCAGGACCATCGGTGAACTGAAGCGTATGCGTGGTGTGGAAGTGAACGAAGATGTTGATGTTCCTGATCCCTGTTTTGCTTATGAAGAGACAGAGCAGTATACAGCTTGTGTATGTCTGGCGGTTGGGTCAGATGAGGATGATGCTGCTGCTTGTCTGATGACAGATAACAGTTTGACTCACAGTGATGAAGTGTATGATACCAGCCCTGAACCAGAAGTTTCAATACTGGTCTGCGGTATTCCCAAAAGCATGACTGCCAAAGTATTGCCTTTGTCCACTAGTGAGTGGAAGGAAATTGCCAAGGCTTACATGCTGGACACTGGTGAGTGGAGTTCTGTGCGCATCTGTGATATCTTTGCGGTCTGCAACAATATTTATGAAGGCAGCAGTCAAGTGCGGACTAAGATTGCTGCCTGGATTGGAAAGTTGTTCTTCCCTGTTTCGGTACCCGGACTGGAGGAAATGGTGCTGTATACTCCACGGTCTGCAGTTAGAAGAGTTGATGGCTCTGATGAGCCAGATCTCACTAAAGAGCTAGTGCTGGTGATACCCGCGAATGCTCGAGTGGCTATCAGCAGTGCAGCTATTGCAGATGACGATGAAGACCTCCAGTCAGGCGCTGGTGGTAATGATATGAGGCATGATGTGATCTGGTGGGCTCATAATGCGAAAGTTCCTCATGCTAGACAACATGATTCGATTGTTCGTGCTGCGTCTGTAGGCTGGTGGCCAGCTCAGGAGGTGGAAGTCAAGTATCACTACAGATATTGCAGTGTCTGCACATCACTGAGGTTGGCTCTGCGACATGTTGGCATGGGCGTAGGAGCTCAGAAGCCGTTCTTAGTGGTTCAGATGGATGATGCTCCATTGAGCGAGAAGCTGAGGAAGTTGCCAGGAGTCACTTATACTTCTGTTCTAGTGTTTTGCTGTGTAGCATCAGGCAAAGTCACTTATGCGCTGAGAAGAGATCAAGGCTCAGCCGAGTTTGCTTTCTTGTTTGTGCTGTACTGGATTAGGTACAACGGTATTCCTGATGCTCTGTGGAGTGACAATGCTCCAGCGTATATCTCAAAGGTCACAGCATTGATCTGCGAGATGCTAGGAGTGAAAGACAGAATAACCAACGCTCTTGGTTCTCATTCCAGGTTCGTGGAGAGAGCTATTGCAAATGCCAGAAAAGTGCTGTATCAGGCTGAGGTGGTCGGTGACGCTATGTGCGACCGTGATCTTGAGCTGATGATGGCTTATGGCGACATTGACATGAATCAGGTCAAGGTGACTGATGGCTCCACAGTGTTTGAACGCACTCATGGGATGGAGCCATCTACAGCAGCTGATCTAACGAAGGTGTGTAAATTCTCTGGCAAGCAGGTGGCAGAGGCAGTCAAGTCTATGAGCAAGTGCGATGCTGCTATGGTGAATGCCCTGCGCACTAGGTGCACAGCTCTGATGGCAGAGAGAAACATCCAGCAGGATAAGCGTGCTCGTTACAACTACGGCATGCGTCTTGTCAAGGAAGATGCCAGAGGAACTACTGATTTCAAGACAGTGGACGATGGCTTGGTGCTTGGCGACAAAGTCAGTTACGAAGGAAACAAGTTTTTTCTGCTGGATGAGGAAGGTCAAGATGAAGGCAGACCCTCCAAAGCGCTGATTCGCAACTGCGCAGTGGAGACAGATGAGAGATGGGTTGAGTTCAGCTTGCTGAGACCTTGCTCCCTGGATGAGAAACAGCTCATGATTCCGAGAAGTCATTTCCCTGCTTATGTCCCAGGTGATGTGGTAGCTTTTGCTACTGAGCTCGATGCTACTCAGGTTGAGCTGGGTATGGTGCATGAATGCGGTGACGATGCAGTACAGCTGCAAATGCTGTTGCATAGGAAGTGCAAAACGAGGTTCACTTGGCTGCCAGTCTGGACTACTGCAGCAGGTGTCAAAAGGTGCACCGACCAACCAGCTGACAGTGATCCAGTGGTTGCTCTGGTGCTGCACGAACGTGTCCTGGGCAAAGTGACTCTGACGTCTGGTCACAAGCTGGACGATAACTCGCTGAACTTTCTGGAAGCTCTTGGACTTCAAGTAGATGTGAAAGCGCACTGTGGTTGATGGTTTCTTTCCTGTTGTAAATCACAATGGGGGGACTGTAAGGGGACTATTGTGTGTTTGGTGATTCACAAGACGATTTGACTCATGAGCATATAAGGCTCATGAAGGGTTCGTTGAAATATAATATACCGAGAGTGAGTCGATTGTCCTCGAGAGTGTCGAAGACATGGTTTAGATTCTCAGGTACGCTATGCTACTGTCGAATGCTATGGGTGTAATGTTGTATCCCTCAGGTTATCAATAAAGCCTAGTATACTGAACGTCATTGCTCTCCGCTCCATTACAATCTAAACCGTCTATGGAGGACTTCAACGTGGAGCCGCCTCACCAGTTCGACTCACCGCTCTTCGATTCGGCTCGAGCTGCTCTGTCTGCAGACTTCTCTGCGGTGGCCAGTCCACAATTCCCTGCCGATGTACCAGCAACTCACCCTGCTTCCTCAGAGCAGGCTCGTAATCCTGTTAGTCCAGCTGTCGCTGCTGATTACGAGAACCTCGCTGGTTTGTACCAGAAGCTTATCGACTCGTCCAGCGCGAGCTCTCCGGCCCCTGAGCCTGTTGAGCTTCCTGTGACTGTGTTCAAGGTAAGGAAGAAAGCTGCTGGCTCTTGGGCCGAGCAGCGCCGAACCACTGAGACCGCCAGGCGCGCAGTGGGTTTCGTCGAGCAAGCTGTCGACTCAGTAGCGTGCGTGGGCACGCCTGCTGCTGATGCTTATGAGGGGAAGTTCACCAAGCTGACCATGCTGGTAGCTGAGATGGTGAAGAAGGATCCTGTTTTCAAAGCAAGCTGCGAGAATTTTGAGGCTGCTTTTGATGTCAAGACTGGTAATCAGGCGACTCGATTGGTGGATGAATTCATTCACATGTTGCTGAATCAGTATGGTTTCACTGACGAGCAAGCGCAAGCGTCAGCCATGCTGATCGCTACTCGAAAAGCTCGCTCAGGTTCGACTGGTAGGAAAAATGCTGATATTACAGCTCTGCTGGTTCGGTCATACTTGACGGCTTCGGAGGATGATCTTGGGCTTTTTAACAGCGACGCCCATGGATGGATCCTATCCCAGATGCAAGACAAGAGTGGCAGAGAGGTTCATGTTTCTGTTGGCCTCCGTCGTTTGATGCTGTGTTATGCTGAAGAGCGTTATTACGATGAGTGGGATCGGCTGGTTCACGGCTGGTTTACTGTCTTGAAGGTCTTGAGAGTGCGTGCGCCCTCTGGTGTCGCAGCGAAGACTGCTTATGTCCTGTCTGTCGCCAATGATGGCTCAAGCAGGAGACCCCAGGATCAGCAGGTTCATCCTGATGGCAGCATGGAAGCGGTAATTTCCGTCTTGTCGAGAGATAAAGATAATTATGAGGACATGATCTCAGAAGGCAAAGATGCTGATCTGGATCTGTCGCTCAAGCTGTATGACCGCTGTAAGCAGGTCACCTTCTGTATGCTTCCGGAATTCAGAGCGATTATGAAGGAGCTGGTCGATGATCAGAAGAGAACAGCAAATCGGATTCGAATGGTTGACAGCGTGCCTAATTGCAAGTCGTGGCCGCAGTTTCTGCTGCTGCTAACTAGGGGACAGGAAGTGGTGACTGACAGAGATGTCAAAGTCGTGAGAGGTAAACCTGCTGCCAAGCAGCCCTCTGCTGGCACTCCTGCTGGTCCAAAGGACCCCAACAAGCAGTGCAAGTACGAGAAGAAACAAGGCCACTGCACCAGAGGAGGCACTGAGTGTTACCATGGCAAGCATCTGAAGCCTGCGACTCACAAGATCCCTGCCAACAACGGTAATCGTAAGCCTAAAGCTGGTGTGCCTGCTCCTCTACCTAAGGATCAAGCATCTATGCCGTTGGGTGGACTCAGTTCTGACGAAACTTTCACTCCCTGTGAGGGTGACCAGTGTGATAAGCAGATTGGCTATGATAAAGTCGAGTTCGACAAGAAAGGCTGGTCTACTCCTAAGTGGTGCCACGGATGCAAGAAGATTCGGAATGCTGCAAGGCTGGCTGCCAACAGCGCTGGTCCTGGTTCATCTGCAGGAGGCGGCAATAGCAATCTGGCTGTGATGCCTGATGAACCTACCGTCGACTCTGATGAAGAGCTGTCGAAGAGTCTCGTTGATGCAGATGGAAGCAAGACTGTTCATTTCGAGTTGTTCGGCGCTGGTAATCTTGCGATCGGTGAGATTACTGACCAGTCTGGTTATGACTCTGACGATATGCTAGCCAACTCAGTTGATGCATCTTCGTCCAGAAAGGCTACGTTTCGCTGGTCAGATTTGCCTAGCGAGGCCTGTGTTGTAGCCTCTGACACCACCCTGAAGGCTCCTGAACGTGACGAGTTTTCAATTTTGGCTGCTCCTGCTGGAAAGTTGACTCCTGGACCTCGAGCTGGTGCTGGTGATAATGGACTGCCAGTGTTGGGTAATACAACACTGGAACTGACCTTCACTGGTGCTGATACTCTAGACCCAGATACAGCTGACAGTCGCT
>JGI24538J26636_10000495_pt1 | contig 11324 bp, 9 predicted proteins | sample SouAtlMetagenome_FD_26636 | JGI IMG/M metagenome (IMG submission 26636) | reverse complement strand
TAGGGGGCTATATCTTCGGTAAGAATGAGGATAAAGAACAAATTTCCATGACGTCTCCCGTGGCCATGTCTTTAGAAGCTGAGACGACCATGATGTTTTTAGTTCCTAAAAAGTATACGATAGACAACTTACCTAAGCCTCAAAATGCAAATATTGAATTTATTGAAATGCCAGAACGGATGATCGCTGCTGTTACATTCGGTGGATGGGCGAATAATGAAAAAATAGCGCGTTATAGGTTAGCTTTAGAAGAGATGCTAAAGGAAAATGNCATTAAGCACACTGGTAGGTTCTCCGTCTTGGGCTATAATCCTCCTTATGAGTTCTTATTTCGAAGAAATGAAGTTATCGTAGAATTGGAGACTATCTCAGAATAAGACTCCCCTTGAGGGCCTCTTCGAATGAAGTGGAATTTCGCGTGTTAATAAAGGTTTGTAAGTAAATAGTGCTGGCGATCTTGTCACTTGGATAGCCATCGTAACTTCACAATCGTAATAAATTAGCTTCCATCATGGATCGGTCAGCGCATTCTTCATTTTCGATGGAACAGGAGATAGAAAGAACATTCCGTTATTTCGAATTCTTCAAGCATGCCCTATATATTGAAGAGCTCCATATTTTTTTGAGAGTAAAAACTTCGTTGGTTGATTTAGAAAATGCCATTAAGCCTCTTTTGGATTCGACTATTGTGTTTTATTCTGAAGGTTTATATGCGTTACACCCTGATCATATTCAGCTGAGAAAAGACTGTGAAAAACTGAACTTTGGCAGACTAAAAATAGCGAGAAGAGTAGGGAAATTTATTCAGTCCTTTCCCTATGTTCGAGGGGTGTATCTGTCTGGTTCACTTTCAAATATGGGTATGCAAGACTCCTCAGATGACCTGGACTTTTTTATTATTACGAAGACCGGTCGGGTATGGTTGGCAAAGCTATTATTAATAGGCTTTAAAAAGCTGTTTTTATTGAATTCCGAAAAATACTTCTGCATCAATATGTTGATGGACGAGAAAAAATTAGAGCTAAAAAAAAGAAATCTATATACGGCTGTAGAAGCATCTTCGCTTGTGCCGCTTACCCATCCAGAGATAATGGCGTATTTTCTGAATGAGAATAAGTGGTTGTCAGAAATTTTACCAAATTTCACTTTCCCTTTAGATGCATATCCTCCAGAGGTTTATAGTAAATGGACGGAAAAAATATTTGAGATTATAGGTGCTGAAAGACTAGAACAATGGGCAAGATCCAAGTTTAAGAATCACATGACACATAGGGCGAGCGGAGCCTCAGGTTATTATGAAGCAGATGCTCATTCGTCGGCTTATTTTCCAAATAGTGTAGAGCAAAGGTTAATGGATCATTACAATGCAAAAAGTAAATAAGATGTTGAGAAAACAAATTGTTATGAGTATCCTAGCAGGGATATTGTCCTTTGTAATAGCCTTTCTGAGGCCTGCCCGCTATGAAGCGGAGACTATTTTCTTTGTGCCCCTTACATTACTTGAAAAGCAGATAGAGCAAAATGGGATTGGCTTTGGCTCACCTATTGAAGTGGATGCCCATTTGGAATTAATGAACAGTCAGAGTTTGAAATCGGCCTTGATTAGTAGACATGGTGCAGACTTCTCTTTGGAGATTAGTAAAACAAGAAATGGCGCTGTTCAGGTAAGGGCAGAGGCAGGTGATCCCATAGTTGCCGCATACATAGCAAACGGCGCCGTACAGGCTGCAGACTCGATCAAACAGCGAATGCTTCGGCAAAATGTAGGCATGAGTTTTGACGTAATACAAGGGAGAACCTTATCGTTGAAAAAAGAAGAGCAGGTGTTACGTCAAGGACTGGACTCACTTCGTATAGAGGCGCAGACGGATTCTTTAGCTCTAGCGGCATTGGTCTTTAGAAAGGAACGTCAATATGGAAGCGTAGTTGTCGAGTTGACTAAAAACGAGCGTAAGCTTGAGGATCTAAAAGAATACTTGTACGCTCCAGCTCCAGCATCTTATGTGATTTCTGAAGCCCTAGAAACACCTAAACGAGCTGGAACCCCTGCATGGGCTATAGGTCTGTTATTTGGACTTGTGGTCTTCATATTTCAACGTGCAATATCCTCAGGTATTCTCGTGTCAAAACAAAACTAACTCTTGCCCTTCAAGCAGATAAATACCGCGTTAACGTTGTCCATTATTACAGGACTCGCTGTGACGCTATATGTTGACTTTTATTGGGAGGTGTTCTCTGCATCCATAGCTGCTCTGTCATCTGCATGGTGGATATGGAAACGTCAATGGGAGCATACGGGGTATTTACTTCTTGCGATTTTGCTTCCTCTTTCTGTAAAAGTCGGCCTCCCTTTTGGCGACCTACATTTACCCTCTGAGGCATTAATTGTCGTTCTTGCTATAGTCACGTTACTTAGATTTCTAGTACCTCTTAATCTCACTATAATAAAGAAGAATCCGTTACCTCTTTTATGGTTGCTAAGTTTTATTCCTGGAATCATGATGTCAGAGATACCACTTGTAAGCCTTAAGTTCTGGGTCATTAACGGCATGTTTGTATTCACGTTTTATTACGGATTCTTGCTTATGGCAAGTCGGGGCAAACCTTTGCCTTTGGTGCCTTTTATGATTGCGTTAGTTCCTGTTTTATTGTTAGGCTTAGCCCAATTTATAAAGTTTGATTTCAATCCTGTGACCATCTCCGGTCTTTATAAGCCCTTTTTTTACAGCCATACCATGCTTGGAGCGAGTCTTGCCATTATAGTCGGGTACTCTTGGAGTCAGTTGAAAAATCAGAAATACTGGAGACTCCTGGCGGCTATTGCCTCTGTGCTTGTGGTTCTAACTGGATCACGTGCTGCACTCTGGTCAGTGGTTTTTATGTTAACTATTTGGGCATTGATGCANCTGCCTCAGTTGTGGCGTTGGCTTTTACCGGTCACTCTTTTGGTGGTTTATTTCAGCTTGTTTGGCACTGCTAAAATCCAGGAATCNATAAGCTATAACTCGTTCCAAAGCCACGATCCTCAAGCTACNTTGTTGGAGAAAAGTATGTCCGTCACTAATATTCAAACGGATGCTAGTAATATGGAACGACTCAATAGATGGGTAAGCGCATTGCGCATGTTTGAGGAACGTCCNATGTTTGGCTTTGGTCCTGGCAGCTATCAGTTCACCTACATTCCCTTTCAAGAAAAAAGTTTGGAAAACAGGTTAACTGTGCGAAATCCGGATTCTCCACCGCCAGGCTCAGGTGGGAGTGCACATTCAGAAATCCTACTTCAACTTAGTGAGAATGGTATAGGTACGGTACTGATATTCTTAGTCATGATTGGGCGCTGGGTCTACTTTGGCTTTTTAAGAGGTACTCTTCGTTCTCCACAAACAGCCCTGTTCTTAGCATTGAGTACCTATCTGTTTCATATGCAGTTCAATAATTTTTTGAATCAGCCAGCGTTCGCCTTTCTTTTCTGGGGATGTGCCGCCTATTTTGACCACCAATTAAGACGAAACAACCATGAGTTATTACAGTGAAGTAGGACATTATTACGATAAGGATGCAGTTGATTTCGAACGGCGCTATCATTTGAACCCGGCGCTGCAAAGAATTAGACAGAGCTTTCGCGAACGTGTGAAATCGCATCCACAATCCACGGTTTTAGAAGTTGGGTTTGGACCTGGATTTGATTTGGTTCATTTTGCAGAGCAATTTCCAGAACAGCAGTATTATGGTATTGANATATCAGAGGAAATGGTGCGCCTGACACAAGAGAAAATTGATAACGGTAAGTTCATAAACGCACAAGTTGCTCAGGGGAGTGTAGAGCATTTAAATACCTTGTTTCCAGAGGTTAAGTTTGACATGATCTATGTCTTTTTTGGCGCGTTAAACACTGTGGACGACCTAGACCACGCGATGACTTGTATGCGCGATGTTCTAAAACCAGGGGGTCGAATGGTACTTACCTTCGTCAATAAATATTACCTCGCAGGTACTTTAATAGAGTTGCTTAAAGGCAAGCCTAAGAATGCCTTTGCTCGTTGGCGTAAAGTTTGGGGAGGATATTCACCGACTAATTATTTAGCCAGCAAGTGCTTTGCACCTGCAAGTATTAGCAAAAAGGTAAAGCTGCCATTGACCTACAGTAGGGGCTACAGTATAATTTATCCAGCATGGTATTACCACAAGCTTCATAAGATTCTTCCTAACGCCCTGTTACAAATGCTTTGGAGCTTTGATGACGCTATTTCCACCACAAAACTTGGCACTTTTGGAGAGTACATGTTGTACGAATTTCAGTCATCTAAGACCTAGCTTTACGAGCGTTCTGTAAGAACTTTAACCGTTTTAGCGATCAGCAGGTCGAGATTACGATCAACAGCTTTATAAGAGGCTTTCCATTCGGTGTGCATGGTAGTTACTGGTGTATTTGAAGTCAGTGCTTCCGCTACGGTCTTCCCGTGTTTTTTGACCAATTCCTTTTCGTCTACTTGCCTGACATCGAGGCCTAAAACACCTCCTATTTTCCCCGCGAATTCTAACTGAGAGATCGGTGCGAAACCAAAAAGGTTATAGCTTTCCCCCTTGTTGCCATGAGTGGATACATGAAGTAATTGACCTGCGCAGTCCTCCACTGATATGATGGACATTTGCTGTCGACCATCACCGTAATAGGGCACAAAGCCAGACGCTAGAGCAGGGCGGTAGAAGAAATATTCAAACCAAGAATCCGATCCCAAAATCCAAGCAGGTCTGGCCGTACGAACATCTAAAATAGTCTCTTTTGCTTCTGCAGTAAACGGACGCTCCGCATATTCATAAGCCCTGGCATAGGCAATGGGCGAAAGATGTTGTTCTTCGTCCGCCATGGCAACTGTATTTCCATACATCAACGTTCCGCTGCAGTAAACCAGTGTTGGGGGTATGGGTAAGTTCTCAAAAATAGTACGAAGCCTGACGTTAGCTTGATAACCACGTTTTGCGGCCGCTCTTCGGCTGCGATCTGTTTTCCCCGCGAGTCGCGCGCAATGGAATACCGTATCAGGTGGATAATCAACGAATTTTTGTCTCTGGAGCTTCCCTAATGAAGACATGAAAAAATTTGTACGCTGCATAATCCAGGGTAGCATAGTGCGATGCCCTAGTGTGGATATTCTACCGGGAAAAACCCCCTCTTGCCGCTTTTGAATGAGCAGCTTGGTTAGTTGAGCTCCCACATAACCCGTGGAGCCTAATACCCAAATTTCCTTTTGCTGTTGTAATGTTCCCATCTTAACAAAAATACACAGAACCTAAGTAATGAGCTCGCGTGTTTATTGCTTCATGAAGGTGCGCAGAACACTTTGACCATTTTGATCATTTGTTACTGTGCACTGGTAGGTCCCAGGTGCTAAATTCGATATGTTGATGACATTTTCGATATCCTTTAAGGCCTCAGATTGTACTAGTTTCCCAGTAATATCAAAAATCTCAATAGAGGCAATTTCAAAAGGGTGAACTACATGAATGATACCTCTAGANGGGTTAGGATACAGTTCTANAGATGCAGCTTCTAATTCCTCTTTACTCAACGTGCTGCTTTGGTAAACTCGAATGTAATCAACAATCATTGGGCTTTGAGTAAATGATGCTGTTATACTAGATTGAATAGCCACGTTAAACAACAGGTATTGCGGATCATCAAAAGGCCAAGTATTTGCGTCACGTGTAGCGGGCTCATAGGTATAATGAACCACGCTATCTACGCTAAACACCATTTTAGTAGGTGTCCATTCTACAGCATAAGTTTTGAATCCAGTACTGACTCCTGTGATATACTGACTCCCCTTATTTTGGGTACCTCCATAGCTAGATGGAGTGTGCATGGCACTTGAAATATAGTTTTGGTTATCACCCCAATGCTCCATGATGTCAACCTCACCACAAGCGGGCCATCCGGTAGTGCCGAAACCTTTTGTTTGCCAGTAGGCGCCAGTTTCAGTGATATTCTGCCCAAGCATCCACAAGGCAGGCCATGTTCCAATACCAGTGGGTAATTGGGCTCTAATTTCAACACGTCCGTAGGTGAAGGCGAATTTGGAGTTGAGCCTTGCAGAGGTATAATCTTTAGTCACTCCTTGGTCTGTAAAAGTTTCTTTAATTGCTGTCAAGTAAAGCTTACCACTACTCACGCTTGAATTAGTGTCTCTATTTGTGTAATGCTGAACCTCACCGTTAAACCAGCTCTGTCCATTGTTCGGAAGAAGGGTTTGGTGAAACCAATTATTAGTATCNACGCTACCGTTGACATTAAATTCATCCGACCAGACGAGCGTATCAAAAGTTTGTGCGTTAGCATTGAGCGCCAAGAAAAAAGCAAATAGAAAAGCAAACGATCTCATGTATCCATTGGGTTTATAGGGTTCAGTACAATAGTCAATAAAGGTACGGGAATAGCGAGTATGAAACTACTTGACCATAGTCACAAAAGCTCCTTTCCACTAGACAATGGTTGGACAAAATAGGCAGGTAGGGACGTGGCCTTCGCCCATCATCATATGAGGCATACCTTTTAGTCCATGATGACCCGTGGTGCGGCCCAATAAGAATCCTAGAATACCGAAGATTACGGCGATAAGAGCAAAGGCGAACCAATTTTCATTTAGCGTTTACATAGCTGTTTTCTTAAGTGATTGAAAAGTAGGGCTAAATCGCTAAAGGAAGGAATAAGGGCTTGTTAAAACCCCTTCATTATTTTCTGCAGACGCTGTGGATATATGACTAATTGAATGAAGTTAAATTCGAGATGCTGTTGGCTTAATGCGCCTTCGGGAAGCTCAAGTTGTAGCGTTGGATAATAGCGAAAATTCGTTCTCAAGATCCACCAATCGCCTTTTACACTGGGGCGAATGTCCCACCCGAAGACAATATTTGGGCTCCAGATTTGCTCGGTAACAGGGTCTAGATCGCTGCCGAATTCTGTTCGAGTAAGCTCAAGGTTTTCGCGTCCAATACCCGCCCCGAGATATGGCACAAAGCCATGGTAATCGGAGAGAAATTTATACCCTTCAATATTCAAACTCTGGCGTTCCAGTCGCGAGATATAGTTGAAGGCATTGCGCTTTTGAATGGTACGTCTCGAAGCTACCGCAATGATGAAGTCCGATTTGGTAAAGTGGTAGCCTGCCGCAAAATCCGGGAATATATTCGGCATGCTCATATCGTCCTCAAATTGTCGTAATGCAGTAGACTTCTTTATAGGGAAAGCCGAAGAGGGACCGGCCGCTATAAATCCGCCATTTGCATTTGATTTTGAAAAGAAGAGATTGGCGTTCTTATTTGCCGAAGTAGCTGTTGGTTTAGTGGTTTCAATGGACCAGTTTACGCCCAATTGAAATAATGATCTCGGAAATGCGTCAAAGTAAGACGCTGTTGAAGACATATAGGTTTCCAATGTTGGATTAATATTTAATCCATACTCAAGGACAACATAGCAATTAGGCATTTGATATGAGACTCCTGCATTGACAATAGAATTTACCTGAGTATGTTTGAACTGACCGATGTCATTTTGCGGGCTTACTTGTGTGTATCTGAAAGGAGAGAATGCGTAACCAAGGAAAGGCCTGAGGGCCCCCGTATGAATAGCATAAGGATATAATCGCAGACCTGTAAAAGTGCCAAACCGGTAGTTATAATCAACTTGACTTTGATTCCTTTTGATATCTGCTGTGGTGATGGAGACATAGAAGTCTGCATGACCCCAAAAATGAGTAGCCCCTATGTTGATACTAGGAGTGTAAAAAGAAGATCTAGAAAATTCTGTTGCGCCTCCACCTTGCGTTAAAGGATAGTTCAATATCAGTCCATTTTGAAGACTAGGAACATAGTAAGCCCCTGCACCGAAATAAGCCTTAGCGAAGGCATGGCGTTTTTCCCAATCTTGGGCCTTGGTAACAGTGGAAAAGAATGTTGCGGTCAGTAGGCAAAAGCCCAAAACGTGGTTCTTCATAGGTGATCTATTTCATAAGGTATTGCATTAATACTAGTGTTTTAAAGGCCCTAAGATACCTGCTTCTATCTTGGTATTTATAAAATTTTGAGAGGGTGTAATGGGGCAAGAGTATCCATCGCTGTACGCGCAATAGGGATTGTAGCATTGGTTAAAGTCTATGATTAGAGTGTCACTGTTACTCTTAACCAGGTCCATAAATCTTCCAGTACCATAAGTAGATATACCCGTGGTTAAATCCTTAAAAGGGAGAAATAGATGGTCTGCATATTCGGGCAATACTTTTAGACGTAGACTCTCATAGACCTCTAATTGATACTCAACCTCGTCAATGGTGAAATGAGCAATACCATAGGTGCGGTATTTCTTGCTTTTACCGGAAGAGGTAGACATATCAAAAGGAGCGGCATCAGGCGTTAATACTAATCGTGCTTCAACGCAATATTTCTCGTGATAAGGATAAAAATCATGATGAATAAAAGCTTTGCGATCCTTGTCGCTTAATGGGCTGTCTGTGGAGTCTCTATATTGACGGTTCAGTTCGTCTCTGAATTTTAACACCTCAATTCTACCGTCGGCAGCAAGGGGGACCAATTCCTGCACAATCTCATTAGGCACCTCAAAACTCAAGCTGTAATGGTCAATTTTATAGCCTTGCAGAGTTTTTATAACGACNCCAGTGCCTCTGCATCNTCCCATATGTTCAGAGTCAAGACGTTCGCTAAACCACAACACNCCAGNGTGGTTGTACCATCGGCGTTCAACGGGTAAAAAAGTCCAGGCATTGCCGCGTTTAAAGTAAGGTGCTGCCCATTTTTTAAATGCTGATACGGTCCAATACTCTCCACCATCTGTACCCTCAAAAACACTTTCGTCAGAGGCAAATGCATCAAAATATGCAGTTGAATCTGCTTGAGCCGCAGCTTTGTGCCATGAGTCGATCACGCTGTTGAGCGCATTCTTTTGTTCTACGTTATTGAGTATTGATTCTTTCAAGACAACTACCTGAAAGTCATTATCATAATCTTCATTACTCTGTGCTTTTGCGTGGAGCCCATGAGCAACTACGAAGGCTAGTAAAATAAGTTTTTTCATGAATTAAATGTTGTCCGAAAATTTACGATTAATTTCGGACCATGATCAGATCTAAGCCGTTCTTTCTGTAGCGCCTATAAACACTTGTATTTCCTCCAACGGTTGCTGCCTTATGTCTCCGCTCCTGCATAACCCAACTGTAGCATTTTTAGTACTCTAGAAGAAGCAGAAATGATGTTTTAGAATTAGGCTGCGCGTAGCTATTTAGTCGCATCTTTGCAAAATGGAACATAAGAGCGGCTTTGTTAACATCATAGGCAACCCTAACGTAGGGAAAAGTACACTGATGAATGCTATGGTAGGTGAGCGATTAAGCATCATCACACCGAAGGCGCAAACCACCCGTCACAGAATTTTCGGGATCTTAAACGAGCCAGAATATCAGATTGTTTTTTCTGATACTCCTGGTGTCATTCAACCTGCGTACAAAATGCAGGAGCACATGATGAAATTTGTATCAGAGGCTTTTGATGATGCTGATGTGTTTCTATACCTGGTTGAACCTGGAGATCGTGCGTTAAAGGATGAAGGATTCTTCCAGAAATTATACACCACGGAGTTACCCGTCTTATTGATCATTAATAAGATTGATACGACTGACCAGGAGAAGCTAGAGGAAGAGGTTGCCTATTGGAAAGAATCGTTACCAAATGCTGAGATTATTCCAATTTCAGCTCTAGAGAAAGCCAATATAGATTACCTACTTCAACGATTGGTAGCGCTCATTCCTTTGAGCCCTCCCTATTTCGATAAAGAGGCCTTGACAGACAAAACAGAACGTTTTTTCGTTAGTGAACTCGTTCGTGAGCAGATACTACTGAATTATAAAAAAGAAATTCCATACAGCGTAGAAGTTGATGTGGAAGAATTCAAAGAAGAAGAAGATATCATCAGAATACGTGCTATTATTTATGTAGCGCGTGATTCGCAAAAGGGTATCCTCATCGGACATAAGGGTTCCATGCTCAAGAGGGTAGGGATTGGAGCTCGTAAACAATTGGAAGCATTCTTCTCAAAGCAAGTCCATTTGGAGACCTTTGTGAAGGTGAAAAAGAATTGGCGCGATAACGACCTTCAGTTGAAGCGCTTCGGATACAAACAATAATAATATGAGCAATATAGTTGCCATCGTGGGACGTCCAAATGTTGGAAAGAGCACTATTTTTAATCGACTCGTTCAACGTCGTGATGCTATTGTAGATAGCGTTGCAGGAGTTACACGTGACCGCCACTATGGAAAGAGCGACTGGAATGGTAAAGAGTTTTCGGTTATTGATACCGGAGGTTACATTACAGGGTCGGATGATATTTTTGAAAGTGAAATTCGCAATCAAGTAGAGCTTGCTTTAGATGAAGCGTCTGTGGTACTTTTTGTGCTGGATCTTCAAGCTGGGCTAACTGATTTTGATAAAATAATTGCGGATCTATTGCGCAAAACTGATAAACCAGTGGTGTACACCGTCAACAAGGTGGATAACGCCATGTTGGAGTTAGAGGCTACCGAATTTTATGGTCTAGGTATTGAGAAATACCATACCATCTCGGCTGTGAGTGGTGCAGGAACCGGCGACTTGTTAGATGAGCTAGCGAGCCATATGGATGAAAATCCAGTGGATGATTTTGAGGGTCTTCCTAAGATGGCGATAGTTGGTCGTCCTAATGCGGGAAAATCTTCTATTGTTAATGCTTTGTTTGATGAGGAGCGCAACATTGTCACTGCCATTCCTGGTACTACAAGAGATACGGTAAACACAAGGTTTAATAAGTTTGGTTTTGACTTTATGTTATTGGATACTGCTGGTCTTCGCAAGAAGGGCAAGGTCCATGAAAACTTGGAGTTTTATTCTAACATGCGTTCTGTACGCGCCATCGAGCATGCAGATGTCTGTATGTTAGTTGTAGATGCNACGCGAGGGTTTGAGGCTCAAGATTTAGCTATTGTCTCCTTAGTGGAGAAGAATAAAAAAGGCCTCGTAGTTGTGGTCAATAAATGGGATATCGCTGCGAAGGATACGAATACGATTCGTGATGCAGAGGACCACATACGTAAGAAATTGGAGCCGTTTACGGATTTCCCGATTGTATTTACGAGCGCATTGACAAAACAGCGTGTATTAAAAGCGTTTGAAGAAGGTGTGAAGGTGTATGACCGACGCCGACAGAAAATCTCTACTTCTAAGTTGAATGACACGATGTTGGACATCATTAAAGGCTTCCCGCCTCCGGCAGTAAAAGGGAA
>JGI24538J26636_10000491_pt1 | contig 11407 bp, 7 predicted proteins | sample SouAtlMetagenome_FD_26636 | JGI IMG/M metagenome (IMG submission 26636) | reverse complement strand
AGGCCACCATAGATATAGACCTGCTTGTAAGTATCCGAACCATAACGGCTGTATTCTTTAGCGGTTGCGTTTGCAGCAACTTCCATTGCAGCCAGTATCTGCCCCGGAAGCTTCCCTTCATTACCACCGCCCGTCGCATCGAATGCTAAGGTAGCACCTGTCGCGATTAATGCCGCCACCAAGTCTTTGGTAAAGGTCGCATCGCTGGTGTTTACCACATACTCTGCACCCAAGTTTTTAAGTATCTCAACGTGCTCTGCTTTACGCACAATATTTACAAGACCAATACCGTCGTCTTTACAAATCTTAACCAGCATTTGCCCTAAGTTTGATGCTGCAGCTGTGTTGACAATAGCCGTATGATTTTCCATTTTCATGGTTTCAATAAACGCCAACGCTGTTAATGGGTTAACAAATGAAGAGGCGGCTTCAGCAGAGGTTGTATTGTCATCCATCACCAAACAGCTGCTGGCAGGCACACATCGGTACTGAGAGTACATGGCTCCGCCTGCAACACCCACTGTCTTACCAATAAGCTCTTTAGCATTAACACCGGCATCAACTACTACACCAGATCCCTCGTTACCTGCCTGCATAGGCTGGTCCAATCTAGGGGTCATCGCTTTCATTAGCGCTGGACGCACTTTCATTGAGGCGACAGTGTCGTCTCCAGAACCTGACACAGTCAGGCTGCCTAGATCTGCAGCAAAGGTGGTAAGTAGTGCAAGGTCGGATGGGTTGATCGGCGCAGCCTCTACTTTAATCAGCACTTCATTATCTGAGGGCTTGGGCATTGCTACATTAGCAATAGAAATTGTTATGTCGCCTGCACTAGTGACTGTAGAGATTATTTCTTTTGACGTCTGTTCTGACATGCTGATTTACCCTTTTGGTTTGTGTTCGTGACGGTTATGTTTTTATTTGTCAGTATGATATATTGACTGGAGTGTTTATGACAAGTAGACAATATAATCATACTGGTATACAAATACAAACCATGACTAAATATGTAAGCCCAGTGAAAAACGCTCTAAATAGCCCAGTGGTAAACGCCTTAAAGCTAATTGGTGGTAAGTGGAAAATTGCCATTATCTATACCTTGCGAGGTGACCCTGTCAGATTTGGAGAGTTAAAGCGAACCTTATCGCCAATCACTCAGCAAATGTTGACCAAACAGCTGCGCGAGCTGGAAAGGGATTTGTTGATTGATCGCACAGTGTTTGAGGTGATTCCGCCAAAAGTTGAGTATTCACTGACAGAGTTTGGTCAATCTTTTATGCCTGTGATGGAATCACTGTGCAATTGGAGTACTGAAAATCAAGCGCTGATGGAGGGTATTTCGAAAAGAGAAGACTCCGCGCCTACCATCGCTACAGATCTGGCGGCCTCTTAATCGTTTGTATTATTGAAAGTACTCATTGAGTTGCAGTGATGCTCTTAATGAACGCAAGAACCTGTGCGACTGATTGAACATCAGCATATTTGGCATTCAAATCAAATAAATTTGCACGATGGGCCTCCCTATTTCGATCACCAACGGCTTCTTCAACAACCACCACTTGGTAGTTATGTTGCAGTGCGTCGACCGCTGAGGCGCGTACACAGCCACTGGTGGTCAACCCGGTAATAACCAANGAATCTGTAGACAGCGCTCTCATCTGCTGATGCAGGTCAGTTTGGTAAAAGGCACTAGCCCATTGNTTCTCTATTAATGGCTCTGAGACCAAACGACCTAACCTGCTATCTACTTCGACCCAGTGTGAACCCGCCTCCAAGAGATTGAGCGCAGGCACTTTAGCTCTGAAGACAGTAGCTTGCTGGTCATTGTGATAGACCACTGTGGTAAAAAAAACAGGTAGNGCCTTTGCACGAAAGATCTCAAGTAGCTGACAGTTGGCGGTAATAACGTCTGGGCAATGCGTTCCCAGAGGACAGGCAGGATCAGTAAAACCATTGATCACATCCACCACCAAAAGGGCTGGCTTGGCCGCCAGACCAAGGTAAGTTTGCTCAAGGTTATTTGTGTTCATCTGCCGCACTCTTTACCCGTCATAAAAAAGCGGACTGCGCTTTCGATAAAAAGAAGCACAGACCGCTATTGATACTACCCTATACTCGATTAAAAACGATAGATGAAATCAACACCGTATGAATCCTTGGCACCCGGATGGATAAATGATCCACCAAACTCAGGTGCTGGAATGATTTCTTCCAAATAGTTTTCATCGGTTATATTTCGACCCCAGAATGTTAGACCCCAGTTTTCGCTATCAAAAGAAACTCGCGCATTCAACGTCGAATAATCATCTCGCGTCGCTTTACTAAAGTTCTGCGCGATGGGTACACCCGGGTAGAAGACCTGCCAGATAGTCGGTGTCTCTTCACCCTGTAAACTATGGAACGCCATCTCACCGACATGCTGCCAATCCAAACGCGCTGTCATCTCAACACCCTCGGTCACGGCCATATCAAACTGGGCACCTAAGTTGTATGTGCGATCTGGAGCTTGGGGTGCGTCATTACCCTCTGTAGCTGGGCGATGAGTGTTGCGAACAATCTCACTATCCAAGAACCCTGCACCACCAAAGACGGAGAGGTTTTCAGTCAATACCGCATTAAAGTCCATTTCAAAACCTTGGATTTCCAACTCTTCAATCGTGGTCACCACTCGCATCAAACCAAAGGGACCTGCATAGAATTCGAAGAATTGGTTGTCTTCAACCTCAGTTTTGAAAACCGCAACATTGACACGCAAACGACTATCCATAAACTCCATTTTACTACCTAGCTCAAAGCTGGTTGACACTTCTTTATCATACTCGTCCTTAACCGATAGTTTGGCATCGACTAACGCACCGGGGTTGGTGCCATCGCCATTGTTGTTGTACCACAGGTCAATAAGTGCCTCGCTACCAATAGAGTTAAAACCACCACTACGGAAACCAACACCCCAACTAGCATAGATATTAAGGTCCTCGGCCGCGCTCCAACTCCAGGTTACCTTGGGCTGAACCTGACTAAATGTTGCGCTTCGATCTGGCACACCATTTGGATTAGCGATAAAGGCCGGGTTAATCGGATTGGTCAACGCATTAACGCTAAGTCCTGATGCATTAACATTCGGCACCTGATTATGCACATCACGAGATTCACGATCATAGCGAGCAGCGAATGCTAGCTCCATATCATCATTCAGATCAAACTCAACCTGACCAAAGACTGCCATTACCGACGTGTCAAACATATCACTAAACATTAGATCTGTCGGGTTGGGTCCTGTCGCAGGCACATAGGGCTGACGCAAGAAGCCATTACCGGTATCGGCACCGTAAGCAACCACGACTTCACGCTCGATATCGGCAACATAGGCACCGGCAATCCAGCTAATCTCAGCATCAGCTGCCGAGGTTAATCTAACTTCCAGGCTCGTATCTGACTGATTACGCTCCTGATACTGGTAACCATCGCAAGATGTTGGGGTGTAAGGCCCATAAATGCCGGTAAAGTCAGGTGCAGCGCCGCCAGCACCCGGGAACACACCAAATGGCCCAAAGAAACCGCCAAANAGGTCATCACGCCCCGCTCCACCCATAGAGGCTGGCAGATTATTTAAGGTAGCGCGATCTGCCTGGCAGGCAGGGGTTACCTCGTAGCCATAAAAAGTGGCACTGGTACCGTCTGAAAGCAAGTACTCCTCAAGATCGCTATAACTGAAGATCGCACTGATATCAAAATCTTCGCGATCCCAATCTGCTTTGACAGAAAATTCGCTTGTTTCCTGCTTGTTTTCACCGGGTACGTTGTTGGAGAAAATAAACTCATGCTCGTTTACATCCTTAAAGAAGGTCGGCCCAAGACCAAAACCTTCCGCGAACATAGGAATAGCAAACACGGCGTTAAAGTTGATAGCGCCGCCCTTTACTTCACTCATCCCCGCTCGCATATCCAGTGACAACTCTTCATTGACATCCCAAATTAGACGGCCACGAATAGTAGTATCTTCTAGGAAATCAACCGAGTTTTCACCGGTAAAGGCATTACTGTAATGTCCATCGGTCTCACGTCGGTTCATACTCAGCCGGCCTAATACACCATCACCCAATCCACCGCTCAAGGTTAGACTAGTCGTGCTGGAACCATTATTGCCGGCACCAACTTTTACTTTACCTTCAAACTCTTCACTAGGGCGATTAGTGGTTACCAAAATAGCGCCCGCCACTGCATTACGGCCATAGAGAGCTCCCTGCGGCCCTTTTAACACTTCAATCTGATTAACATCCATCAGCTCTTCGTTAAAGCCGTTAGGGTTGGTGACTAAAACCCCATCAACTACGTAGGCAAAGGTAGATTCAGCATCTCGAGTTGACACAATTCCGCGAATACTGACCTGTGTGTCACCGACGTTAGCTGAGTCCACCATGGTCACGTTGGGCATTAGACCTATAAAGTCCGCTGGACGTTGAATACCCGCGCTCTCAATTTGAGCCTCAGTAAATACTGACACTGCGATAGGTACTTCTTGTAAATTTTCCGCTCGCTTTCGAGCAGATACAACGATTTCTTCAATGACGATTTCCGCCACCGAGGTAGTTGTTATGCTGGCCAATATCGCCATCGCCATAACGTTTTTAACGCTTAATGATTTCATGATATTCCCCTCTTTTACATTTGTATGGTTTATTTTTTATACTTTTTATTGATTTTGTAATTTACCTTTGGGCTAATGTGACGCTCCCATAAAGGTAGGCTTCACCGGTGCCGGCAGATGAGTATCCTGCTCACAGCGACTGCGAATTTCCTCTATATCGCCACCAAAATTAAACAGTGGTGGCTCCCCAGCGGCTGCTTTTAATTCAGCGCGCAGTATCTGCGTAGCATCGGTATTGACTGTTCCATCAGTATTTATCACCACGCCATAACGCTTCGCACCTTCGGCGCTAACGAGTCGGCGGGCTACATCTTGTTTAACTAACTCTGGGTCACGTGCAAATGGGTCACCCCAACCGCCGCCGCCCCAGGTATTGAAATATAGAAGATCGCCGGTTTTAACCTTGACCCCCTCAACCTTTGCGGGAAGCCACTGCTCCGAGCCGTCACATCGCACAAGTCGCTTAGTTGATCTCAAGCCAGTTTCTCCCCCCAAAACACCCCAGGGATAGGTGAGCCAACGATCATCATGAATACCTACTTCTCCATCACAAAGGAAACGGTAGGCAACTGTTAAGCCATTGCCACCACGGTGAAGTCCGGCACCACCAGAATCTGTAATCGTTTCATAACGCTCAACCCGCAGCGGAAAATAGGACTCAATAAATTCATTGGGAACGTTGGTAAAACCTGGCCATAGTGAATGTCCATCAGGGCCATCACCAATGGGACGCCCGGGAATGCCGCCAAATCCAATTTGAAACAGCTGAAACCATTCATCACCTTTTCCTGGTCTTGTGTCATAGCCGGAGAAGAATAGGTGTGGTGAATCAGAAAAGCCTGCGGCATTCAACATCATCTCAGGAGCACCCATACCTAAAAGAGCACCGAGAACATCAAATATGCGCCCCAATGCATGAGTTCTGCCTGACAGCGCCGCTGGATAATTGGGCTTTAGTAATGTTCCCTGCGGAATGCGCACATCGACCAGATCATAAAAACCATCGTTAAAGACAATCTGTGGATCAACAACATTGATCGTGAATGAGCCAAAGAACATCTTGAACATATCTTCGTTAAGAAAGAAGTTAACCGAGCTTTGGGCTTGAGGATCAGTACCAGCAAAATCAAAAATTGCCTTGTCCCCTTCTCGCCACATGGTGCACTTAATCTTATAGGGGCCCATGCCCATCCCGTCATCGCAGAGATAATCTTCGAAAACGCGAGGCTCTTCAGGGATAAACATACCGATAATATGTTTCATGGCATCAAAGTTGCGCTGCAACATAATGTCCATGGTGGAGAACAATACGTCATCGCCAAACCGCATGGCTAACTCTACACAGCGCTTAGCCGCTGTATTACAGGCCGCCACCAGTGCATTTAAGTCAAAACGATTCCACTGAGGTGTGCGCACATTGTGTAAAATCAATTCCAATAAATCAGATTGTAAAACGCCTTTTTTATAGAGCTTGGTGGGCGGAATGCGAATACCCTCTTGGAAGATAGTAGTGGCCTCAATCGGTATCGAACCTGGAACCATGCCACCGTTGTCCGACATNTGGCCGAACATTGCTGACCAAGCAATGTGCCGCCCATCTTTAAATACCGGCACCAAAACNACCCAATCAGGCAGATGAGAGACAGCCGCATTACACATGTAGGGATCATTAGTGAGAATAATATCTCCCTCCTCGATCTCGTCATCATAGGCCTCTAAGAATGGGCCTATAAATGACCCAAATTGGCCGACAACCATTTTTCCGTTTTTATCGGCAATCATCGGAAAACAATCGCCCTGCTCTCTGATACCTGGAGACATCGCGGTTCTAAACATGACCGCATCCATCTCTTCCCGCGCATTGCGCAGCGCATTTTCAATAATATCGACAGTGACGCCATCAACTTCAACATGGGCTAGGGCGTCTTTATTGGTCTCTAATAGTCTTGCAGGCATGATTATTTACCTCCTTTTACTAATGAAGCTTGGGGATTAATTAGTAGGTTGCCAAAGGCGTCGACTACAGCCACATAACCCGGCAGAACAACAGTGGTAGAATCCATCTCACCGACGATGGCCGGCCCAGGAATCTCCAACCCGACATTTAATTTACTGCGATCATAGATATTGGCATCGTACCAATCACCTTCGTAATAGAAGCGACTGGCGAGCAGCTTGCACTCCTCTAGGCTTAATCCGGTTTCGCCAATTTGACGCTCAGCNATAGACTTTGCTTTCGCCTTGGCCACTGCTCGAATCATTAATATTTCGTGTCCGTCATCCAACTTAAACGTAAACAGTTGCTCATGCTCCGCGTCGAACTGATCGGTTAGCAGAGCAACGCCATTTTCCATAAGCTCCGCATCAGTGAAGTCGATAGTGATTTGGAAGGCCTGTCCGGCATAGCGCAGATCTGCCTGATAGGTGATCTCGTGTTCTGACGCTGGAATATTATCCTTGAGAAGCGCATCACCGGCACGAGTCCGCAGTTCGTGCAAGTCCTCAGCCAACTGTGCATCAGTCAGGTCACTGGCCATGGTTAGGTAGGTGCGTGCGGCTTCATCCTGAACCTGCGTGGTGGCATCACCATAGGCGCAGAGTACACCTGGGCCAGGAGGAATAATGACGGGCCAAGCATCGGTCAATACACCCAGCGCATTGGCATGCAATGGGCCAGCACCTCCAAATCCGACGAGAGCAAAGTCACGGGGATCATAGCCCTGCTCTACGGAGACTAATCTCAGCGCGCCAAACATAGATTCATTGACGATTTTAATAACGCCCTCCGCGGCGGCCATCAGATCAATACCCATTGCATCAGCCAGCGTCTGTATCGCCATGACAGAGGCATCGCGATTAATTTCCATCTTGCCACCCAACTGCACGTCAGAGGGCAAATAGCCCAACACAACATTCGCATCACAGACCGTTGGCTGCTCGCCGCCTTTTTTATAGCAGGCAGGGCCAGGAACTGCACCGGCAGACTCGGGACCGACACGCAGCGCTTTAGTTAGTTCGGGAACAAATGCAATGGAGCCTCCGCCAGCACCGACGGTTCGCACATCCACTGAGGGTGCACGCACACGCACATCAGCGACAATAGTTTCCCTTCTCACTCGAGCGCGAGAATTCTGGATCAGCGCAACATCTGTAGAGGTACCACCCATGTCAAAGGTTAAAATATTGTCGTAACCAGCGCGACTACAAAAATAAATAGCGCCAGAAACACCACCGGCAGGACCAGACATCAACATATTAACCGGTGACTCAGCCGAGGCCCGTGCAGAGGCTAATCCGCCATCTGAACGCAGAATAGACAACTGGGTATCCGCACCCATTTTGTCTTCCAAAGCAGACTGTAAATTACTCACATAGCTGGCGACTTCTGGCCGTACATAGGAATTGACCACGGTGGTTTCAGTGCGCTCATATTCCTGCATTTCTGGGACAACGTCGCTGGAGATCGAAATTGGAGTATCGGTAAAAATCTCCGCTGCAATTTCGCTGGCACGTTGCTCATGGGCACTGTTGATATAGGCATTGATAAAGCAAATCGTCAAGGCTTCGACCTGCCCAGTCGCATGTAATGTCTTCAGGTCTATACGTAACTGGTCTTCATCCAAATCGGTTACTACAGCACCATCTGCAGCGATTCGCTCGTGAGCACCAATGGTTAATTCCAGGGGCGCCAATAGCGGTTTTTTAACAAAACTGACCCAGCCACCAAGCCCTCCTGGACAAAACGATCGTGCCACTTGCAAGGTATCCTCAAATCCAGACGTGGTCACTAGCCCCACCTTGGCTCCGCGCCCGGTCAACACGGCATTAGTAGCCACTGTAGTACCGTGCATTACTCGGCTAATATCTGTGGGGTTCACCCCAGATTCATCGCATATGCTGGCAATGCCGTTCAGTACCCCAATGGACGAATCCTCTGGGGTAGACGGCACCTTAGCCGTATGTGTTGCGCCTGTTTTTTCGTTAATAAGCAGGAGGTCTGTAAACGTTCCTCCTACATCTACGCCTAATCTGTAGCTCATTTTTATCTCCGAACCGTTTTCAATACCGTGAATGTGTTTTCTGCTTTCTTCGTTCACCTACCAACTAACTAACCTGCTTNGCTAAAGAGCCCTGCAACCATGCCTTAGCTCTTCCACCAGGCGCTGAACCTGTAAATTTCTGAGCTAAGTCAGAGGCCTGCATTAACTTTTTTAAGTCTATCCCCGTGTCAAAACCCATCTGCTGCAACATCATGGCGATATCATCAGTAGCGACATTACCCGAAGCGCCGGGAGCAAATGGACAACCACCCAGCCCTGCAATTGAACTGTCAAAACGACGAATACCTGACTCTAGGGCTGCGTATACATTTGCCAAACCCATGGCGCGAGTATCGTGAAAATGGCAGCCCAACCTTTNTGNACCATGGCTGTTTACCAAAGTGGTACATAAATCTCGCACCTGCTGGGGATGAGCAGCACCGATGGTGTCAGCCAACACAACCTGATCAGCACCGGCTTGAAGAAACTTGTTAACCAACCTAGTCACAATGAATGGCTCAGTGGGGCCATCAAAAGGACAGGTGAAGGCCACTGCAATGGTGGCGATAACATCGACATTGTCTTGCTTTGCCAATGCAAGAATATCTAAGGTAATAGCCTCTGCCTCGGCCATGCTCATGGCCGCATTTTCCTGTGCCATACCTTCGCTGGCATAGAGCACCATAGTGACGGTTTTAGCACCGGCCGCACGAGCTAACTCATAGCCTTTCATATTGGGAATAAGCGCCAGTGTTGGAGTGGTAAACCCAGCGTTGGCNAGGCCGGCAAAGACCTCCTCGGTAGCAGCCATTGCAGGGACCGCTTTGGGGGATACAAAACTGCCTATTTCAATCTGTGGGACACCCGCCGCCGCAATCGCTTTTACCAATGCAATACGCTCCTCAACAGAGAGTATTTTCTGCTGATTTTGTAACCCATCTCTTGGGCCTACATCGGTTATAACAACACGCCGTTCTGTCATCGAATAATCCCCATGTCTTTCATCTGTGTGATTTTTTCATCGCTTAAGCCTAAGAGCTGAGTCATGACTTCATCGGTGTGCTGGCCAAGTGTCGGTGCTGGAGTAAAGACCTCATCGGAATTTCGCGACAATTTAATAGGATTGCCAGGACCTTTGGTGGAACGGCCATTGGGGTGTTTCAACTCAACCACCATGTTGCGGTGTAATACCTGAGTGTCAGAGAGCGCCTGCCTGAGACTATTTACCGGCGCGCAGGGAATACGTTTAGCTTCGAGCAGAGACAACCAGTATTCACAGGTATTAGTAGCTAACAATGTNTTCAAGGTGCTGTTAATGATTTCTCGGTCTTGCCAGCGACCGGGTTGACTATCNTATTTTGCATCATCAAAGACAGGCGAACGAATCACCTGTTTCANATTTTGCCAAAAATTATCGGTAATGACCGCAATCACGATAAAGCCGTCAGAGCAGGTGAAAGTGTCATAGGGCACATGCACAAAATGGCTGTTGCCGATGGGGTATGGATCAACTCCTGATAAGAAATGCATGGTGGCCATGTAGTTGAGCATAGAAATCTGGCAGTCCAACATTGAGATATCGACATGCTGGCCCATCCCACTTCGCTCACGCTCATACAGGGCAGCTAAGATACCCATCACCCCAAACATACCGCCACCAAGATCACCAATAGGAATACCCGCGCGCACCATGTGCTGCTTATTTGCGCCAGTAATTGACATGCCTCCACCCATTGCTTGGGCTACTTGATCAAATGCCGGTCGCTTACTGCCGGGGCCATCGGAGCCAAAACCGGAAACGGTACAGGTGATAATGCGCGGATTTACTGAACTCAGTGACAGATAGTCAATACCCAAACGTTCGGCCACCCCGGCACCAAAATTACTAATGACGATATCAACGTTCTTCACCAAATCTTTGAACAGTGATAGCCCCTGTTCCGTTTTAAGGTCTACCGCAACACTCTTTTTGTTACGATTTAAGGTGATATAGTAGGCACCCATACCATCTAATGAGTTATTCGGGTCGGTGGCCAACAGTTTGCGAGTACNCTCTCCCTGACAGGGTTCAACCTTAATGGTCTCAGCACCCAGGTCAGCCAGTATCATGCTGCCATAGGGGCCAGATAACATATGGGTCAAGTCGAGTACGCGAACATTAGACAGAGCTTGATTCATCGTCGTTTTTCCCACGCTAACATCTGCACAGAGCTCCGTCCGCGCAAGACATCAGCAACGACTCTATCAACGGTGTCATAGACAGTTTGCATATCGCACCGGGGCTTATCTAAGGTATAAATATTCATCTATCTCCAAAATGCTATTGCCACCAGAAAAGTCTACTCAACCGGGGTACTGACCTGTAAAATAAAGCGATTGTGCATAGGCCGTTGGAAAAATTGTTTTATTTGGTATATTGTTATACCAAAGTATCAAATTGGGTACAACCTCTATTTTTCGCTAACTAATAATAAAAAGGGAATCTTATGAAGCCCACTGCAGGCTCCATACTGTTTAGTCATAGCCAACGCGATAAAGTATCAGAGGAGTTGCCTTCACCTCTGTATCATCAGCTCTACAGCCTCATTAAAAGCTACATTATTGATGGCACACTTCATCATGGTGAAAAACTGCCCAGTGAAAGAGAGTTAATTGAAGTATTTGATGTATCGCGTATTACCGTTAAAAGAGCGGTTAATGAGCTCGCCGCAGAAGATTT
>JGI24538J26636_10000484_pt1 | contig 11481 bp, 5 predicted proteins | sample SouAtlMetagenome_FD_26636 | JGI IMG/M metagenome (IMG submission 26636) | reverse complement strand
TAATAACATATTCTTGACCAACATTTTGAGAGTTAATTGATAAACTGAATAAAAAAACAAAAGCTAAAAGACCGCTTCGCCAAATTGATTTAGTTACGTTTTGAGTAGTTTTTTTCATTGTATTTATTTTTGGTTTATAATTATTTATTTGTTTTGTTTGTAAATTTTCCAGTCTTGCATCTTATCTTCACCAAGGGTAGATTTTAATTTCCCATAGAGTCTGTTATAGACCTTTTTTAATTCTGCCTTTTTGGTTTCAGGATCCTGTGCATACGTGCTTCTAATTGTATTCACTTCATGAAAACGTTTCAGTTGAATCTTNTATACTTTTGCTGTTTNTTCCTGGTTTAAAGAAAGCACTTCAGATATCTCATTTGTTATTTTAGAAGCACGTTCTTCATTAGTCTTTTGAGAATACACATTTGTGGCTAAAACCATTAAGAGAAGTAGTAAACTAATTTTTTTCATAATTGAACTGTTTTAAGATTATAAACTTAGTAGAAGATTGAAAACTAAAGGTTTATGATTTGCTCAGAAAGTTAAATTATTTAGCCAACTCTTACAGGCTATAGAAATTTTAAGCCTTAATGATAGANATTAAACTTTTTAGTCAGAAAGTTAAATTATTTAACCAACTCNTACAGGCTATAGAAATTTTAAGCCTTAATGATAGAAATTAAACTTTTTAGTAGGTTTATTTTTCTAGTTTATAACAAGTTTTGCCATTTTAAGGCTTTTACCTTAGTTAAATAACTGTTTAAAAGATACTTATAGCTTTGAATTTTTTTCAGGAAGAGAAGAAGATAAATTAGTATTTTTATCAATATCATTATTAATGTTAAACAAATTCTTGAGTTTTCATTCCAATATAAGACACTACTGAAGTATCTCACATTTTACGGCTAATTGTGAAATTTCAATCAAAGTCAATTGATGTGCTAAAAAAGGTTCCTTTAATTGGTAGTGTTGCACTAGGAAGTGATTTATTAGAATCATCATCAATTACATCACCTTTGCCTGTAATTTTTTGCACAATCATTAAGCTTGGTAAAAATAACCGTCTATGAAAAATAACTTCTGATACATATTATTTTACTTAATAAAAGAACATTATATAAAATAAAGCAAAGGGTAGTTTAAATTTTATTCAATACAGTCTGCTTTATACTATTACTAGGTAATTTAAAACGTTTCACTGAAGGCTTTAGGAGTTTTACCATAGAATTTCTTAAATAAGGTGCTAAAATACTTGGGATCATTAAAACCAGATGCGTAGGCAACTTCACTAATACGCATGGTTTTATTGTTTTTTAGTAACTCTGAGGCATGATTTAATTTAATTTTAATTACTAAGTCAACAGGAGACATATTTGTCAAGCCTTTTAACTTTCGAAATAACTTAGACCGACTAAGGCCTGTTTTTTCAGATATTAAATCAATCGAAAATTCACTATTGGTAATATTCATTTTTATAATCTCAACTATATCAGATAAGAAATTTTCGTCGTTAGATTTCACCTGCTGTTTAGGATCTAAGCTTGATTTAGAGATTTGAGTAATGGGTTGTCTTGAATTCAAAAGGTTAACAATCAATGCATTTAATATTTTCATATTAAATGGTTTTTCTAAATACGCATCAGCCCCAATTTCAAGACCTTCAATTTTGTCATCAACATCGTTTAAGGAAGTAATCATAATCAAAGGAATATGACTTGTTTGAAAATTGGTTTTTATAGTATTACAAAGCTCTTTTCCACCCATCACAGGCATCATTACATCCGTTATAATTAAATCTAGATTTTTTGAAAGCGCTATTAAAAGTGCTTCTCTGCCGTTAGGGGCATCAATCACAGTATATTTCTTTTCCAACTCAAATTTAATGGTGGCTCTTAAGTCCTCATTATCCTCTACTAGCAATAAGGTTTTATTACTAGTAATACCCTCTTGAATAGACTCTGAATCGAAAACTTCTGACTCTTTAACAAACAAGTCCTTTTCGTTATAATGTTCGCTTCCCTTTTTAAGAGTTAAAGAAAAGGTGGATCCTATATTCTGTTTACTTTTAAACTCAATTGTTCCCCCGTGCAATTCAATAATTTTTTTGGAAATCATTAAACCAATTCCAGAGCCTGAAATTCCTTTATTGTTAATATTAGTTCCTCTAGTAAATCTTGAAAATAATAATTTATGTTCATCTTCTGGGATTCCTATTCCATTGTCTATAAAATCAATTTGGACATTTTTATTATTTACTAAAACCTTAATTTCGATTTGCCCCCCATCCTCGCTATATTTTATAGCATTTGAAATTAAATTATAAAAAATTCGTGATACTTTAGTTTCATCAAACCATAAATAAACCTTTGGAACTGATAAAGATATATCAATAGACTTTTCAATGAGCAGAGGCTCAAACTCAGCAACAGTTCTGTGTATTATTTTCTTTAAATCTACTTTTTTAACTGACAACTTTAGCATCCCTCGGTCTGCCTTTTGAAAATCTAAAAGTTGTGTTACATATTCATTTAAATTTTGTGTATTTCGTTGTATTAGCTCAATACTATTTTGAAATTTGTTTTTTTCTGAAAGTTGAGAAACCAATAATTGAATTAAGGTAACAGGAGTTCTAATATCGTGTGCAACTTCGGTAAAGAATTTTATTTTGTTATCATTAAACTGATCAGCTCTTGATTTTTTTATTAGAATTAATAGATACCCTAAGACAAGTCCTAGGAATATATATACTAAAAAAGCGAAATTACTTAACCAAAACGGTTGTTTAATAATAACGTCTATGCTATAGATTTCTGAAGATAAAACGCCATCTACATTTGTAACTTTTGTCTCTAAAGAATAGGAACCTGCAGGTAATTTTGAATAGACGGCTTGTCGACTATTTTTTGATAGGTTTGGTTGGTTGTCATAGCCCTTTAATTCCCAACTGAATACTTGTTTTTTTGACCCATGAAGCTTGGGGGTCTCAAAATTAAAACTTAATGAATTTTGATTGTAATTTAGTTCGATTTTATCAAGAAAATTTATGTTTTTATCAAGGATTGTAGCGTCTGGTGCAACCCCATTAATTTTGAATTCAGAAACATAAATCTTTAAGTCTTCTTTCTCACTTGATAAATCTTTAGGGCTAAATAGCGTTGCTCCTTTGGGACCTCCAAACGCCAAACGGCCAGTATTAGATTGCGTGGATGCACCAAAACCAAACGATTTAATAGTTAAGCCATCAGCCGCATCAAATTTTCTGATAATGCCTCTTTTTGGATTAAGCTTCCATAGACCCGAATAACTTCCCAACCATAGGTTTGCGTTAGCATCTTTTTGAATCGAAAATACAGTTCCCGATTCAAAATTTAGCTCTTTATTTAGGTGCTTAATCTCTTTAGTCGTTAAATTATAGCTTAAAAGCCCTTGCGTATTTCCAATCCAAATACAATTGTTGATTTCATCAAAACACAAAGAATAAATCTGTGGAATATTTTCAATGGCCTTATTTTTAATCGGTCTTATTTTTTTGGTTCGTTTATTAATTTCCTTCAAGCCGCTAGCAGACCCCACAAATATAAGGTCTTGATTATTAGAGATAATAGACCGCGCATTCCCCGTCTTATAACTGTTAACTAAAACACCGTTTTGATAGTGTTTTACAGGACCATCAATCCCTCCGACCCAGACTTCACTTTTGTCAACATGAGTGGCGAAAATTAATTTAGATTTATTGTTATCTTCAATTAAAGGAAAAACATCTGTTTTTCCTGTTTCTGGATTGAACTTAATTAATCCACTACCATACACTCCTAAAATAAGATGGTTATTGTACTTATTTATAGTTAATACTGCCTTGTTTGCTAAATCTGGGTTCTTATTAAAATTAGTCCACATTCCATCCGGAGAAAGCTTACTAATTCCGTTTTCTGTTCCAAACCAAACAGTATCACTTTCATCAAAATATATAGAACGAATATTGTTATTATGTATACTATTTGACTTGTATGGCACATAAGAAATATTATTAAATGGATTGTTTTTTGGATACACCAAATCAATACCAATTTCTCTCAAACCCAGCCAATAAACGTTTTCATCATCCACAAAAATCTCATAAATACTATTTTGACTTAAAGAGTTAAGTTTATTGGGATCATGTTTTAAAGTCTTAACAATATTTAAATCTTGATCTATTACTAATAACCCCATACCTTCAACAGAGATTAAGGCATTATTTTCTCTATCAAAATCAATAGATCTTGCCGTAAATGTATCAACTTGACTATCATATAAGTCTACATTTTTAGTGTTTTGTGCATCAATTACAAAAAGTCCCTTTTGATACGTTCCAGCCCAAATTCTATTTTGATTGTCAAAATCAAAATCAAGTGTTTCAATGCCCTCTAAAAGTGTATGCTGATACACAAGTTGATTGGAAGTCTCTAAATAACTATACACATTAATCCCATTAGTTGAGGCAACATAAACCTTGCTATCTCTTACATGGATCTTCCTATTAAAACGGGTTTTAGAATGTCGTAATTTACTGGTTTTATTGGATTCTAAATCGTGAATTAGCAGTCCGGATTTAAGTCCAATTACTAAGGTATGATCATTGAGCAACTCAAAAGATAAAAAATTAAAATTTTTGAGACTTAATATGGATTTAAAATTGTCCTGTTCATACTGGTATTTCAGCAGTTGTCCTTTAGAGCCCAAAACGAAGATATTTCCTGCAATATTAATAATATCTTCAACCCCGTCAGAAACATACGTATCGTACCTTTTAAATTCATGTCCAGAATATTTATTTAGACCTTGAGAAGTTCCAATCCACATATACCCCAAACTGTCTTTTTCAAAAGCACGCGCAGCACCGCTACTAATCCCATCATAAACACCAAGATGTTTAATTTGCTGCCCATGGATTAGAGAAGAAAAAAAAATTAAAACAAAAAGAATTGAGATAGAAACTTGTTTTTTCATTACAACGATTTACTTCACTAAAATACAATTTTTTAAATGAGTAATGTCTTTACAATTAGTAGTTTTTTTGGTTTTGCTTAGATTTCATGACCTCTTTTAGCCACCAATCTCTATTTGGATTGTATTTATATTGTTTTTTTAATGTGGTTGCTTGATCTCTAAGGTTTTGTTCTATGTCATCATAGTTAACAATATCAATTAAATTATTCATTTCACCAGGGTCATTTTTAAGGTCATACAACTCATCAATATCATTGGCTAAAAAAGAATCTACCAACTTATATCTTTCTGTTCTAACAGCAATTTGATTTGGTCCGGCATACGGCCAGTAGCTATCTACATAATATTCAAATAAAATTGCTTTTCTCCAGTTCTTTTCTTTTTCACCCTTCAATAAATTTACCATCGACTCTCCTTGCATATAGTCTGGTTTTTCTATTCCTGCTAGATTCAGAATTGTCGGAGCCATATCGATGTTCAAACATTGTTCTTTTACTTGGGTACCTTCTTTAATTATTTTGGGATAACGAATAAGCATGGGAACACGCATAGAGTTTTCATAAGCTAAGCGTTTGTCTAAAAAAGTATGCTCTCCCATAAAATACCCATTATCACTAGTGTAAATAATTACAGTATTGTCTAGTTCACCCATTTCCTCTAAAGTAGTTAGAACCCTTCCAAGAGATTCATCAATAGCAGCTAAACATCGCAAAAGTTGCATATTCTTATCATAATTTATTGGCCATTCTTGTTCTGGCAATTCAGACGGAATTGGAAGATTCTTCTTCCAAGCAAAACCGTAGGTTTTTTTTCTTTGCCATTCAGGCTTCCCTTTAAAGGTTTCTTTATGCGTATCATAAGGTGGTGTAGGCAATTCCTCGTCTACATATAAATCTGCATGTCTTGGAGCTGGAAGATGCGGTTGATGCACCGCTTTGTGCCAAAGATTTAAACTAAACGGTTTGTTTGTATTTCGTTTTTCTTTTAACCAAGTAATTGCTTTATCTGTAAGAATATCTGTCATATATCCTTTTTCTTGATACTCGCGTCCATTTTCATTGACCGGAGGATCAAAATATTTCCCTTGACCTTTAAAACTAAACCAGTAATCGAAACCGGGTCTTATGTGAGCTTTTCCTCTTGAATGTGCCATATGAATTTTACCCACATGCGCTGTTTCATACCCCGCTTTTTGTAAGTGACTAGAATAGGGAGCAAATTTATCCCAGTTTGGATCTACATGACGATTATTTTGGTTTGCACCATGAATATGAGGATACGTACCCGTTAAAAAACTAGCTCGAGATGGGGAACATATAGATTGTGTTACGAAAAAATTCTTAACATTTACACCTTCTTTTGCTAATCGATCAATATTTGGTGTTTTTAAAAATGGATAACGACCAGAAAACCCAACGGCATCAAAAGGTTGATCGTCTACCATAACGAATAAAAAGTTGGGCTGTTTTATATTAGAAGTCTTTTCTTTTTTTTGAGCATTTAACCCTAAGCTACAAATTAAAAAAACAATTAAAACTCCAACCGACATTCTATTTTCTTGCATTTAATTTTCTGTTATGAATCAATTACAAATAACAATTTATTCTGTAATTAAATAGTTTCATTATAGGTCAATTTGTTTAAAAAATTGGTCAGAGCATTTATTTAAAGACATAATTTTAAAAGTATCGTTTTTTATAAAAGACTATAAAAGTGTTTAATTAAATTATTTACAAATGTTGTTAAAAAATAATTGATAAAACAAAGACTTAGTACAAGATGAATTAATGGAATGAAACAGCTCTATACTACTAATGTTTGTTATTGCTTATTTAAAATAAACTTTTTTATATTAAAAAACCTATTTTGGTGCGTACCTTCTTTTGGCTGTTTTCATAACAACTTCTCTATCAAATGACATTTTTTTTGTTTTAAAATCAGCATATAACTCCATCTGATCTGTATAGTGTGGGCTTTCTGGTCTTCGGCTATTTCCAAACGAAATAACAGATTCATAATATGTTTTAGTAGGTGTAAATCTTACCAAGCCAATATAAGACTCTCCGTGTGTAATTTTTATACGTCCATCTTTATAAGGCACACCACGCATTGCAGTGACCACATCAGGTAGTCCAAAAATAGGAAGTTCTTTGGTTCCTCTTACTAACTTTTGTAAATCTCCCAGCTGAATACGATCACTATTAAAATACGTTTTTAGATGCTCTTTTGTAATTTTCAAAGCCTTATACAAGGCTTGATGCGTAAAAATACGGTCTTCACCTAATTGATCATAAAAAGGTCTTAGCTGGTAATATAGTGAAGCATAAGCTCCTGCTCCGTAAGAAGTAGGGTTCGTAATTCTATCCCAATTTTGAATTTCTGATAATAACACGCTAACGTCTGGGTAGTCTGCCGGTTTCATCTCAAACAAAGGATTTAAATCCATAAAATTATACTGTAAAGGTGTGGGCAATTGATGATCGTATTTTATGCGTTTAAAGCGCTCATAGTCGATACGTTCTTCTTCTTCTAGTAACTGTAAAAGTCTTGTAGAACGGTTGTTGTCATAGGTTTCAAAGTTCATTTCTTTTGCAAAATTTTCCGCTATCGGATTGTCTGCCTTTCCAGAAGATTTAAAAGGAGTGTGATTGGCATTGTAAACAAAACCAGAGGCTGGACTAACCACTTGTGGCAAGTCTTTGATATCATAGTAAGTATCCCATAATGTTTTGAGCGTATTTCCAGGAACCACATCAGTCCAATCATAGCCCTTCGCCCTGATAGGAATTTTACCATTGGAGATATAAAAAATAGTATCGTTTCTATCTGCATAACCAATATTATAACCTGGTAACGCTTTCATTTCAAGCGCTTTATAAAAATCTGTAAAATTCGTTGCCTTGTTCATCTTCCACCACTGCTCTATCGCATTAATATTTGTTGTACTTGTTGTTCTTACAGCATATACACCTGTTTTATTTTTTAGGGTTGGACCATAAATACTGTGATAAAATTTTTTCTTAATAGGAATGTTCATACCAAGAAATTTAAAATGAAGTTTTGCTTTAAATTTTTCTAGCTTGTATGCTACTCCATCTACCAAATAGACATCTTTTTTCTTTGGGTGCATTTCTAGCGCGTATACATCTGCCTTGTCTGGATAGTTTACGGTATGTGTCCATCCCAAAAACTCATTGGCTCCTGTTAGTAAGCAAGGTGAACCAGGAAAAGCAGCTCCAATAATATTGGTTCCTTCTTTGCTTACCAGATGGGCTTCATACCAAGAGGTAGGACCTTCTAAGGGTTGGTGTGTATTGATAGTTAAAAAAGTTTCATCAGAACCTGTTCTGCTCCTGCTAACCGCAATTAAATTTGATCCCTTGGTGTCTTGTTCAATTTCATATGGCCAAGACAATGTATTGTTTACTATGCCAGTGACTAGCTTGTCAGCACCATTTGATATAAATAATTGCAGTTGTGTGTAGCGAAGTAATTTTTGAGGTGTGAGTGGAAATAACTTTTTCTCTAATACTTGTTTTGGATGTTTTATAGCAAATGCATTTAATCCTTGAGCAAATGCATCAATAAGTGCAACAAATTTTTCATCAAGCGTGTGAAATTTTTCATTAACAATTTTTTCGGATTGAATAAACTGTGTTAAGAAATCTGCACCAGCTCCTTTTAATCCAATAAGCTTTCCTAACAATCCATTTCCTGCTAAATACGCCTCTTGTATAAGTTTAAAATGATCTTCTGCTTGTGCCCAAGCAAAGCCATAGGCAACTTCTGTATCTAAATCTGCGTAGATATGAGGCACACCATAGTGGTCTCTTACAATCTCAATATTATCTGGATTTATTTGGGAATAGCTATTAAAATTGGTGCTTACAATGAATAGAATGAGAACTAATTTTTTCATACGATTATTTAAAATAAAATTGTTTTTCTATGTTACTATTTACGTTATTAACTTAAAAATGAACTCTTCTGTAAAAAAGTTCTCTTTTGTTGTTTTGATCGAAAATGATTTACACATTATTATTTTGAACTGACTTTTGGGGACCCAGAAAAAATCTATTGGCCTGATATTGATACTCTTTGTAATTTGGTCTTTTCTGTAATGTGCAAAACTCAGCAGGAACTGCTCCTCTGCAATGGACAAATAGTTCTCTAACGATTTCTATCCTAGAAATAATGAAGAAAAAAACAACAAAAGAAAGGTATCCTTTAAAGCAGGTGGAGAAATTTTTAAAGAAGTATTTCATATTATTTTTATAAAACTAAAGAGTATAGCCTGTAAAAATAATACTATTTTTAATTTATATCGAAAAAACTATAAGAAATCAAATTGCAAGTAGAATTGAGTTTTTAAGACCTAGCATTAATATTGTTATCGGTCTAAAAAATGTGTTGGTTATTCGAAAAATAGTTAAACTTCACTACTTTTCAAAACGTAAAAAACCACAATCTAGAAGATTGTAGTTCTTTTACTAAATTATACTTCCTTTTTCAATTGAATCATTAAATAATTTTAAAAAAAATTATTGCGGCAATAAGAATGGGCTCCAATAATAATCTTCTTTTACAATTAAACCTTCTTTGTTTACAGTAATTTAATTGTGATGATATACTTTAGAAATATTACCCGATTTTTTATTTTTAATGCTAATTTCCCACCAAGAAATTATAGTAGTATTATCGGTTCCATCATACTTTAAAAGATCTAGATAACCAATTTCTTTGAGGTTTACAACTTCATATGAGGTATAAAAACTTTATATTAATTTGAATTTGAATACTTAAATTGGATCTCAATCGGAACATCAAACAACCCTTCAAGTTCCTCTCTGTTTTTTTGATAAAATTTAGTTTCTGGCGGAAGACTTAAATTATTCCAAAAGTTTTGATCATAGTCTAATTTATACAAAGACATATCTCTTTGATTATATTCATCACCTTTAGATTTTGTTGTTTCGGAATTGTCATCTAATTTCAAAACAAAAACTTCATGTCTGTAGGCTACTGGAACAAAAGGCTTTGGTGTTTTTCCAGTTTGAATCATAATTCTTTTTATATGTTCAGGCGTTTTAACCTGGAATGTATACTCCCTTTTGTGATAACTCAAATACAGCTTGTTTTGATTGTTATTTTTATAAACATAAATAGCGTCCATAGACGTTCCTTCTTTATGTGTCTTAAACATGTCTAATCTATATATTTTCGCCGTATTTAATCCAATATATAGTGTTATAAAATCACCGTTTTTCTCGCTTCCTTTGATTACTACAATATCATCATCATCATAATTAGTATCCTTTATTTTTTTCCATTTATAAGCGCCCAATGAAATTCCTTTTCGCAGCGGATTATTCCACTCCATATACTGTAATGAGTGTTTTTTTTGAAGGTTTTTTACAAATCTATAATCAGAAGAGGTACGATTGTGACGGATCTTAAATCCATATATACTGGACGAAGGTCCGCGATCTACAACATCAATATACTGTTCAATAAAAAAACGACAAATTTCATCTTCTACAGACCAACGCCTGTATAGCATCCCAAGTGTATGTTTGCTGCTTAGAGTATTCGTTTTAAGTTTTTTAAGGGCATTTTTTACAATTGTTTTTGAACTTTGAATTGATATTTCTTTTAATTCAGTTATCTTATCTTTTAAAACGATCTTTTTATCTTTTAATTTAATAAAGTCTTGAACGCTAATTTTGTAAGTCTCAAAACCTATAGAAGAGACCTTTAGTGTATCCATCAATTCTTTTTTGGAAACAAAAAAACTAAAACTCCCGTCTTCCGTTGCACTAGCTCCTATATTCTTCTTTGAAATACCAATGGAACTATAAGGAACCGGATAGGCATATATATCATATACTAAACCTTCAATACTTATTTTAGATTGAGAAAAAATAAATGATGAACTCATAAAAAGAAGCAACAGTATTAAGGGCTTCAATTTGTGAACTAAATTAATGGTGTTTAGAATCATAATAGTTTCGTTAAATTAGTTTAATAATTAATTCTCAATAAGATTAGCCAACGTTTTGTAAGCTAATTTAGGTTGGTACTCCCTGTTAAATAGCAATGGATAGTTCGTACGCCCCTTTATAGGCCAATCGTTAAGCCAAGAATATTGATCTATAACTCCCCAAAATGTAACTCTACTAATCTTATCCTGGTGTTTCATAAATAGCTTAAAAATATCTTTGTAACGCTTTGCCAATTGTATTTCTATCTCTTTTGGAAGCCCATTGGGATAAGGGTCCATTTTTGGATCTCCTTCAAATTTTGAAAAATTTTGAGTGACTTCTGCGCCAACTAATTCCCAAGGATTTGGCAATACTGTAATATCTAGCTCTGTAAACATCAAGTCAACACCAGCAGCCGAAATATCTAATATCATTTGTTCAATTTCATTTAAACTTGGAGATTTCAATCTCCAGTGTGCCTGAACACCTATTGCATTTATCTTAATACCATTGT
>JGI24538J26636_10000483_pt1 | contig 11502 bp, 8 predicted proteins | sample SouAtlMetagenome_FD_26636 | JGI IMG/M metagenome (IMG submission 26636) | reverse complement strand
TTTCATTTTAAAAGTCCAAACTTCGTTTNNTCTGNGAGGGAGGNATTATTAATANTTAGCNNAGTTCAATGAGCCTCCCCCGTAACTTCAAAGTCTGAATAAATATGCGAAGGAGGGGTGAGGGACCGAAGTCCCTCGAGGAGAATTGATGTTATTTCATTAATAAAAACTTTGTCAAAATCAAGGGAAATAGCGCACTATTTTGTCTAACTCTTCACGTGGTGTTCTATAGCATTGACGGCCATTGTTTATCCTTAAAACAATCTACTGTGGCGAAAGTTTAACACTTATCAGATAAGCTAAACATAGGCCAGACTGCACCAAGTCTTGATCTGGGTCCGTCTGCAAATTGTGTGGTAGCATCAATACTGTATCACACTCAATATTATTAAAGCTTAACCAAGTATCTTCCCACTGCTTTTGCTTGCAGTATTTTTTGATAAGCCTGTTGAATTTCATCAAGCGATATTTCATCCACTAATTCGTTCAGGGTGTTGATCTTAAACTCATTGGCAATTTTTTCCCAGACCTGGGTTTTTTTATCTAGTGAAGCCTCAACTGAATCAATCCCAATCAGCCTGACACCTCTCAAAATAAAAGGGAATACATTGGTATTAAGTGAAATTGAGGCTACCAATCCACAACACGTAACAACCCCATCATACTTTACTTGTTTTAAGGCTTCAGCTAGTATATTTCCACCAACCGTATCAAGCACTCCTGCAAATCTTTCTTTGCCCATTGGTCTTTTGTTTTCCACATCAAACTCTTTTCTCAGGATGACCTCTTGAGCGCCAAGAGTTTTTAAGTAACCTACTTGTTGCTCTTTCCCAGAAAGCGCAATTACATCAAATCCAAGTTTGGATAAAATTGCTACAGAAATACTGCCAACGCCACCGGTAGCGCCTGTAACCAGAACTTCGCCACTTGTAATGCCGTTATTTAAAAGTTCATTGATACTTAAAGCAGCTGTTAAACCAGCAGTCCCATAAATCATTAATTCCCTTAAAGAGATATTATTTGGTTTCTTGATTAGCCAGGCCTCTGGAACTTTTACAAATTCACTATGGCCACCATTTGTGTTCATTCCTAAATCATAACCAGTCATGAAAACTTCATCGCCGGGATGAAATGCATCTGATCTGGATTCAGCAACAATGCCACTGACATCAATACCTGTCACATGTGGAAAAACTCTTGTCACGCCCGGATTTCCTGTTGCACTTAAAGCATCTTTATAATTTAATGATGAATAAGAAGTTTTAATTAAAACTTGACGATCTGCCAAAACAGGCTTTTCAATTTCTTTAACACTTGTTGTAAATTTTTTATCTTCGATTTTCTCTACTACAAAAGCTTTCATATTTTTCCGCTCTTCAAGTGCTTTTTTTACGTCCATTTTTTTTCCTCCGTTTTTATTATTAAGTTGAGGCAAGCTTTTGCTGCCAATATATTAATCTTTGAGTGTTTAAATCTCTATCATTTCATATTTTCTATAGGTAAAAATTCATCCATTAGTGGCTAGATATCTCTTGTTGTATTTCATCTAAAATACTAGGGTCGTCTATGGTTGGAGGAACTTCATAATCTTCACCATCAACAATTTTTTTCAATGTCTTACGCAAAATTTTTCCAGAACGAGTTTTAGGAAGTCGATTAACAATCAAAGTCTCTTTATAGCAAGCGACCGCTCCAATTTTTTCTCTAACCAATGCTACTAGGTTTTTCAAAATCTCATCTTCAGAGATATCGACCCCAGACTTTAATATAACGAATCCAAATGGCAACTGCCCTTTCAGGTTGTCACTTCTACCTATAACTGCACACTCAGCTATCGATTCATGTGAGCCAATAATTTCCTCCATTTCGCCAGTAGAGAGTCTGTGTCCCGAGACATTGATGACATCATCAGTACGCCCCATTACAAACAAGTATCCATCGTCATCGATATAGCCACCATCACCGCTAAGGTAATAACCTGGAAAAGCTTCTAAGTAAGTTTCGTTGAATCTTTCAACACTCCCCCAGATAGTATTTAGACAACTAGGTGGGAGAGGTAATTTAATGGCAATGTTGCCTTGCTGGTTTCTATCTAGACTGTTTCCCTCATCATCTAATATTTGCACCTCAAAGCCAGGCACTGGAACTGTAGATGATCCTGGCTTAATAGGCATTTTTTCAATTCCTCTAAGGTTAGAAGAAATAGCCCAACCTGTTTCAGTTTGCCACCAATTATCAATGACAGGTATATTAAATTTTTCCGTCAACCATTCATAAGTAGGTGGGTCAAGCCTTTCACCTGCTGCAAAAAAAGTTTGTAATGATGAGAGGTCATAGTTACCAATAAATTTACCACTAGGGTCTTCTTTTTTAATGGCACGAAACGCGGTAGGCGCAGCAAACAAAGCTTTGACTTTATGATCGGATATCACTCTCCAGAATGCACCTGCATCAGGCGTCATAACCGGCTTGCCTTCGTATAATACAGTTGTACAGCCATGAATCAACGGTCCATAAACAATATATGAATGACCGACTATCCAACCGACATCGGAAGCAGCCCAAAATACGTCCTCTTGGTTTATNTCATAAATCGCACTCATGCTATATTTCATAGCTACAGCGTGACCCCCATTTTCGCGCACAATGCCTTTGGGTTTANCGGTAGTTCCGGAGGTATATAAAATATACAGCACATCGTCGCCGTTCACCTCCACGCAGTTTGCAGGAATTGCCGCATCACAACAACTCTTCCAATCAAAATCACGACCCTCTGTCAATTTTGCTAAATGTTGCTCTCTTTGATAAATAATACAACTCTTAGGTTTATACTGAGCTATCTCAATTGCACTATCTAACAAAGGTTTGTAAGGGATTATATTTTTCACTTCAATGCCGCAAGAAGCACTCATAATTAGTCTAGGCTTGGAGTCATCAATTCTAACCGCTAACTCAGAAGCGGCGAAACCACCAAATACTACAGAATGAATGGCACCCAACCTAGCACAAGCTAGCATTGCTATTGCAGCTTGTGGGATCATCGGCATATATATAATAACTCTGTCACCCTTACCAATGCCATGCTCTTTCAACATACCAGCACATTTTGCTGTCTCGTCTCTTAATTCACGATAACTGTATGTTTTGATAGTATTAGTAATAGGCGAGTCATAAATTAGAGCGGCTTTTTCACTAAGACCATTATTGACATGGTAATCAAGCGCCATATGGCAAGTATTCATCTTGCCATCAGCAAACCAATGATGAATACCATCTTTATCTTCTGAGAGTATTTTTTTTGGAAAGCTGAACCAATCTATACTTTTGGCTTTTTCACCCCAAAAACTTTCTGGCTTCTGGATTGATTTCTCGTATTCCTCAAAATAAGACATAAGCTGTTTCTATTAATTCTTGTTTACAAACATGTCCATAAACTCGTTAACAGGAGTTTGTTCAATTCTTTCCTTATCAAGACACAATGAGTAAATCCTGTCACTGTGCTCTTTAGAATAAGTACTTTTAAGACTATTAAAAAATTTTCTCTCAAGTAATGGAATGCCCTCCTGGCGACGATTACGGTGTCCTACAGGATACTCTACTTCTACTTTGTCGGTTTGACTACCGTCCTTAAAGAAAATCTGCAGTGCATTGGCAATAGATCTCTTGCCATCATCTAGGTAGTCCTTTGAGTATCTTTTATCCTCACTCAATATCATCTTATTACGAAGCTCATCAATCAATGGATTCTGTTGATGGAAAGAATCTTCATAAAACTCAGCAACTAAATCACCCTCAATCATTGCAACTGCAAGCATATATTGCATACAATGATCGCGGTCAGCAGGATTGTCTAAAGCACCTGTTTTATCAATAATTCTAAGTGCAGATTCATGAGTTGTAACTTCAATCCTTTCTATTTCATCTAACTTTTCTTTAATCTCTGGATAAAGTAATACTGCACACTCTACTGCAGTTTGAGCATGGAATTCAGCTGGGAAAGATATCTTAAAAAGAATATTCTCCATCACGTAAGAGTCATAGCTTTTAGAAAAACTAAACTCTCTACCCTTGAAACTTACATCGTAAAAACCCCAACCTGGAGCAGTCAAAACGGAAGGTATACCCATCTCACCAGCCATCGTCATCATTGCTAAGCGAACTGCACGAGATGTTGCGTCACCAGCAGCCCATGATTTTCTTGAACCAGTGTTAGGAGCATGCCTATAGGTTCGAAGCGAAGAGCCATCAACCCAGGCTTGTGATAAAGCGGCAATAATTTGATCCCTGGTTCCACCTAACATGTGCGTTGCAACAGCTGTGCTTGCTACTCTTACAAGTAAAACATGGTCTAAACCTACTTTATTAAAACTATTCTCAAGTGCAAGAATACCTTGAATTTCATGCGCTTTTATCATGTACTCAAGCACATCTTTTATACTTAATGGTAATTTATGATTCGCAACATTAACACGTGAAATATAATCACTAAGAGCCATAATTGCGCCTAAATTATCTGAGGGATGGCCCCACTCTTCAGCTAGCCAAGTGTCATTAAAATCTAACCAGCGAACCAGGGCGCCAATATCCCAAGCGGCCTTAACTGGATCAAGCTCATAAGATCTGCCAAAAACTCTAGCACCGTTTACTACCGTTGTTCCTGGAACTATTGGACCTAGATGTCTAGTACAATTTGGGTATTTCAAAGCCAACAGACCGCAGCCAATAGTGTCTATCAAACAATTTCTAGCGGTATTTAGAGCCTCTTCAGACTCTACTTTAAAATCAATCACGTAATCTGCGATATCTTGCAGAGCTTGATCTGCTATCTTAATATTTGTATTCATTTATCTAGTCCTTGATAATATACTCAATTTGTTAGTATTTCCACACCCAAATTTTTACTACTGCGTAAGCTAATAACCTAGCGGTTACGGAATACCGGCGCTCGTTTGTGTAAAAAAGCACTCATACCCTCTTTCTGGCCATCAGTTGCAAAAGCCGCCTGAAAATAAAGCCGCTCTGTCCGTAATCCTTCGGCTAGAGGTGTTTCAAGTGCCATATTTACCGCCCGCTTGGCCAATTTTACAGCAGGGGCGTTGTAGCCAGCAATGGTATGTGCGGCCTCTATTGCGGTCTGCATTAAGTCTTTCGCAGCCACTACCCGGGCTACTATACCAACTTGCTTAGCTTCCTGTGCATCAATATTACGGCCCGTCAAAACGAGGTCCATTGCCAGTGCCTTTCCCACGGAGCGGGTCAGGCGCTGAGAGCCTCCAATTCCGGGCAAAATACCTAGTTTTATTTCTGGATTACCAAACTGGGCGTCTTCCGAAGCAATGATAAAGTCACAAAGTAGGGCCAGCTCACAACCACCACCAAGAGCAAAGCCACCAACCGCGGCAATAATGGGTTTGGAAATACTGCTTACCTCATCCCAGGGTGACAGAAAGTCATCCATATAAAATTCGGTAAAACTCTTTTCTGCCATTTCTTCAATGTCTGCTCCAGCAGCAAAGGCTCTGGAACTTCCGGTAATAACTATGGCGCCAATTTTTGGATCGGCATCAAATTCCTTTAAGGCAGCAAGGGTTTCCCGGGCTAATTGACTATTTAATGCATTTAGCTGTTTAGGTCGGTTCAGCGTAATCAAACCCACCCCATCTCGACGTTCTACCAATATCATTTCTGGCTCGGCCATAGTCTGTGGCTGGCTGGTTGTTTTTGTATGCGTTTTTTTTGCCTTCATAAGTGTCACTCCTAATTATTTAGTTAAAGGTTTTTTGTGTTGCTTTATGTGTTTGTTTCGTTTATCTGTCTCGTCGTCTTCAGGTAGATCATAGGCACCATGGCCTCCCATCAATTCAGCCAGGATCGACTCACGGTGTTCACTCAAGCCTGGAGAATGAAGGGGTTTATTAACATCAATTTCTTCATGGCCATGCATCTTAATGGGGTTGCCGGCTGTTTTTAATGGTATTTTTGACGGCCCCTGAACCTGTACAATCATGTCCCGAGACAGCAACTGTGGGTGGTCGAACAACTTGTCAATGGTATTGATTGGTGAACATGGCACACCTACTTCATTGAGTGCGTCAATCCAGTGGGCCACCGGTTTTTTTTGTAGCACTTTTTCGATCTCCACCACCATTGCTGGTCGATTTCTACAGCGCAGATCATTAGTAAGAAAGCGCGGATCAAGAGCTAAACCAGGATTCTCCAGCACATCAGCCAGCAACATAAATAGGTTGTCGTTGCCAGCGGCAATAACAATTTTGTCATCTTTGGTTTTGAAGCTTTCAAAGGGAGCAAGGGAGGGATGAGAGTCACCAGTACGATTGGGTACAACCTTCTCAACATCATAGCGTGCTAGGGCGGTTTCCATCAATGCTGCCTGACAATCAAGCATGCCGATATCTACCCGTGTACCCTGTGCATCTTTGGTTCTGCTGTAAAGGGCCGAAACGATTCCCACCGCTCCAAACAGGGCTGCACCAAGGTCCCCAAAACTGGTTCCCACGCGGGCGGGCTCGCCATCGGGCCAACCGGTGAGGCTCATAATACCACCCATAGCCTGAACCACCATGTCATAGCCAGGAAACTCTTTATAGGGCCCTGAATGGCCAAAACCAGAAATGGAGGTATAAATTAAATGTGGATGGGTCTTTGCTAGTCGCTCTGAACCATAACCCAGCCGATCCATGACGCCGGGGCGGAAATTTTCCACCAGCACATCAGCGGTATCAAAAAGACGCTCCAGTAACTCTCGGTCACGGGGCGACTTGATATCCAAAACAATGCTTTCCTTACCACGATTAAAACAATTGAAGTAGACCGATTCCTTTTCGATAAACGGACCAAAGGCACGGGTATCATCACCAGTACCAATCTTTTCAACTTTAATAACCCGGGCACCTAGATCGGCTAACACCATGGTGCAGTATGGGCCGGCTAAAACCCGCGAAAAGTCGAGTACAGTTACCCCATTTAAAGGGCCTTTTTTTAAAGGTATTTCATCCATAGTTGTTCTATTGCATCCTGTTAATTTTCTTGTAAGATCCAACTGGCTGCCTTTTCGGCAATCATTAATGTTGGACTGTTTGTATTACCACTGGTAATAGTGGGCATAATGCTAGCATCCACCACTCGTAAGCCGCGGATACCATGCACCCTTAATTTACTGTCAACCACGGCCAGAGGGTCAGTATGCTGGCCCATCTTGGTTGTACCCACTGGGTGGAAAATAGTAGATGCAATATCACCGGCTACCTGAACTAGCTCATCATCCGTCTGAAACTGGATGCCTGGCTTGATTTCAGTAGGCTGGTATTTTTTTAGGGCTTGCTGTTTGGTTATGTTTCGTACTACACGAAAACTATCGGCCGCTACTTTGCGATCCTCTTCAGTAGTAAGGTAATTAGGGACAATGGCCGGAGCCTGATAAGGGTCGGCTGATTTAAGTAATACTGTGCCCCGGCTAGTTGGATTCAGGTTACAGACACTGACCGTAATCGCTGAAAAATCATGCAAAGGTTGACCAAAGGCTTCCAAACTGAGGGGTTGGACATGAAATTCTATGTTGGAATGCTCGATAGCTGGATCACTTTTGGTAAAAAGGCCTAGCTGTGAAGGCGCCATACTCATGGGGCCCGTTCGCTTTAATGCATATTCAAGAGCAAAAGCTGCCTTACCCATCAGGGTAGAAGCCATTTTATTGAGGGTTTTTACTCCCTCCACACCATATACAGTTCGAATTTGAAGGTGATCCTGCAGATTGCGGCCGACGCCTTCAAGGGCATGCTCAACCCCAATACCAACACTGGTAAGATGTTCTGGTGAACCAATGCCTGATAGTTGCAAGATCTGTGGACTGCCAATAGCACCGGCACTGAGCACCACTTCCAGATTAGCTTCTACTGTAAGGATTTCACCCCCCACGCCGACATTCACAGAAGTACATCTTTTATTCCCATCGGCATCCTGGCTAAGATTGAGTTTGGTGACCTGGGCATGAGTCCAAATCTCTAGATTGGAGCGGTCTTTGACCGGCCGTAGGAATGCCTTTGATGTATTCCAACGCCAGCCTGAGCGCTGATTAACATCAAAGTACCCAACACCGGTGTTGTCGCCACCATTGAAATCGTCAGTTGGTGGGATTCCTGATTGTGTTGCTGCATTTGCATAGGCCTCCAGAATTTCCCAATTCAGACGCTGTTTTTCTACCCTCCATTCTCCACCAGAGCCGTGTAGACGAGCTCTTTTTTGTAATTCAGGATCTAAGCTATTGGCACCACCATCAAGCCGATAATAATCTTCGTGGGCTTTAAAGTCCTCAAGGCTGGATGACCAGGACCACTCAGTGTCCCCGGTTAATTCCGCCCAATGGTCATAATCCCTTGCCTGTCCGCGCATATAGATCATGCCATTAATGGAAGAACAGCCACCTAAAGTTTTACCACGTGGATACAACAGGGATCGGCCATTAAGGCCTATTTCTGGTTCAGTGCTGAATTGCCAGTCAGTACGTGGATTATTGATGCAGTACAAGTAACCCACAGGAATATGAATCCAGTGGTAATTGTCCTTACCTCCGGCTTCCAACAATAATACGCGTTTCGAGTTGTCAGCGCTTAGACGGTTGGCCAGCAGGGCGCCAGCGGTGCCGGCACCAACAACAATATAGTCAAANTTNATTGACATTATTTGGCAACTGGCATTGCAAATTCTGCACCATCAGCCATATCCTCTGGCCAGCGCTGCATAATAGATTTTTGCTTGGTATAAAAACGAACTCCTTCTTCCCCATAGGCGTGCATGTCACCGAATAAGCTTTTCTTCCAGCCACCAAATCCCTGCCACGCCATGGGAACTGGAATAGGCACGTTAATACCCACCATACCTACCTGTATTGTGCGATTAAATAACCGTGCCACGCCACCACTACGGGTATAGCAGGAAACGCCATTGCCAAATCGATGAGCATTAATAAGCTCAATAGCCTGCTCCACCGTATCAACTCGAACACAGCACAAGACTGGGCCAAATATTTCTTCTTGATAAATTTTCATTGTGGGCGTGACCTGATCGAATAAAGTGGCTCCCAAGAAAAAGCCCCCTTCAAATCCAGGTACAGAATGATGTCGCCCATCTACAAGTAATTGCGCCCCTTCTTCAACACCTGCATCAATGTAACCGCTTATGCGATGACGAGCAGCACTACTAATAATCGGTCCCATCTCGCTTTCTGGTTCCATTCCCGATCCAATACACAGTTTTTGAGCACGCTGTGTCAACAAGGGCATTACCCGATCAGCTGCATCAGCTACTAGCACAGCAACCGAAATAGCCATGCATCGCTCGCCAGCAGAACCGAAAGCAGCCCCCATAAGACCATCAACTGCCTTAGATATATCTGCGTCTGGCATCACCACCATATGGTTTTTGGCGCCGCCTAGAGCTTGGATGCGTTTGCCATTTGCAGCACCTCGCTGGTATACCGCATTGGCTATGGGGGTGGATCCAACAAATGACAGAGCCTCTACATGCGGATGATCAAGGAGTGCTTCTACAGCCAACTTGTCACCCTGCAAAACATTAAACACCCCATCAGGGAAGCCAGCTTCCTTGATAAGATCAGCCATCATCAGCGAAGGGGTAGGATCAGTAGGAGACGGCTTAAGAATAAAAGTGTTGCCACAGGCAATGGCTACTGGAAACATCCAAGCGGGAACCATCACAGGAAAATTAAATGGGGTAACTCCAGCGACAACACCAAGGGGCTGACGCATGGTCCAGTTATCCATGTTAGTGGACACTTGATCCGAAAAATCACCTTTTAGCAGCTGGGGAATACCACAGGCAAACTCAACAATATCGATGCCTCGCTCAACTTCACCCATGGCATCAGAAAACACCTTACCATGTTCAATGGTGATTGCCTTAGCCATAGCCTCTTTGTTCTCCTGCATCAACACCAGTAAACGGTTCATTTTACGAGCTCTGACAATTGGGGGTACTTCTGACCAACTTAAGAAGGCCTTGCGTGCATGGACTACGGCCTGATTAACGTCCTCAACAGTTGAATACTGTACATATGCACAGACTTCTCCGGTGGCTGGATTAAAAACCTCATTCCCGTCAGAACCTGTTGGTTGAAGATGTTGTCCTGCCATATAATTGCCTATCAATTTAACACTGTCCTGATCAATGATGTCTCTTACACTAGTCATATTACTACTCCTCTAATTGTTGTAAACTTAAATATTTATTAGGCATCAATAAGGTTACCTTGCTTCTATGGGACTGACTTTTTGCATACTTGGGCCTATATAATCTGCATTTGGTCTTATTATTCGGTTATTATTTCTTTGCTCAAAAATATGAGCACACCATCCAGTAACCCTTGAAAGAACAAATATTGGAGTAAATAGTTTGGTTGGAATTTTCATAAACTCATATGTTGAAGCGTGATAAAAGTCAGCGTTTGCAAGTAGTTTTTTTTCTCTCATCATAACTGCTTCAACTCTCTCAGATACAGCATATAAATATTTATCATTTACTTCTAGAGATAATTTTTTTGACCACTGCTTTATAACCTTATTGCGTGGATCAGATTCTGTATAAACTGCGTGTCCAAAACCCATCACGAGTTGCTTTTTAGATAGTATTTTAAGTAACTCTGCCTCAGCAACATCAGGGTCATTCCACTGAGAGAGCATAGCACTAGCTGCTTCATTTGCGCCTCCATGTAATGGTCCGCGTAATGTCCCAATAGCGCTTGTCACTGATGAGTGAATATCTGAAAGTGTCGATGCACAAACTCTTGCACTAAAAGTGGAGGCATTAAATTCATGCTCAGCATACAATATTAAAGAAACACTCATCACTTGTTTGAAGAGTTCACTAGGCTTTTTACCGTGCAAAAGATGTAAAAAATGCCCACCAATAGTATCATCATCTGTTTCTGTATCAATTCTTTTTCCATGATGAGAAAACTGATACCAATAGGTAATTATCGATGGAAATACACTAAGCATACGATCAGCATGATCAGCTTGGTTTATAAAGCCTTCCTCTTGCTCTAAATTACCAAGAACTGAACAGCCTGTTCTTAGAACATCCATTGGATGTGAAGTTTTAGGTATACCCTCCAAAGCAGTTCGAAGTTCAGGTTGCAAACCTCTTAATGTTTTGAGTTTTTCTATGTATGCTTTTAATTCCTGTGAGTTAGGTAGTTTCCCTTTCAATAAAAGATAGGCAACCTCTTCGAAAGTCGTATTTTCAGCTAAATCTACTACATCATAACCACGATATGTGAGGCCAGAGCCACTGACTCCAACTGTACATATTGATGTCTCACCTGCACTTTGACCTCTAAGACCGCCACCACCCATTTTTTTTCCACTCATTCCTTCTTCTCCCTGGTAAATGACTCATCTAATTGAAGTTCATATTGATGATAATTTAAAAAATCATACAACTCTTCCCTTGTTTGCATACTGTCTA
>JGI24538J26636_10000481_pt1 | contig 11528 bp, 1 predicted proteins | sample SouAtlMetagenome_FD_26636 | JGI IMG/M metagenome (IMG submission 26636) | reverse complement strand
AGAGGTTTTTCCTGTTCCCTTAATGGGAAGATCGGTTGACGATGAAGATCTGGACGCATTAGAGCGACCTTGAGACCTGGCATACATTGCTTGCCAGTTCAATCTTCTCGTGACATTTCCGGATCCCTTTTCCTTTGGATGTTTATCAGATACCCTCTGGAACGAACCCCAACTCAACTCATCGTTGACGATGTTGGAATCTTCTAGACTTAATGTCCCTGTTCCTTCTTCAGAGGAATCACTTCCAGGATACCATTCATCGTCTCCAATATTTGGGTAATTGGTTTTCACAACATTCCATCCGATGGACTGCCTTAATGCACCATCGACAAACCTGAAGGAATATTTCTTTACCTTGAGATTCCTGGATAGATATTGACTGACAGCGATATGCATGTCCAGTTGGTTGCGAATGAGTATTCCTTGAACAGTTCGTTGTTCATCCTGACTTACGCAGTTAGGGTACCAACAGCATTGACAGGGCTCATGAAAGTCACTTCGAATGTTCATTCTCATTCTTTTTACGTACTCAGCTCTGAGCCTGAACCTTAATGGATCCTGCTCATGAGTTTGAGGGTCGCACGGATTACCACACTGGTAACATCCTCCACTATTACACAGTGGTCTGTACCCAGCTTCGTACGCTATCAAAGTTGTCCAAGTGCAATACAAACACGGATGATGTTCACACTCCAACCCAAACGCTGCAGAGCAGATGCTTAATGCACCACGATTGCATAGGTTCCACATGTCAACACCTTCACTTCTGAAGACATTAACTGTGTCAGGGAATTTTGACATGGATACCATCACATGCTCTTGGAATTCCCTTTCCTGAGGAGACAAAGCATAGGGATCCATTGTCCTTAAGAATTGCCAGTGTCTCCATTCTTCTACGGTCATATGAGGAAGAGGCCTCATATGAGAACGCACCAAGTTGAAATCTGCAGCCCTATGTCCTTGACTTAATGTCTCTGAACACGGCATACACACCTCTGGCCAAACAGCTTGGAATTCTCTTTCCTGAGGTGGTTCAACATAATTTGCTAATTGAAGGGTGAGAGGGATAATTCTCCCCCTGGAATCAGGCCTAGAAGAGACTGACTCCTCATCTGAATCCCTCTCTTCAAATTCCACAGGAGGACCCTGGTATGAATCTCCACTAGACTCATGACCATATTCTCCCCCTGAAGATGACGAAGATGACCTCAAGGGGTCACGTGGAGGAATCATCTGTTCCCATCTTTCATATGCGGTTAATCCGCGATGCCATTGTTCAGAATCCTGTCTGGAGAAAACTTCAGGAACTCCTGATTCGGATTCAGAAACTGGTGGAGGAATGAAAGAGGATGTAAAAGGCTGATTAGGGATTAATTCCCCAGTTAACACAGGTGGTGTTTCAGACTGATCATCTTGTTCAACCTCATTTTGTGATGCAAATCTTCCCGTCCGCTTTTTAAGATATCGGGTACGCCAAGGCAAGGAGGAAAACATTTTTATTATAATTTCCTCTGTGTCAAACTCCTCATCCGATGTATAGATAATATCATCATCACCTTCAGGATCAAGTACGGCCGTGGCAAGGAAAGGGAAATCGCTTAATGCGAGTTCTCTATCCATAACCCGATATTCCTCAAGTGCTCCCTCATGTTCCTCCTGACCATCAAAGACAGGAGGTAGAGGTTCAGGCATAGTGCTTCCCAGTTTTTTGGCATCTTTACCACGTTCTTCGGCTTGTGCTGGGCTTAATACCAAGCACATTGCTTTCAGAAGAATTACTCTAGTGGACGACAGTGCCTTGGTAAGGATGTCCGCCACTTCAATATCTCCGGAAATATGTTGGAGATTCATCAACCCAATCTGGCGTGATTGAACCAAAGTGTCTGCCCGTATCTTAAGATGTCGGGTACGCCAAGAGCAAGGTTGATTGGATTCAAGCAATTGTACACAAGGTTTGTTGTCTATTGCTAGCCAAACTTGCCACTTTCCAAGATCAAGTTCACCCAAGAGAGCTCTGACACTTAATGTGCCAGTGAAACCCTCTCTAGCTGCCTGGAGTTCGGACTCTGTAGTAGACATGGACTTAAGCTCCTGTTTACCACATCTCCAACAGACAGGGGCGCCAGCCACGGTGATTATAAAACCACCTATAGATACCTCATTGGTAGCTGATGGAGCATATGATGCATCCGAGAAAGCCACCATAGAGTATGATCTAAACATTTGGCTGAACGGCACAAATGACGGAAAGTCCTTAACGTACAAATCCGCTTGAGTGTGAAGGCCTTCTGGCCCAGGATAATACATACCATGGTCCTGCGTAGCTATTAANTAGCGCAGGATACATTTACCAATACGGCANGCTCGAGCAGGTTCAATGGTGGCTAGCGAGCAGCATCTGCTAACTGCGTAAGCCACATCCAGCCGCGTGCGACCAGACACCCACAGCACTTCTCCAGCAATTGACTGGGCAGACTTAACCACTGCATCCATGGCCTTAACAGCCGGAAGCATTTCTTGCAAAGCAAGATTGGCTGCCTCCTCTTGTGACTTTTGCTTTGGGTCCGTGAGAACACACTCATCAGGAGAAATGGGTTGCTTGCTTGAATTGACAACCTCGTGGCGTTCCACAATGTCGCTTGTATATGGTGCTTGGTCCAAGAAGTACCCGCCATTAAGCAGCTTGGTAATCCTGGTTGCACAAAAGGTAACCTGGTGGTCCTTATATGTGCACTCACCGTCTGAGCATGTCCAGATGGCCTTAACGGCGCTGAGAACTGCTTCAACAACGTCTCTGGTGCTTGAGACCAGGATATCATCAACGTAAGTGATGACATATCCACACGTGTTCATTCCCAGGAACTTGTCGATCAAAGTCACCAGAGAATTCCTCCACTGCAGTTTAGACTTAAGGACATAAACTGGTGTGGACACTATCTTCCACATGGAAGAGTCAGTTTTAAGTTGTTTGAACCGATAAATCATGAATGCAGTTGCCACCCTTAATGGGGTCATCTTGCTATCACGTTCATCGCCCCACGCCCGTGGCGCTTCTCGCAGGCCATAAAGTGCCTTGCGGACGATCCAGATCTCACCATGTTCAGTGGCACCCGCCATGGCTGCCACATTCGGTGCCCAGACCAGGATCAAATAGGTTAGTTTAAGATACGCATTGAGAAATGCGGTGGAGACATCAGTTGTGCCCACCTCCCAATTTCGCATTGCAGAGATTCTGAGACCTGTCCTTAAGGACGTGATCTCAATTCCTCCACTATATATTTCTTGCTTTGAAAGCTGAGGTCCTGTGTTGAAATTACCACAAACCACTATTCGCGCTTTGAATTTGCGGGGAGGTTTAATGGTGAAGACACCCTTTCCAGGAAGCACCTTAGCATTAGGCTGAGATTCCAGAAGGGCTTGAACCAAATGTGGCTTAATGCGCACAATGGCCTCCTTGTTAACCAACGAGTTAACCTCAGACTGGATAGCGTCAATCCAACAGGAAAGGGTCTTTTTCACATCCATTAAGGATATGGTTTCAGTGACCATCACCTCTTTGTCAGGGTACTTTTCGTGGTCACTCAACTCCTCAATCCTTTTGATCATATCCTTCATTGCAGTGGGATTTGTCATGACTGCCCTTTTTAGGGCGATCCACTCATCCCAATCATCAGGTTCCAATGGCTCATAAGCATTTGTTGGAGTCTTTCCAACCTCTGCCCTGCACATCTTAATGATGCTTGCCAGCATTTCTTTTGGTGTTGGCACAAGGGCACTTGCATTATGGCTTGGAGGTGCATGAGCATAGGCGCTTAATGCGTCCATTAACTTGCTCTTAGCAGCCCACTCACCTACAAACATGCTGGGATCTTCGAAGAATTCCTCGGCCATGTAGTGAAGGCGTTGCATGTCTTTTGGCGTCTTGCCTCTCAGTCTATACATCGGGCTACGCTTTGCAACTTGTACTGTGTCGTCTGGTAGAGTTTGGGCTTCAACCATTAATGGTCTAGGCTCAAACTTGCTTGGCTCCAAATCTTCAACCGACACAAACGTTGTTGCATGCCGAATGTTGCCAGTTTCAGAAAGGAGTACTCCACCAGAGCCAGACAACCTTTCATTTCTACCCATCCAAAGAACTTCCTCGGTGTTAAGCAGAAAATTTGATTGCATCTTTTTCCATTTTCTGTTCTTAACGATCAGACGTTGGCCAAGTATGAATTTGTCACAAACATCTGGTTTTAAGATGTCTGAGTGGCGCCTTAAGTACTGATGGTCCACATACCTTAAGGCATATGGCCAATGCTTGTGTTCAAGACCAGAGGCTGCCAAGTTTGTGATGGTTTTGGTCTTAAAGACCCCGAGAGTTGCTTCGGCAAGGCCATTGTTTTGAGGATCATCTCCAGCCGTATATGTCTGCCAGATGCCTTGAGTTTTGAGCCACCTCTTAACGGGGTAACTTAAATACTCTCTGGCTTGATCCGAATGGAGTCTAAAGACTTGTCTCTTACTTCGGCGAATTCTGTCTACAAAATGAGTAATTGCATCTAGTGCTTGATTTTTTGTTGACATTGCTATTGCCATTGGCCACACCGCCGTAGGATGGAAAAGACCTTTGTCTTCCTGGACGTCAATCTGTTCCAATACCCGCTTAATGCGATCATGGTCAGGATCCTTTGAGCTATCATCTGCAGCTTTAATTACAGGATTCCAAGGATGGACTCTTGAAATTTCAATGGGACCTGATTCCAAGTATTCATCTACAAGCGGCTTGAGGGCAATCATGCTTAATGCACTTCCCCTTGGGTTGAATTCCACGGAGCCTGCGATGGAGGCTTCACCATCAGTAGACATGGGATAGTCTTCTTCAGGATTCTCAAGAATTCGCTCCACAGCCTCTAACTCCTCCCCCTCGATCAGTAGCGGGTTAACCCCATTCTGATCGCTTGGGACAGAGGGCTGTGAAGAGCTAGGCTTAGCCTTTTTTGCTTTTGGTTTCGGCTTGGTTCTTCGTTGAACGTCAGGAACGTCAATATTAATGGGTGGGCCCTCAGGATTTGGGGGGACATCATCTCCGAGATCTGATGTGGGCCTATATCGATAGGCGCCTATCAGGGCCCATTTCATCATGAGGGGTCTGCCTGGTCCAACAAGTTCCCACCCTGGGACAAATGGACCTGCAGTGTCGATGGCCAAACAGTTAACCTCTCTGGATTCATCTGCAACCCTCATGTGTCTTCGGGTCCTTAATGCACCTTTGACACAATAATAACATCTTCGATTGTAGAGGAAATGCCCATTCTCACAATGCTCAGCCCACACTAGGCTGCCATTGTCAGTTTGAAGCGGGTCAATGGAATCCTTAATGGGTTCCTTAGGGACCATATCAGCTATTTCTTCTACTGGAGCACCTGCTTCGGATGGGTTAACCCCATTTTCTGAGATTGCAGGTGCAGGAACAACCCTTCCAGGAGGAAAGTCAGATGGGTTACTCCCACTCCACGGTATTCCTTCATAGAAACCTGAAGGTGGTTGTTTGTGCTTAATGCGACCTCGCAAAGCATTGGCAGTATGAGGATCAGGATGAGGGTCCTCTACAGGTTCCTCACCATCCCGAAGAAGCTTAACCCTTCGGATACCTATTGGATATTGTCGCGGCTCGGTCTTTGTTCCCCAGCCATATGTCTCAATAGTGCGTATTTCTTCCCACAAGTTTTTTACTTTGTCTGGGAGAGTTACGTATCTGTGTTTTGCACGTGGTGGAGAGAGAGAAAACTTAATGTTTTCCTCATCATCCAGAAAATTGACACGGATAGAGATAGGAGCGTNAGGTATTAGCTTGTAAAGTCCTTCCTTATCGTTCCTGTGAATCCACTCAGTTTTGACACCTTCCCAGGTTTTCTGAAAGAGAATTCCTCTGAAAACTGGTCTGGTGGCTTGAGTGATGGCGTGCCTGAATCCTGGGGCCCATCGTGCAAGCCATTCAGACTTAATGTCTTTTGACTTGTTGAATTTACCGTAGGCCCGGATACCATGGAGATTAACCTCCATGTTTGTCCAAAAAGAAGTACTCTTTTGGGTGGCATGTCCCAAGGCTCCCTGGTCAAATGACTGAAGGGATCCCCCAAGGATAGCCTTTAACCTGCGAAACACATCAGTGACCCAGAAGGAACAACACGGAGTTGCTGCCTCTTCTGGTGTCAACCACCTGAGTTTTTTGCCTGAGTCCCTCTCAGGGTCCTCGGGATGCTCAAGACCAAACTTAATGTTTTGTCCTCGAGCATTTGCTATCAGCAATAATAGAATAGGTCGAAGGATAAGGTTGGATTCCACATCAATGCTTGATTGTTGGTTTGCCTTAATGGCAACCCAAGGATCCATCCTTGTTCTTCTTGGTTGTGGGTATCCCTCTTGACGTCTATGGAGTAGAATACTCCATGACTTACAGTTGGGACCCATCAACAGTTCATCGACTCTCCCCATGAAAATAGAGTGAATCAGAATATTCCACAAAGGGCCGAATATGTCTTGCTTCTTTCCCCTCTTGATGTCGAAGGCAAAGATCCTGTCCTTAATGGACGGATAGGCAATAGCCATTTCTTCTCCCANGGATTCTCCATCTTTTTCTCCATCATAGAGAATCACAATGGACCCACTGGGAAGAAGACCTTGTGGAGTTTCNTCAGTGATCCCCGACATCAACAGCTTAAGCGTTGACGTGGGGACGCCATTGAATATTTTGTCGTCAACTAGCTCTTGAGCTAAGGATTTAACCTTGAGTTTGGATGCCACTTGTGCTTTTGCCAATCGCATACCTTTCTGGCACCTTCTAAAAGATACATAGTCAAATTCACCCTGATTTCCCTGAACCTCTTTATGGTTCATCAGGAATTCCTCATACAGGGTTCGATACCCGGTTTTTGAATCCACGGCATCGTATATGACCTTAAGGGCCACTGTATTGATGTAATCGTCAGTGACTGGATCGGTGTTAATCACCGGGTCCTCGTTGAGTCCGAGTTCCATTTCTTGAGCGATTACTTGGTCTATGTTTTCATTAGGTTCCCAAAATTGGAAACACACAGAACTTGCATCCTCCGATATGAAATTCAGAGGGATTCCAATCCTTGTTGAATTAATTTCAACAAATTTGGATGATAGGATCTTATGATCGTTGTCGAATTCCATGACCTTAACGATCTCATGCCTAATCCTCCTTAGAGGTCCAGCCCTTGTAACATCAAGATGCACCCCAATGGATGCAGCGATTGCGGGAAGATCTCCCATATTGGGAACTGGAGTGTTGGTGATCCTCAATCCTGTGAGCGTATCCTTAGGAAGATGAAAATCATATCCACCTCTTGGGATATTTAATCTCCACACTGGTCCTTCTTGCTTGCTTAATGCAAGAGCTTTGTTAAATATCTCCGAGTTGGTGATGCCAGACTCAGTTTTGTACGGCAGCAAACTTATGTTGCCATCAAAGTTGTTGAAGTGTTCCCTGAAACATTTCGTTAGAATTGTCTGGTAAGCAGGGTCACGAATATTATTAACCCCGCCCACTTCCTGAGCAAACATTTGCAAAGCTTGAACATCCGTCATAGATGCTTGAAGCTGAGTAGTTGCTGGTGCTTCTTCTACCTCAGGCTGAGAATCCTTAATGGATTCCTTGTCTGAATCCATATCCTGGGTACAAGCCAAAACTGGAATCGTGCATTCAACTTGAGGTGGGACCTTAATGGTCCTGTGTTTTATCTTTTTTGTTTTTCGTCTCTCAGTGTGAAGGAAGTTTCTTTCTTCACACTGGTCAGGTTTTGGTTCGTCTGACTTGTCAATGAAGACCTGACGAATCATTTCTCCATATGGCGTTGATGTTGCAATGCTTGCAACATTAGGCCACTGCAGTGCCATTTCCTGAGGAAGGGGCGGGAAGCTTAATGCTTCTGTGTCCAATCTTCGGCACATTGGTGATCCGTCTTCTTTAAAAAAGAACGTAATCACATCCACTGGGCCGTAAGGAATCTTCCCAAACAGGCTATCAGTGTCCGACGCTTTTACTTCCTTAATGGAAGAAGGGTGACCGTAAGGCTTTGCAGCTATGGTCACTGGCTTCATATCTGAACAGCAAACATTGCACACATTGCTTTCCTCGTCGTTCAAGTCCTTAATGGACTTACAGTGCGAGCACAGACGAAAGGTGGAAAGCTGTGTCTGCTGGTCGGTTGCTGAACATAAGTTCGCATCATCTTCTATGAAGTGATCAGTAGTTAGATCCGAATTTGTAGGTTCTGTGGAAGACTTAATGTCTTCTTTTGGAACTTCCTCTGCAATGGGACTGCCAAGGAAATTGACACACCCTACAGTTTGTTCTTTGGATTGTCGGCGAGATTTGGGGACTATCCATTCACCGTCGATAATTTCCTCGAGCGGTGGAAGGTCCAAATCCTCCTCCTCATCTTCTGGATTCTCATCCTTGACAGGGAGATCACTTTGGTTCATGAGGCTTAATGCCTCAGGAGTTGCACTCGTGATTGGAACCGAAATTCCTACGATGCCTCCTGGGAACTTTTTGGTGAAGGCGCACTCGCCAGTTTGTTGAAAATGGAGAACCGCATGTTCAAGTTCCCAAATCAGCATGTCACCTACATCAGGCTCTACTGTTGGTAGGCCCTTGATGCACTTCATCGAAATTTCTCCGAACTCTGGGTGCCACAGTCTTGACTGTCCTCCACCTATTCCGAAGAATATCCCGCAGAAGAAGTCTCCCTTAACGGGTGGATAAAGTGGCTGACTCGTTGACGGCAAGCAGATGGTTTCACCAGCTGTGATACCCATCCTACGCTGTTTTCCATCAGCGAGGGTGACAGGAACATACCTCTTAATGAGATTCTCGTCACGGTAAGTGGCTGGATTATTGCATCCAGAGTCTACCAAGCACGGTAGCCTTTCCACAACCTCACCTTTTCCTAGCACGACCTCAGACTGAGCGAATGCTTCTTCCAGTTGTTGAGTGGAAAATGGCAGCTTTAATGGCTCGCCATTAACACTTACGAAAGGAGATTCATATTCATCAATGGCTTCAACATTTGAATCAGCCATCCTCAGGTCGTTAACGTCTTTGCCGTTACTTTTAAAGTAAGCTAGCATCTGGCTCTGAAACATTTTTCCGGCGAGTGAGGTGTCAGACTGAATTAATTTCAGAGCAGATTCACCGGATTGGTCCGAGCCTGACGCATCAGCCTTTGCAGCAGCTATTTCAGCTTTTGCAGCCTTAGGCTTAGCTTCTGGCTTAAAGCCATCTTTACCTTTGCCCTTGTCGCCTTTTCCGCCCGCCTTACCAAGGTAAGGTTTCTTGGGGGCGGTACACTGGCTGACCACATGGTCAGTACTTCCGCAGCGGAAGCACTTCCCTTCCTGTGGTGCGGGCTGTCTGTGGTAATTAGCACACAGGCCCCCATGCTTACACCCTTCTTTGGTGTCGAAGGCTGTACATGGTTTGCTTTTTGCAGGGTCCCACTGCTTACCATCTTTTCCTTTACCTATTCCCTTTGTCCCCGCAGAATAAACTGCATTGAGGCGGTTCATCTCACCATTGTAGTGGCTCTTAACGAGCTTCGAGGATGAATCGACCTCGATATTTGTCCCAGGGAGATTCAGCTTACAAGCTGCAGGATTCAGGTTGTTGTTGCCATTCTTACCTAATCCCTTAATGGGCTTAGGTTCGACTTTGGCTTTTGGTTTTACGGGTTCTGGTTTGGGAGCGTCCCCATTCCAGCCCCTAGGTCCATGATGGGCCTTTTTTTGGTTGTCTATGTTCTGGTTGCAAAAAGTTGCATACATGTGCCTCATTTTGTCAACCTTTTCATACGATGGATTGTCATTGATGTCCAGGTTAATCCTGATTGTCATGACCTTGAGTTTAAACTCCTCGTCATCGTCATTACTCTTTCCATAATGGAATTGAGTGCAGGCCACGCATTGAGTGGATTTGGGAGCTGCTGCTTAAGTTCTAAAACTCTCATCTTGCATTGCTCCCATTTCTCCAACAGTGTATGTGCAGCCTTGTAGGTCAGTGGGAACTTAAGTTTCACTTGACCNTGTACNTCAACTTCCTGAATTGGTTTTTCAAGAAAGTTTAGTAAGGTTCTGACTTCAGTATGGCTGCCTGGGGCTACCCGAATCATTAATTGGAAAAGGGTTTCCTCCACATCCACAACGTTCATCAGAAGAAAGTAGTCCTTGATGTCCTTGCTTAATGCATCGGTTATCATCGTTAGGATGTACACCTTCGTGGTCGAATAGCTGCTGCTTTCGAACACNTCTGGGTGTATTGTGTCCCTCTCACTCTGAGCGGTGTCGAGGTACACTTGATAGGACGTTGATACGANCTTAATGATCGCATCCCAAAGATTCACGGCAACCTTTGACAATTGTCGGATCTTCATTCTGGAGCCCCTCAGCCACAACATGAACCTTAAGGCTCGTGTCGTTGTGTCTGAGATGTCAAGCTTGTCCAGCTTGACATCTTTATTGATGAGCCTGTCTGCATCAACGAGTTTGCAAACATTCTCAAGGTACTCCCCTAGCTGGGATTGAGATTGCGACCAGGACACTGAAGCCTGATCTTCCTGCCTGTCGAGGTTAATCCCCTGAAACGGCATTTCATTGCTTGCTCCAAGCAGGGACGGTTGAGTTTTCCACCTCTCTGCTGGAGAAGGTCCAAAGTTTTTTGGACATTCCTGTGCACCATTAACTGGTGGAAATGGGGGTGCTGGGAGAGGTGGAAACTCCGACAGGTTAACCCTTGATGGAGTTCCAGGCATGCCGCTAGGCGATGATCTCTCTTTTTGCCCCTCACCCCTTAATGGGGTAGTTGGATGTTCTTCAGACATCACCGGTTCTTGTCCTTGCTGGACATGTGAGGCAGAAGCAGCTTCTTCTTGCTGCATGAANAACATCTGTTGCATATGTAGCATCATGTTCTCCATCTTCTTGAACCGTACCTCAAATGCTGCCTGAGCAGTATCACCCATAATCCCTTGACTGGGATTTGGGCTCATAACCTCCTTAACAGAAGTCTTCTTTGGTAATTCCCTAGGTTTAATACCCTGGGGNTCTGCATGACTCACTGCTGACTTTTCACTTGGAGCAGAGGATTCCTTAATGGAATGCGCAGGATTGTCAAGTAGAAGATCATTGGGATCCACTGCTTCAGGTTCTTTAGTTTGATGCNCATCAGGTTTGGATCCCTTAATGGGATCAACTGATCCTCTACCAGGATCAACCAAGGGAACTCTATCAGATCCCTGGGAGCCCTTAATGGACTCCATGTCAGGGACTAGCTCCCTGTCACTTTCACCATCAGACTTAATGTCTGAGGAGAGGCTTGCTTCAGAATCCATGGCACTTTGGAATACCTGGAATCAGGAACTTAAGCACAAGCTTTTTCTAGCTTGCTACTTGAGCATCAAAGAGGGCTGCATATTACAGCCTTCTGTAAGGTAACTTTAATGTTCCTAAATGATATGATT
>JGI24538J26636_10000475_pt1 | contig 11679 bp, 8 predicted proteins | sample SouAtlMetagenome_FD_26636 | JGI IMG/M metagenome (IMG submission 26636) | reverse complement strand
CGAAGCGTCTCATTGGCGAGACAGCCACCTTGGCTCAGTCGAAAGACCAACTACGGCTCGCTATAGAGGCCCTGCGCACAGACAGCGCAGACTTGGACGAATCCGCCGACGAAGCCGGCAGACTGGAGCAAGTACTGCAAAACATCAAAGTCAAGTACGCTGAGGTAGACGATGGACTGAACCAAATACCGTGGGACGTCGCCCAATCGCAGCAGGAGCTGGTCGTCAGGTTGGACCAAAAGAATCAGGGTCTGCAGCAGAATGTGACCAGCTGCGAAGAGAAGCTCAAGGGGTTGAAGGCGACGTTGTCTGTTGCAGAGCAACACGAGGGCATGATACTGGGACGGTTGGAAGTCGGTCGCGCTCTCGAGCAGACGCTCGAGAGCGATGCGAGCGAGCTGGTTACTCAGGAAGCACTGGTACACGACCAACTCCAGGATATAACCACCGAGAGCAGCATACTAGCAAAGGAGCTCACGAAACAGGCAAAGGTTGTCCGTGAGTTGGATGCGAGCAAGCAAGCTCAGCAGAACGAANTCCGTGAACTGAGTGCTAAGCTGACCATCGCAGAGCAGCATTCGCAGCTGGCCATCAAACAGCTGCAGGTCCTGCAAGACGAATCGGACCGACGAGNAGACAAGCATCNGCAGCTGCTCGTCGTCCACAAAGAAACCGAAAACAGTGTGGGGGAATTGGAGCGCCAAAAGAAAGAGGTTGAGAAGAAGCTGGAGGAGGCCAGCGCCGAGTTGGAGACACTCAAGGATGAGCAGCAACGACTCAACCAGGCCGACGAGGAACAGCGCCCACTGGTCGAACGGGTTGAAGCCAACAACGCCAGCGAGCAGCAGCTCGAACACGAAATGCGCGCTGCTCTGCGTGCGGAGCTGTTGGGCTCTGGATTGGACGAGGCCGTAGCAGAGATGAGCGCAAAGGTCGAAGCGATGCAACAAGAGAGGGACAAACTCTCCGCAGAGAACACGGAGATTCGTGAGGCGTACGATAACAGCACCGAGCTATTGAAAAGGGTGGTGAGCGCCATGAAGGCCTCTGACGCGGTTGGTACCAGTCTCGCAGCGGAAATGCAGCAAGCGGCTGTCCCCGAGCAGGACAATCTGAACGAAGAGCTAGCAAATGCTGAAACTAAGGTGAGGGAAGAGGAGCAGCAACGTCAACTTGCCGTTGCAAACTATGAAATCTTGCTCTTGTCGACCAAAGAGCTTGAACACAAGCATACACGTCTAAGCGATGAGCTGCGCACCTTCGGTCAGGAAAAGTCGGCTCTGCTTACCACCAGAGCCGCAACGAAGAAGCTCAATGAAGAGTTGGAGCAGACCCGAGCCGAAAAGAAATCATTGGAGGGGGAAATCGCCACTACGGCGGGGGAGTTGGAAAAGACAAAGCAGGATCTGATTGTGTGTGCTGAAACACAGACTACGCTGCAAAGAGAACAGTCGGAGCTGCGCAGCTCCTACTTGCCAGAAATGCAAGCATTCCGAAAAGCTTTGCACGCGGTTCAAAAGCTATATGAGCCGGCAGATGCACCGGAGCCGGCGATCCAAGACGACGACGACATTAAGCAAGTTATCTCGTCGCTGACCCTCGAGTTGAATTCGTTAAGCAAGACCGTTCAAAAAGAGAAGAAGGGGTATATGACCGATCTTGCTGAAAGGGCAGAGATGGTGGAAAAACAACATGCCGAACTGGAAAAGCTCAAAAAAACAACGTCCGAACAAGAGAAGGAACTAGAACTGATAACAAAAGAAGTGCCCAATATAGAGGCTCTTCTCAAAAGTAAAAAGAATCGGCCAGCTGCAGCGGTTGAAAAAGAACCTGCAATAAGTGAGAAGACAGCCGAGTTGTAACGCTCATCTGACGCCTATTCTGTGCGTGTCCTGGTGTAGAACAGAGTATGTCGATACTCTGTACAATTGGGCTAGTGTGTTTGGTTGGCAACCTGCTTGTGATTGCAACGCTCTGTGTCGTCGCTTTGCGGTACCGGTCGCAGATCAAGATGGTCGGTCGATTAGCTTTGTCGCTGCTTCAGAAACAAAGCATGTCGCCGCCGTGTGCTCCCAAATATGCTATGAGAAGCAGTGATAGTAGCGACGAAGAAGAGGAGGAAGGAATCCCGTCACCTGTAACCCTCACGGACAAGAAAGAACTTTAAACAAAAATAAACAGTTTTTTTCACAATTGTTTTTCCACATCTTCTAAATGTGTGTCCATCAAGTGTCCAACCCAACTAGAAAAACTGAAAAAGGAATTGAAAAAAAAAGATCCAACTGTTTTGTCGGCACCAATCAAGCCTGCAAGGCAGTTTTTTTTCTGTATCAGACCTTGCAAGCACAATGTACCTGACACCATCACATGTCTGCTACAATAGCCCCAAGGAGATAGCGTGGGCTCGGCAACAACTCTTCACGACTTGGGGTATCACGGCTCCGCGTAGGCAGCTAAACCCAGCCGCTCAGCCGCTGTCGCTCCATCGGTCCGAGTTGAAAGAGATTGTCGCCTCCAAGCAAAAGTACGTCGCCTCGCTAAAAGCTGACGGCGTGCGGTATTTGCTGCTGCTAACGAAAGAGGTGGTGAACAACAGAACCGAAAATGTCGCCCTGATGTTCGATCGCAAGCTCATCCCCTACGAAGTCTCACTGTGGGCCCCGGCACACATGTTCGAACTCGGGTCGCTCTTCGACGGCGAGCTGGTAGCGACCAAGGGTGAAGCAGACAGTGTCATGCGGTTTCTCGTGTTCGACGCGATGACTGTCGCTGGGGACCGCGTAGGGCAAAGCAGGAACTACCTTGAACGGTTCGCAACGGTACGCAAACTTTTCGACGTCGGAAACACTTACGACTTTATGACAGCCGATTTGGCGGACGAGCTGGTGCTGCATCATTCGCAAGTCGTGGTCGTCAACCACGATTGCAACCTGCGCATGCAGTCCAAACCCATAACCCCGGTAGAAAACCTGAGGCAGCTTTGGTTAGAACGCCAAGTTTCTGGATTCAGACAGGACGGTATCGTGTTCACCGACATCACATGTCCTGTTAGTGTCGGCCGCAACCCGTCACAATACAAGTGGAAAATGGTTCACACAATTGATGTACTCGTTCGCTACGATTCTGCCACCTCGGATGGCGCAGTTTTTGTAGAACATGGCAACCGAAAAATCCTGCTTTCACTGGAGCCTGTGCTGGCAGTGCCCGTGGCGGCGGAGGCGATGGGCAAGCAGCAGGTTATTTGCAAAATCGTGGACAATCTCATTCTGCAAAATCTCGACAAGGGCGGGAAGAGTTACATTTTCGAATGCACCATGGAGTTGAAGATGGAGCAACGCCTATTGCTTCTGTTTCCGATCGGACTGCGGCACGACAAATTGGTGCCGAATCAGCTTACAACTGTCGAGTCTACAATCGAAAACGTGATCGAACACATCGATATAGAGGAATTGTTGGACGAGGTCTGCAATGACGTCTTTTGAAAAATAAAATACATCTTTACTAGTAAAATGAGATCACTCGGGCTGACAACTTTTTCAATCCTTTTGGCTGCAATTTCAGCGTTCTACTTTGACTTTAGTGGCCTGTCGAGTGGCACCTCAAAAAGCACTTCAGGTGGTACAAAGACGTGTGGCGGTTGTTGTGGGTGTGGTGCACAAGTCGCTTCGACAGACTTACAAGACTGTATGGTCACGATGTGGAATCAATGGTCGCAATGCACGCAAGATTGCGGTGGTGGCGTGCAAAACAGGTCTCGCCAAATCTACGCTCAACCAGCCAATGGTGGCACCGCTTGCCCACACTCGTTTCAGGAAATGCAGGCGTGTAACAATCAAAGCTGCATTGTGCCCACGTCTTGCGTCGTCACAGAGTGGACACCTTGGAGTCCTTGTTCAGCAATCTGCGGAGGTGGACATCAAAACAGGAGTAGGGTAGTTTCTCAGCCTGCGGTTGATGGAGGGACTCCTTGTCCCCAAGGCTTAGCGGAAACACAAGCTTGCAACTCGGACGCATGTGCGGTGGATTGCGTCCTCAATGAATGGCCCACAAGTTGGGGACCATGCTCCAAACCAGTTTGCGGTTCGGGCACCCAGAGTATGAGTACTTCTGTCAAAATACAACCTGCTAACGGCGGAGCCGCGTGTCCTGCTTTAACAAAGTCGCAGCCGTGCAACACGCAGCCTTGTCCTGTGGATTGCCAGGTTTCCGGTTGGCAAACTGGCCTCTGCCTGGCAAAGCAAATCGCTCAGAGCTGCAGCGGAACACAGACAAATACGCGTTCGGTCACAGTCGCTCCACAATACTCTGGCGCAGCATGCCCCTCTCTAACGCAAAGCGCGGATTGCACTGACGGTTGCAAGGAGGTTTCGTTTGATCAGACAGCTTGCGATAACTCGCCGTGTCCGGACGGGTGGACGCCCCGAAACGACATTGGTAGCTACATGGGTTTGGCTCAGTGCCTTTCCAAACCGAACCTGGGTGGTCCTTGCAACAATCCTGATCCAAATAATGGGGGTGGAAGCGTCGCAACATTTGCCGCTCACGACGATAAACCGGCCTATACACCAGATCAAAAACACGGTTGGGCAGATCCATACAATTGTGCCGTTCCTTGGGCAGCTTGTGGTGTGATATGGGCGACGTAAACATGACAGTGTGTAACCAAAAATATTATGTGGAAAAAATCACATTTTTTGTTCTGCAAGCTGAAGAAGTCGCACAGTCACCGTGGAGATGTCAAATTGATCGGACACTTGGGAAGGACTCCGAAACCTTTCACCAAGTGACTTGGGCAAATGTGGTCGGTGGATCAGCGGTTGTCTTTTGCACCAAACATTTGTACCAGCGGTTGTCTTTTGTACCAAACATTTGTACCAGCGGTACCAAACATTTGTACCAGCGGTTGTCTTTTGTACCAAACATTTGTAAGCTTCTGTAGCAAACATTTGTACCAGCGGTAAGCTTCTGTAGCAAACATTTGTACCAGCGGTACCAAACATTTGTACCGCCGATAACCTTGTCGGTATAAAGCAGGTTCAGCCAAAATTCAGATCATCCTGAGCGGAAGAAACATGGTCAAGAAGAACGGAACAGTAGGTCATCCCGCTGGAGGGGGAAAACGAAAGCGAAGGCGAACAAGAACACCACCACAAGATTGCGATTATCTCGTCGTGTCGACTATCCCATGTCACATATTCGGACCGATACTATGCCTACTCAACGCAATGCGGGCCATCGGACTAAAAGCTACGGATTTGTATGCTGAGATACTGAAGGCGGCAAAATCCGTAGAACATATGGTAAGAGTCAATTGGAGCGATGTGCTGCCTCATTGGCCAACCGACAAGGCGCATGTATTGAAGAAAATGAAAGCGGTTGGGATAGAGCAAGAGCAAGCAAAGTATGACGTCTTGACAAGGCGAGCTAAGCGGCTTGACAGGACTTACAAGGTGTTGCTTGATCAAATTCTCAGATTCTACGAGGCTCTCGGGACGAGCAGCCTAAAGGCAGACATCGGCAGCATGGCGTTGCGAAATCTAATTGGCACAAAGATAAAGATGATGCACAGCCTACATTGTGCATTGTGCAGGAGATCGCAGTTTGTCTAAAATTTGATTCTGTAAAACGGGAGATTATGAATTCCGTTTCAAGGAGGAAGAGGAAGTGATAGCTGATGAAGAGTGGCGTGATGTCGTTATGCAATAAAGTTCTTGTTGTTGAAAACTTATTTTTTTAAATTATTAACATCGATTTCGCGGCGGTCCTCGGATACATTATGTCACAACGGCTATCTCATTCCGTCACAGCACGCTGGCAATTGCATTTTCGACTGGTAGAACGCTGCTTGGTGGTGGCTTACTGTAGCGTCCGTTGCAACTCATAAATGTCAAATAAGCACAAGACGAAATGGCCATCAGTGCGAGCAACTCGATCGATGTCTCGGGCTGTCGTTCTGGGTCCCACCGCTCATAGGCCAATTCAACTGGATTGTGTGAGTATTCGGCTAGTAAATAAACGGTATAGCTACACATAAAAGTTAGCAAAAGTGCCAGATTGCGTAAATAGATATGGCAGGTGCAAAGCATATAGTCCACCAAAATAAGTAAAAAGTTGATACCATGAAAATTCACAGAAAGCCATTGCTCGGTCGTCGACGATGACTCGTTCCAGTAAACGTGGTCAAACACAAACAACCAATAACCAATTGTCACAACTAAACTGTTCGCCAGCATACAGTTTTGCAGAATGAGGGCGATCGTCGAGAACGAGGACAGTCGGTGGAAACACGAGCACATTTTGTCACATGTCTCGTTGCACCCACACTTGTAGATAACCGCCGCTGTCGACAGCATAGCCATGCCAAAGTAGATGCATAGCACGAACCAACTCCAAGCCGTATAGTAAAACCATACCTTGTTATAATTCGACAGTGTATAAACCATCCAAATGAGTGTGTGTGAAAATGCGGCGGCACGGTACAGCAGTAAGAAAATGTTGGAGTATCGGAATGTAAAGTTGGATTCGCCGATGTAGGTCAGATCACACTGAGTAATTCCGATGCGATACAAATTCCAATCGTGTGGCGTCTGTGCGAGAAACCAGGTTACAGATAGCAACAGAAAGCCAAGAACCAGCAACCAAGCGGCAAAATTGACCATTAAATGATTAGGAAAAAGGGGATATATTTTTATCGTCGCCACTCTCGGAGTTGTGACAGGGAGAGTGCACTGCACAGAAAATCTCATACATGTGTTTTACTGTTACTCTCGAGTAACTTGGGAATACACATTCAAGATATATGAAACCTTGAAAAAAAAACAAGATAAAAATTTCTCAGATTTTTTGCGTGACCGTGTGTTTGGTCCGTGTCCATCCGGGTCAAAACGAGAGAAGGGTGCGATATAGACCTACTTGCAGACAATGGAAAAGAAGAATTTACAATTTCGTTCGAAACGTAGTCGTCCTCCATTCGGAGTCCACAACCTTGTAGCTACATCATTGATAAGACGATGTCCGACAATGTCCAAGAAAGTGATTCCGGCGACCAGCCCGATTATGTATGGATCAAAGAGCAACACCGCCACGCAATCGAACGCCCCGATATGTACCTCGGGCCAACCGAACACACGATCGTTTCTGGCATGACGATGCGAACAACAGATACTACCGCCCCCCCCGGAGAAGACGCCAAACGAGCAAAGCTCGAATTCTCTCCCTTCAAGGTCACGATGAATCCGGCGTTGCTCAAGGTATTTGACGAAATCGTGGTCAATGCTCTGGATAACGCGATGCGTGACAGCACACAGCGCAACGTCAGGGTGGCAATCGATCCGCGTAGTGGCACAATCCTCGTCCTCAACGACGGCAAGGGTATCCCGAATACCCAGATCGACGACAGATACACGATCGAAGTCATTTTTGGACAATTCATGAGCGGTTCGAATTTGAGCGACGCCCAATCCTTTGTCGGTGGCCGCAACGGTGTGGGCGCCGCCATCGCAAATGCATTCTCCAAAGAGTTCACCGTACAGTCGGCATGTCCGGAGACCAAGACAGTCTACACACAAACGTGGAGAAAAAATATGGAAGAAGTAGGCGACCCGAAAATAACAAAATGCGGGACAAAAACTGGATTTGTGTCTGTGGCGTTTCTGCCCGATTACGGACGGTTCGATACACCGGTACCCTCACTCGACTCGCCCATGTGTCCCGGTATTGTAGACGCGATCTGCAGTCGCGTGTTGGAGATCGCAGTGTGTTGCAGCTCGCTGAACCGCAACTTGGGCGTACACCTATTTGTGGGGGACTCGGACCGGATGGTGCCCGGAAAGATCCCGTGGGTTCGGCTGCCTGTGAAGTCAGCCAGTGATATGCTGACACAAATGCTCGCGGACGCGAAGCGTACTATAGCGACGGACACCATCGTCGACGAGAAGACTGGACTCGCTCTGCTCAACATCGCGGTTGCATGTGTATCGTCAGAGGAAACGGCCAGGCTCGAAGCGCACAATAGCCGTGTGTTGGCTTTTGTGAACGGTATCCGTTGTTGCAGCGGAACCCACGTCAAACACCTGGAACGTCAGCTGGTGGAAATGGTGCGTTCCAAAGTGCTCAGCAAGATGAAGAAGAATGAACAGCTGACCATCACGCCTCAGCAGGTGCTCTCACGCGTGGCCATTATAGCCACTTGCCTCGTCGCTGACAAGAAGTTTACCTCGCAAACAAAGGAATGCCTAGCTACAAGCAACCTCGGATTTTCGTGGTCTGTCAGCAAAAAGTTTGAGAACGCGCTGTGCGACCGCACAAGCATCGTGGCGGACGTGCTCGCCTCAGCCACGGCAAAGCAAACCACTCGAAACCAAAAGAACGCTTCCGGTCGATCCAAGACGGTGCGCATCGACAAGTACGACGCCCCCCTGCACCGCAAAGGCAACAAGACGAAGCCGACGCTGCTCATCGTGGAAGGAGATTCCGCCAAGTCGTTTGCGGTGGCGGGTCTGAGCCAAATCGGCCGTGAAAAGCATGGTATCATGCCGCTGCGGGGCAAGCTCATCAACGTGCGAACCAACTCGGAACTCAGGAACAGCTCCAACAAGGAAATCACCGATCTGTGCAAGATTTTGAACTTGCAGTCCGGCAAGCAATACTCGCCAGACGACGTGGACAAGCTGCCGTTTGGGTCTATAACCGTGCTAACGGATCAGGACTCTGACGGCGTGCACATCCTCGGTCTGATTCTTAACTGGCTGCACCACAGTTTTCCGTCTCTGCTCAAGGCCAACCCGGACTTTTGTAAACGCTTCTTCACCCCGTTGGTCAAAGTCATCCTCCCTGACAAGACAGAACAAAGGTTCTTTTCCCTCAAGGCGTTTCGCGACTGGCAATCCGCACAATCTCAGGACGTTCTGCGAAAAAGCGCTATGCAGTTCTACAAGGGGCTTGGGACCTCGACTTCTGCCGAGGCCCGCGAATGTTTTAAGGAAGAGGAGTGCCACACGATGACGCTCCGATACACGGGCGCTCCGTGTGATGAATCCATGAGCATGTACTTTGACGCCAAACGGGCAGGAGATCGGAAGATACTGATCGGCAACCAGTATGACGAGGAAAACCAGATTGATTTTGCTCAGAAGGCAGTATCTTTTGACGATATCGTACACAAGGACCTGGTACACTTTGCCCGCTACGACACTGAGCGGAGCCTGCCCTCGCTTGTGGACGGTCTGAAGATCGTACACAGAAAGGTGCTGTACTACAGCCTCACCAAACTCAGGGTACGCACCAAGGTTGCGCAATTGGGGGCGGCCGCGGCCTGCTATGCGCAGTACCATCACGGGGAAACGAGCATCTGCGAGGCGGTCGTTGGGCTCGCACAGGAACACACTGGTACAAACAACGTCGCACTGCTTCTGCCCGGGGGGCAGTTTGGCAGCCGGTCGAACAAGCCAAGTGTCCACGCAGCAGTCCGTTATCTGCACTCGCAGATGCAACCCATTGCCGCCAAGCTGTTCCGGCCCGAGGACGCGCCGTTGTTGCCCAACCTGGTCGACGAGGGCAAGACGGTGGAGCCAGCGTACTATGTGCCGGTCGTCCCCTACCTGCTGTGGAACGGTTCTGCGGGTATAGGTACCGGATACTCCACATTCATCCCTTCCTGCAACCCACAGCAGGTCATCGAAGCCAGCCAGGCGCTCGCTCGGGGACAGCCGGTTCCCGCCCTTACACCTTGGTTTGATGGATTCAAGGGCACGGTTACTTTCGATTGCGCGTCTGCTGCGAGTGCAGGCTCACCCGAGCGATTCACCACGACCGGCGTGTTCACCCTGGACCCTGCCACATCCACGTTGACTATCACCGAGCTGCCCATCCACAGCTGGACGGACATTTACCTAGACAATCTGAAGCGCGTGTTGATGGAGGGTAGCGATGCCCTGGTCAAAGACGTGTTCAACGGGTCCACGGAACACAACGTCCTGATTGAACTCAAGGTCGCGGATCGAGTCGCCAGCATGACTCCCGAACAAATCCTGAAGGAGTTTAAACTCGAGTCGAGCTTTAGTCTGACCAACATGTATGGCTTCGACCATGCCAAAAAACTCGTCCAGGTCAATTGCCTTTCCGACATCGTCCGTATGCACGGCGCCCTGCGCCTTTCTCTCTATCGGCAACGGTTGGACCACGAGATCGAGTTGAAGACTAACCAGATCGCGCTGAACAACGAGTTGCTGCGCTTCATCGAGACTGTCGTGGCCGATCAGATCCAGGTATTCCGTCGCAGGCAGGAGGACATCGTCGCGGATTTGCGGGCAGCCAATTTTGCACCCCACCCACCTGGCAAGCAGACGGAATCCAAGGAGTTCGAGCACCTGCTCAGTATTTCCATCTCACAGTTTACGCAGGACAAGATCGATCAGCTGGTTGCCAAAATCAATAGCTTGCAGGAGGAGCTGGATGTTCTCATCAAAACGACACCCGACGAACTCTGGATACGCGAGCTCGACGAGCTGCAACATGCTTACGCTACATACCGTGCAGCCAAGGCCGAACGCCAGGGCTCCTGCACTGTTACCAGGAAGCGTAAGGCAGCTAGTGCGAAACGACCAGCGGCTAAGAAGAGCAAGAAGTCAGGGTAATTCGAATGAGGTGAAATTGTGATATCTGTTTTAATTTATTAGAAACAATTAATTTATATAAACAAATTTAATCTAACAAGTTGTACCACGGCTCAGATTTCTGTTCAAAAAAAAAATGTGTACCGCCTGGTTCAAGTTGGTACAAAACAAATGTCTTGTAGGTAGCCTGTCTTCACTTTGCCGTATTTTCGCGACAACAACATGTCTACTTTTGAGGCGATCGAATTCGAGTTGATGGATGGCATCGGTATTGGTTCGCATGACGCAGATTGTTGCTGGCTAAGGGAACTGAGTGATATTGCCTTCTCAGCAACTACATACGAGGATGTCTCTTGGATAGAGCAAGGTGTGCTGAATGTACAATCTCTTCCAGGCTACACCACACCCGAAACGGAGAGATCAACAAGTCCGGCAAGATGCCTAGACGATACAGTTGTCACAGGACAAGAACAAAAGCAGTCAATCAAAGGGTGCCATTGCAAGAAATCACGATGTGTACGGTTATATTGCGAATGTTGGGGCGCGGGGCAATTGTGTCACACTGCTTGTCACTGCAAGCAGTGTGACAACAAGGTACGGTCTGCCGATACAAATGCACACAAAACCAAGCCACGTGACCGCTGCAAATGTAAAAGGACGCGATGTGTGAAAAAGTACTGCGAATGCTTTGCGAGTGGCAATAAATGCGGGGACAGGTGCAAGTGCTTGCAGTGCCAGAACGTGGCGGGTGGTCTTGTAGATAAGCCTAGCAAGAAGATGAAATTGGAATTTTGATAAAGAAATTGGCTAGGCTTTGATGAATTGTAAGTTGGAGGAAATCAAATTTTTTCTGTAACTTTTTATGCTTGCGGAAACAAATTTATAAGTACATTTTCTAGTTGGGGAGGGGCATTCAGTCTGTAGACTGAGTTGACGTTCAGCCAAGATAAATGTGATAAGATTTTTCTAGTTAGTCTGGACAGATCTCATTTTATTTTCTCATTTATCCATTACTCATTTATCCATTACTCATTTATCCATTACTCATTTATCCATTACTCATTTA
>JGI24538J26636_10000470_pt1 | contig 11710 bp, 5 predicted proteins | sample SouAtlMetagenome_FD_26636 | JGI IMG/M metagenome (IMG submission 26636) | reverse complement strand
GACGGCCCCTGCAGCTCCGGCACCTGCCGTTCGGCAGCGGCTGACAGCGCCCACTCAGCTGCAGTGGAATTAGAGCCATCTGTTGACAGCCCGGGAGTTCCTAACCGCAGCATTGCAACCACTACAGCTGCCAGAACAGGTGACTTGGAGTGCAGCTGGTCGTTGCGACTTTGTGGGCCCAGCTGAACAACAAGTCGAACGGTGTCATGAAGCTTCAGCTGCATAGTTGCCACAGCTGCTATCTGCGAAAGACGCAGCCACTCGCTCAAGCCGGGGGTCGAGCCTTCACTTGCAAGCTTTACCTGATCAAAGGCCGAAACCCTGTGTTCCAGCCATTTGTGACGCGCTTGAGAAACATCATCCGTCATCTGAGCCGTTGGGCTGATGACATCCTGGATGGCGGCGAACAGGATGAATACTATCCAGCTGATCGTCACATGAGCTGGACCGCCGTCCTCGGCGGCAATGGAGTACTGGACTTTCCTGGACTCGGAGCAGTGCAGGATGCCTGAGAGGGACTCTAAGAGCAGGCTGTCTCCATCTTTCCCGGCTCTTGGCAGTGCGCGCAGGTGTACTTCAACGCAGTCTGGTTTTGATGTCAGCTGACGTGTCGTGGGGTCCAGGACAAACAGATGCTCAATGTTGACATCAAAAATGTAGAGGGACTCGATGCCAGCTTGCGTCTTGCTGCCCCTTGATGCAAGAACTGTCATCATTAGATGTTTGTCTAACTGGCTAGGTTTGAAGTCCACCGCAGCGACCAAGGAAGGCGCCAGTTCTGCGCAGTGATTTTTCCAAGCCGTATGCAGCTGAGGGTTTTCTAGGTCTTTCTTGCTTTCGGGGGTCTTGTAAGAGATGCTTTTGGATTTATGAGGCTTGAATCCGAGCAGCAGAAGCTTCTTCGACTCGGAAGGGTCGATTTCGTCGCCCATTGGCAGGGTCAGCGGCGGGGCTTGGAAGGTAGGGCAGGTGATTGTTTTCTTGGGGCGTTCCTCCGACTTCTGCCACGGTTTCAGCTGGCCTGACCCCGAAGCGACAAGTACGTGATGGTCGTGCTTCTTATTGTCACGGTGACCTGGCGCGTGTTCGCTCAGGCTGCGTTTACGCCCCTTGGGCTTGTCAACCGCGACGTGCTTGAGCAGCTTCGTATCCGTCACGTTGGAGGCCAGGTCTCCAGATAATGTCTCACCTGTTGCCTTCCAGAGAGTTTTGAGCAAATTACGTTGACCTTTCGGCAGCTGTTCAACCTTCTGATAAAGTGGGAAAAAAAAATTGGCAATGTCGGCCCTGGTTGGACCTGGATTCGTGCGCCGCCACTTAGCCGCGTCCTTTTGCAGCTGGGGGGTAATGATCTTGTGCAAGTCCTTTGCCGTGCCTGAATACTGAAGCACGTTTGTGGCTGCTCGCACGATGGCCATCCCTGTCACGCACGGCGATCCGTCCTGCATGTTTTTCAGGACAAGGTGCATGGAGGGATCTTGCGTGCTTGAAAGCCAAACTGCATAGAGCATGGCCATGTCTGTAAGGCCCGGGTCCTTCGCCTCGTCCTTCTGGAACATCTTGTCAGAAAAACGTTGAGCAAATTGTGCCAGCAGGACGGCGTTGTGTGCTTTGGCCGAGAGCCCGTCGCCTCGATCAGCTCGTCGCGGTGCTAGTTCAGCGGAGACCGTGGTCAGCCGTGATTCTGGTTGTTGAAGTCCGGTGTACTCGTCCATCATGGCCTTGTGTTGGCTGAGATGCAGACACAAAAAGCCCGTAACCAAAGTGCACGAGGTCAAGTACGCCTCTAAAAATTGCCAGGCAACAAAGCGAGCAACCATCTTAACCACAATGGAGTGCGCTCCAGGAGCAATCTTCACAATGATCTGGGCCAGCTGAACTGTGATGTTCTCGACGTCCAAGAGCTGAACGGCCTTCAGCTGCTCTTGTGTCTTGGTAGGGAGATCGTTCGTGCTTGGCAGCAACAGGCAAGTAACAGTCGTGCTTGACATCTTGGGCATGGCACACTCATCCACTATCAGCTGCAGCTGCTTGTGAAATTCCACGTTAATAGCGAGCTCCTGCTTTGTGCTCTCCGCCCCGTCAGTGGCCTCATGCTTGCCGCCCTTGCTGTTGCCCCCGGCATTGCCCTCATCCTGGGGTACCTTTTTGCCCCCATCGCCGCCCTTGCTGTTGCCCCCGGCATTGCCCTCATCCTGGGGTACCTTCAGGGGCTGTTGCAAGATGAACATGCTGCCGACGGATTTTACATTTTGGGGCCAGGCGTCTGTCTCGCCAACACCCTCGTCCATCAAAGAAGTTATCACCCGTGCTATTTGGTCATTTTTCATCGACATCGCCGCTTTGTGTACTGCGGCGAGGTCGGTGTACATGCCATGGGCCATATTAATCTGGGTCTGCTCTTCCTCCTTTGGCAGGGTCTGCAGCCACCTCTGAAGCAGGACCAGCTTTTCTTGCGGAGAAGCTGGCTCATCCTCCCCCTTTTCAAGGAGGCTCCAAAGGCAGATTGTGACATCTTTGGCCGATTCGGAGTCATATGTGACACCAAATTCGCGTACAATTTCCGATGCAAACCGTCGTGTGTCCTCCTGATTAAGCCAGGGATGTCCATCTGGATTCGTAGGAGTCGTGCCACCAGCGCTGGCTGCACGAGTCTTGCGATGTCTCATCTTTTCGGCCAACGTAGAGCGAGCGAAAAGCTCGCGACAGAGCTCGCGTACAGCCACGTCCGGGCGCGTCACTTTCTGGGAGACCGCTGCGTTTACTCGGGGTTCCACGGTCTTGATCATCTTGCGCACTTCATTTCGGGCATCAGCGTTTCCTTGTTCAAGTTGGAGCAGCTTGGGGAGCAGCTCCTGTGCGCTGTTACCTGTGGAGGTCTGCGCCATCAAGCACCATACCACCATGATCAATTCGTCATGCGTATTCAACACCATGACGTCCTTCGCCAAGATTTGTTGGTGCCTGATTGACCTGGGCGTTGCTATATCTGAATTCAGGGCTAGAGCAATCATGAGCTGGCCGCCATTCAAGTTCTCTGTCGCATTCGGAGTGATCTGCCGCACCGCAGCAGCCGACCCAACGGCCGCCACCCACTCGGTCTTGTCACCTGCTTTCTTACGTTCTTCGCTTGGCTCCATTCGCGCGAGCATAGTCAGCTCTTGTCTTGCAAGCGCATCGAACAAGGCGTCCCCTCTTGCAGCGTTGATGGCTGGTCCGCAGGCCAAGCAAGCCGCATCCTGCAGCTCCGTCAGGATCTTGACCCACTGTTCCTCGGTCGCTTTTTTGGCGTCGTCAGATGATGGCAACTGTCCAGTTCTGCACGCCTCTTGCCAAAGCTCGCTCTCCCGTACCAGCTGGTGTCGTCCGCCGCCAAACGCTCCAATAAGCGCTGCAGCGCCGAGCCTTGCTCACACGCCGCCTCGAAGAACTTATCGGCAAGGGCCTTCGGAGGGCCCAGCATGCCGGGTCCCTCCCCAGCCATGCCCCTGACGGCCAGCGGCTGCTCTGCTCACCGTCCGCCCTGCCCGTGCACACCCAAGGCGTCAGCCTCGCCGACCACGCAAGCCACGCACGCCAGCCCCTGAGCAGCGACGCGCGCGGCCGCCCAGGGGCGGGGGAGATAGAGCGCTGGGCATGCGCACGGGGCACGGGGGGCAGCTCGCGCCGCGCGTTCACCTTCCGGCCACCACGGCTGCTCTGCTCACGGCTGCTCTGCGCCAGCTGGCTCTTGGGCAGCCTGAGAATTCAAAAAATGGTTTAGGTTGTTCTAAACCATTCTGCGCTGACGACTGACAAGGATGGCGAACGCCCTCGGACTCCGAGTCGGATGGCCCGGGCGACTCTGAGCGCGCATCATACCTACACGAGCAGCCGCCTGTCGGCGAGGCGGACGGCGAGCGCGCAAGGATGGCGGCGCCCTCGGACTCCGAGTCGGATGGCCTGGGCGACTCGGAGCGCGCATCATCGGAGCTGGCGCCGCCAGCTCCGGATGGCGCATCGGAGCGCGCATTGGAGGTTCCGCCAGCTTCGGATGGCGAGCGCGCATCGGAGCTGGCATCGCAGGCCGACGCGGTGCAAATGCCGCCGCCATTGCCGCGCCGCGTCGCGGCAGTCGAAGCCGGTGCGAGGCTCAGCGCGCAGCCGCCGCCCGAAGAGGATCCCAGCGAAGAGTGGCAAGACATCCGACCAAAGGTTGTGGCCGTTGGGATGACAACCGATCCATTCGGCCGCAGGACCAACAACGCGAAGTTGCTGCCAGGTTTCGTCCCAGAAACTGGCGAGATACGTGCGGCCGCGACGGTTGCGGAAAAGAGTGTACTGCTGTTGGCAGACTGCTTGCTCCTCGTGGCGCAAGTGACAGCGCAACCTATCCGTGCACTGTCTGATCAAGACTGGCTGCCGGTAAGAACACTCGTTTTGTGGCGCAAAGAGGACATTGTCAAGTTTGGGGAAGAGGACGTGCCGCACACAAGGGCGCTCGCCGCTTCGATGCGTGAATGTGAGGTGTTCCAAACAGCAACACCTGGCAAGCGCGTGCGAGTCCGAGACATTTATCAAGTCGGTGTGCTGCTCTACGACAACGACTTGGCGCTCGGCCCGGTGCTGCGCCGGGGAGAGGACAACGCCTCGGTGTGGGATGCGTTAACTGCCGCACGGCTCTTTTGGTGCACCTCAGCAGCCTCCGTGCATAAGCTCCCGTGTGAACATGTGGATGGAAGGCAAGGGACCTCAAAGGCAGCAGCGCGGCCCCGACAAGAAGTTTGCCTTCACAAGATCATGCAAGCGCCCACAGACAAGAGTGGCAGAGTCTGTCGGCACCCCACGGATCAACGGGTGGTGAAAATGCCGGCAGTGATTTTGCCGGCGGGTACACACGGGGAGGAGGACGACGATATTGCACAGAGCTGTTTGCAGTCCGAGGGACCTTCGGCGGGGTTTGGAAAAGCGCTCAAGGCCTTCAAGACTTCCACTGCACCGTATGACGGCCATATTCCGCAGCAATCTGCCAGCGAAACGCACGCACGAAATCAGCTCCACCAAAACGGGTTGATCCTGGCCCAAGCATCCATGGCTGAGTGGAGAGACAAAGTGCGCGGATCTTGGCCCCCTACTTGGCCCGGGGAGGGCCTTTCTTCTGGCCAGACCGCAGTCATCTCAGCACCAGCTGCCGTCTGCCCCGCAATATCTGCAGCTGCCAGTCCAGCACCCGCCGGTCCGGGAGCTCGCGGGTGCTCTCCGCTGGCGCCGTCCGACGTGTCGTCGCGGACAATACTATTTGAAAAATCCGTATGGCCTAACCATGATGACGAAGATTGTGACATGGCCAAGTGGATGGCGTTGCACCAGCTGCAGGAGGACACTTTGCCAGCCCTGCTGGCCAGCGATAAGCTGGGTGCGCAGCGCCTGCGGGCGTCGNTCTTGTCGTGGCTNNGCCTTAAAGCACGCAAGGTGGAAATGTACCANCCCAGCGTCTCAGATTCCGTCACGTGCCANACCATACCAGGGTTGAATCGTCGGGCGATCATCCAGTGGTTGCACCAGGCGGGGGCCATTGACTCAGTGCAGTTTTTTTACTCGCAGGCCTGCAGGGGTGACCTCAAACCAGCCTCTGTGTTGGGCGGCCGCTCACTTCGCGTGCAGGCGGACATTTCGAAGGCTGTGCCCCACACTACCGTGTTCGGGGTCCAAATCAGGGTGAAAGACCTACACTCTCACCCGGTGGACCAGCTGCAGCTGCCATGTGTTGCTGCGCCGTTCTGTCACGAGAACACGGGCACACACTGGGCGTTCAGCTGCAGCAACCCCTCCAACCCGTGCCAGGGTCCTTGCATTTGTTACGTGATGCTTGAAGAAACGAGGACACAGGGCGATGTCGTGGTGCGAATTACCGGCACATTGTACCGTCTTGGTGGCGCGCGGGGCGACGCGAATCCAGTCCCCATGGACATGAACGATGGGGGCGTCCTGACGGGGTTCGGACAGGTGGCTGATGGCAGTGCCGGCGGAGGCGTTGTGGTCTCGGCCGTCGCGCATCTCTTGGGCGAGCTGGATGCTGGGCTGAACAGTGAGACGGCACCCAGTGGGTGGCATCAGGTGCCGGCCTTGGTGCACTACGAACCCGCACCCCCACCCCCACTGGGCTCTCCGCCGACTAGCAAGAGGCCAAGGCCGCCCAGCGCGCTCAGCCTTGCGAAAATCCGCGTCGGGGAGCTGAAATTGAAAAGAAGGCGCGAGGCTGACGAGCTGCGCTTCAAGTCGAATCAAGATTACGAGAGGATACTAGAGGCAGCACGCGCAGAGGACTTAGCTTCCAAGAACAGGCCCCCACCGCCGTTGGAGACCTGACCATGCAGGTGGGGCTCGTTGCTGCATGTGCATCTGGCATGGAAGGAGTCACGGTGGGGCTCGCTCAGGGTGCAGGGCCTCACGGAGAGCCTCCATGAAGACCTCACACGTGGTAATTCTCGCTGCTGCACAGTCGTGGCACACCCCAGCGTGTGGGCTGTGAGCTGGCACCGCATGGGGTACGATACGAGAGCCAGTGCTTTATTTACATTGTTTAAGAATAGAAAAAATTTACATACTTGACTGCCTTGCCCTCTTGCTAACGCCGTGCGCATGCGCTCCATCCTGGACATGTGAGTTCACATTGCGGGCTTCTTTAAAGCGTCCGTCAATGTCTTAAACACGTCCTTCAACTTATTCATCAGCTGTGGAGGGAGTCCAGCGGTCTTCAAGTTTCTTGTTTTCCTAATGGCCTGCTCCACCGTCTGGTCGGGCGGTTGGCCGGTCAGGAAANTGAGCCAGCTCACGCCCTCACTGATCTTCATGAGGCGCAGCCAACTGATCAAGTGAGCGTCTGTCTCCTTGTGTATGTGCCAAACCGCCTGTTTGCGGCGGCACNNTTCGGCGTTCAATCGCGCCGTTTTCTGGTCAGTGGATGTGTTAGATTTCTGATGGCACGAGTATCTGGCATCGATTCCGTCGTCCATCCATTCCTGACACACAACTCCGTCGCATNTGTACTTCCACACACACAGGTAGGTGTTGTCGCCGTNCNTATGGTCACGGTTCNTCACGCACGGCNTGCACTGGCAGTGACTCGGAGCTGCCCGCGGTAAAGCCGCCGACACGGAGGTACGAGGAGCGGCCTGGGGGATGCTGCCGGCCGCCATGACAGGTCCCATGGTATCAGGAGCCTCCAAAGCCGCGGGCCCTTTTTTTACTTGCAGGACGNCTTGGCGTCCATGTAACCTGGCCTTTTTCCCGGATGCCCAGTGTCGTCCCAGGAGCTCTGACAGCTCTTCCGCAGCCCTCGTGAGGCNTGCTGTCACGAGGCTGGCATCCTCACGCGCCAGCACTTGGCGCTCGGCATGACATCCCCACAGCTGGCAGAGATGCCTCGCCCGGAAACACTGGGTGCACAACTTGCCACTGAAATGCTTCGCGAGCTGCGCTTCCAACGGCATAATCCCCATGCATGCGCTGCGCATATCCTGCAGGGTCAATCCAGTGCGTGCGCAGACAATGTCCATCTGCACATCGTCGCCTGACGTCGTGACCGGCAAGGCGCCCGCTTGGACGTCTGTGGGCTCCGACGTCGCGCGCGCGGCCGCCAGCTGGCCCCAGCGAGCAGTGATCATTTTGATGGAGTTGCACGTGGACGCCCAGCCGTACCAAATCGACCACTTGCCGTACAGCTGGTGCGCGTGCTCCAGCGAGCTGTTGGAAAACACTCCGAGGCCATCAAATCCCAGCCCTGTCACGTATTTCCATCGGTCGCCCATGTGGTGCATGAGTTCGTGCAGATAATACATGTCATAGCCGGCCTTGACCCCTTTGCTGTCGTGCACGGCCATCCAGAGCATGGCCATCTCCTTCAAGCGCGAAGGCATGGAGCGACGCAGGTGGATGTCAGCCGGGGTGGTGTTGTCGGCTGGGGCCAACATTTGCCCGTCCGGCTGCTTGACGTATGAGCCACAGTGCAGCTTCAGACCCTTCAGCAGCCGGCGCGACACCAAGCGTGAGTCTTGGAGCGCAGACAGGAGGGCAGGGCATTGCAGCTGGTTTGCGGGCAGCATCTTGGACGGGTCGTCCACGGGCTCCCAGAAGGTCCCTTTGACAAACGACCAATCATGTTCGTCCAGGTCCTGCAACACTTCTGACATGCAAACTGCGAGCCGCATCACGCGTTTCGCTTGGGCCTGGAGGTGTAGGGGGCAGTCCTCAAAGATGGCAGCTGCCATCGCGACCATGTTGCACATACCCCACTTGCAGGCGCGGCCCGAGGGATGTGGGGCGCCGGACCGCAGGATTCCCTCAACATCCTTCTCCGGTAGCGTCATGCGCAGGGCTGTGCCCTGACCAGCCTGTTGCGTCAGCGCGTTGAAGCGCGTAAACATCTTTATCTGTTCCAGCTCGGTGGGCTGCGCGCTCGCAATGTTGAAAAGCGTCTTGATGAAGGCTGGCACGAAGCGCAGGCGACAGTGCAGGGTGCAGCTGGGATGGGTCATCAAACTCAACCCCAGGCTCTGCAAGTATGGGTTTGGTCGCGGCGCTGTATCGGACCCGATCATCACCAGCATACATGTCGGCTGCTCCGGCCACAGTTTGTCAAAGCCACCAGGCGTGGCCTGGAATTCTGCGCTGGCGGAGGCAATGCCCCGGGAGTAAGCCGCGTAGAACATGGGCCCGCATCCTGGTGTGCGAGGGTCCAACACGATTCCGGCCATGTCTCGCAGCACACGGTCCTGAAGGCCGTCGGGCCATTCTGTGTCATCTGCGGGCTCAGACGCCTTCTGCACCTCCTCCCACCAATCAAACTGGCTGGCCACGGTGTCCAGCTGGTCTCGTCCCTTCTTGACAAGGGCCTCCTCTCCGGCCTGGAGTTTCAGGTAGTCGTCAATGGCCGCATCAAGTTTCAGCGCACCCCAATTGTGCAGGAGGACGTGCCAGAGCCGCATGTCCATGCGCGCGGCGACGTGTTGCAGCGTCTCTCCCGGTTGCACATGCAAGCCAGTCAAGCATGCCGAGTGGGAGCGGCCTAGGTGCATTGCGTCAGGGTCGTGGCACGATGGGCAGCGGCACTTGGCTGCATCCGAGCGTCCACCTTGGGACCCGTATTCCCACCAAGCTTTCATGTCAGAATGATGNATGGGNNCNGCGTCAACCACCAACCACGGAGCCCTTTTACCCTCGGCTGACGTTTCTCGTCCCTGGTGTGGCGAGAACCACGCTTCAGNGAATGGCTGGCCAGCCGCCAACGCCACCAGGCCAGCGTCTGTGATATGAAAGTGCAGCCCGGGTGGCAGGTCTGTGGTGCTGTCCGCTGGCCACGTGCCCATTCGGCGAATGTCGTTGGCGTGCAGCTTCTTGAATTGCTTGTCAACGTTGACCTTGGTCTCGTCACAGACGGCGACGCTCAGCGGGATGAGGTGCTGACTTGACTGCATCCATGCTGCAAAGAGGTTCTTTTTGACGGACGTTTTGGCCATCGCGGGCTGTTGAGCTTGGACGCATGAGACCTTGATCATGCACTCGAGGAAATTGAGTTGTTGGCTCGCTTGACAAGCCTTGGCGCCATCCCAGAACAGGTGCAGCACGGTGCTCTGCGCCGAGGTCAGCAACCGCGCGCACACGGCCGCAGCTGCGCGGGACCTGCTAGCTTTCTCTGCACACGAGTGGGGGACGCCGTCCCCCGCGACCCCGCCGGCCCGGGGGGGCCATTGTTGCAGCCCCATGGCACCAGCTGTTGCATTCACGATGGAGCGGAGCATATTCACGTCCTGCGGCTCCAGGTCCGCTCCAGAGTCGTAGTCGACCCCCCCCCCAGCCGGCAGCTGCTCGTGCAGCCAGACCATGCACGGCAGCTGGACTAGCACCAGCATCTCGCACAGCATGCTGTCCACTTGCGCCAGCAGAAGGTGGCCGGCCCCCTGGGGGGTGTACGCCCGCAACACCTCGCGCAGCAGATAGTCGGGCACGGCCGGCGCGATGTTTTTGGTCAACATTGTCTGCAGCACTGCCAGGGCATCCGTCTGGCTGAGCATCAGCTGAAACCCATTGTCGGTCCAGTGCTTCGGCAGCATCTCCGATGCGTCCGCCAAGAGCGATCGGACTTCAGACGACAGCTCAACGTCGTGCCGTGGGGCACATCCCTGCACCTTTTGGGCAAACTGCAGCCACTTGTCGTTGTGCAGTTTGGCGTGTTGCAAGCATGTCTGCAGACTGTTTGCCAACATCAGCATGCCGCGGCGCAGCATGCAGCTGGACTTGAGTAGATGATCCAGTACTGCCGCGCGTGCGGGCATTGTGTCAAACCCCAACGAAACCACGTTGAACAGCGCACAGGAGGCGCCTTCCGGTGATGTAATTTGCACGTCAGCGGCCCGTGCGATGCCCGTTTTCAGTTTTTTGGTTGCTCGTTGCAACTTTGTGAGTGAGAACTTGTAGCCATCTGGCTTTGTTGTGGCTTGGCTAATTGCCTGGATTTGGCGCTTATTGGCTCCACTCACAAAAGCCGCCTCGGCAATATTTCATACCGACGCTCGTCGGGTTGCTGCAAAGTCGCATAGACAGCTTTTCGCATGCTCTTGTTTTGAAGCATGCCCGTGGGTAGCATCTCGGCGCCAGCCGGGCTGCTAGTCAGAGCTGTCATCATGCTGCAAATGTCATATGCGCCGTGCAAGGCGCCTGAATAACGGGCCCCCAGGATAGCGCTGGCACGCGCCGTGGCACCTCCCATTGTCTTGTGCTGGCGCTGTCTGGATGACCACCCCAGCAGCTTGAGCATTCCCGAGGAGTACGTCGTCCACAGCGAAAGATGCTCCTGCCGCAGCCGGTTGAGCAGCCAGGGTGGAGTCTGTTCGGTGTACAGTTCCCGGGACCAGGAGGGCAGCTCCTTGTCCTGCTGCATGGGATCGCCCGCGCCACTGGCATCTGGCCTGGCACTGGCCGGCGCATTCCTTGCGCTGTCATCTGCACCGGCTGCTGGCTGGCCTCCAGTCTCTTCAGGCTGGATGTCCAACCTGGTGGTCTGGCGCAGTCCCTCAGCTGCCACTTGGGCGAAGGACAGCACTACGGGCGGAGCTTCGGAGTGCAGCTTGGCGCACTCCGCCCTGAGCTCCATGATCGTTTTGACTAGCTTGCGCGCCCGGGTTCTGGCCCTCACCGCAGCAGGTTCCATCTTGTTGACCTTGGCGATTTTGATCTGGCAGGCCCTTCTAGCCTTGACCAGCTGCTCTTTCATGTTCGCCTCCGAAGCTGCTGCAATCTGCTCGTGACCCTCCAAATCCTCCCGCCCCGTCTTGAGCTCGTCGCTGTGCTGTTGGTCTTTCTCAGACGCTCGCCGCTCTGCCTCCGCAGCGGCTGCGACTCCCGCAGCCTTGGCTGCAACTGTCTCAGCATTGGCTACAACTGTCTCCTTCTGACACTGCGCCACCAAAAGTCGGGCTGCACTCCATCCCTGTAGACAACGCTGGGCCTCGGCCTGTGCAGCATGCAGCTCGCACGCTTGCAGCTGCAGGGAACGCTGCCACGCGCTGCCAGGCCCCAGCAGCTTGCCCTCTCCCAGCTCCGTGAGAAACGCTGTGATCCCCTTGTGCTGCACAGGACATTCACGGCATGCACGTCAGCCAGCTGCATGTCACCCAGCTGCATGCAGTCGACAGGCGCCAAGCGCGCACAGACGCGCGCACACTCACGGCGC
>JGI24538J26636_10000466_pt1 | contig 11786 bp, 10 predicted proteins | sample SouAtlMetagenome_FD_26636 | JGI IMG/M metagenome (IMG submission 26636) | reverse complement strand
AATATTTCAGCATTCAGCACAGCGCTGTCACCAACAGGATAGGCAAACGCCCCTTCACACTTCGCAAACGCTGCCGCCAAAGTCACCATGTTCAGCCCCCGCTCATCTTACCAAATAAACTCCGGGGGAGGCGCGCAGCGCCGAGGGCGGAGCCCTCAAACGCCCCATCACATCCGGAACACGCCAAACCGTGTCTCCTCTATCTCTGCATTTAACGACGCCGACAGGCTTAACGCCAATACATCACGGGTTTTGCGCGGATCAATCACCCCGTCATCCCACAAACGCGCTGACGCGTACAAAGGATGCGACTGTTCCTCGAACATATCAATTGTTGGCTGTTTGAACGCGGCTTCGTCCTCAGCCGACCATTCACCACCCTTACGCTCAATCCCGTCACGCTTCACTGTCGCCAAAACGCCCGCCGCCTGCGCCCCACCCATCACGCCAATACGTGAATTCGGCCAACTCCACATAAAACGTGGCGAATAGGCCCGCCCCGACATGCCGTAGTTACCAGCGCCGAATGAGCCGCCAACAACCATTGTAATCTTGGGAACAGAGGTCGTCGCGACAGCCATCACCATCTTGGCTCCGTGGCGCGCAATGCCTTCGTTCTCGTACTTTCGACCCACCATAAAACCTGTGATATTTTGCAAGAACACCAGCGGGATCTTCCGTTGTGAACACAACTCAACGAAATGCGCACCCTTCTGCGCCGCCTCCGAGAACAGCACACCATTGTTGGCAATAATCCCGATCGGGCATCCCTTAAGATGGGCAAAGCCAGTTACCAAAGTCTCGCCAAAGCGCGGTTTGAATTCATCAAAGCGCGAACCATCCACCACACGCATGATCACTTCACGAATGTCATATGGCTGGCGGGTATCGGCAGGCACAATCCCCAGCAACTCCGCAGGATCATAAATCGGTTCATCATAGGCAGCGCGCATTGAAGACCGTACGGCGGAGTTCATCCCGCCACCATCCCAATTCAACGATGCAACAGCACGGCGCGCCAAAGACAGCGCATGCGTGTCATCCTCTGCCAAATAATCAGCAACGCCTGACAGGCGCGTATGCACCTCACCGCCGCCCAAATCCTCAGCAGACACGATCTCGCCCGTCGCAGCCTTCACAAGCGGCGGACCAGCCAGGAAAATCGTGCCCTGCTCTTTCACAATGATCGTCACATCAGACATCGCTGGCACATAAGCGCCCCCAGCGGTGCACGATCCCATAACAACCGCAATCTGCGGAATGCCTTTGGCACTCATCTGCGCCTGATTGTAAAAAATCCGGCCAAAGTGGTCACGATCGGGAAACACCTCGTCCTGATTGGGCAGGTTCGCGCCCCCACTGTCGACCAGATAGATGCAAGGTAGGCGGTTTTGCTCCGCAATCTCCTGCGCGCGCAAATGCTTTTTCACAGTCATCGGGTAATACGTGCCACCCTTCACCGTTGCATCATTGCAAATGACCATGACCTCATGGCTCTGCACCTGCCCGATACCGGCAATCACCCCCGCACAAGGGGCGGCACCGTCATACAGTCCATGCGCTGCAGTCGCGCCCACTTCCAGAAACGGAGACCCCGCATCCAGCAAATTCGCCACTCGTTCCCGAGGAAGCATTTTTCCGCGAGAAATATGACGATCCCTGGAGCGTTCACCACCACCAATTGCAGCGGCTTGAGCAGCTTCAGAGATTTGCGCCAATGCAGCTTCATGGGCAATTAGATTGGCCTTAAACGCTTCTGAAGACGTCAGTATCTGAGAATTTAGTTTCATAAGGTATGACCAACTTTGTAAACACGGGTTGAAAGAGGATGGAGGACAAGACCAACAACAAGGCCAAACATTACTGGGCCCGCCCAACCGTCTAGACTGTTGGCCCAACCTGTTGGCTCAATTAAATGCATAAGAAACAAAGCCAGCATTTGATTCATCGGGTAATAAAATAACGCGTAAATTAGTAGAACTGCGTTTTGTGCAAAGCCTTGCCCAGCATTGACCCAAAGTTTGGCCGCGCAATGACTACCGTCGACAAACCTGGTATCCTTGCCAACTTTCACCTGTGTTTTTATCAACGGACCTGAGCGCTGCAAGGTATCGCAGTTTGGGCACCTGTGACCTGCCAATCTGCTTTGAACCATCATCATTTGGAACTCTCCGCCACAGCCATAGCCTTCAATTCCTTACGAATAACCTTACCCGTCACGGTCATCGGCAAAGCTTCCAAAAACCCAATTTCTCTTGGATACGAATAACTTGCCAACCGACCCTTAACATAAGTCTGCAACCCATCCGCATCTTCAACCGCCCCCTCACGCAACACAACATAAGCTTTCACAATCTCCGTGCGCAGCGCATCGGGCTTGCCCACAACCCCAACCGTCACCACATCGGGATGGGTCAACAAACAGTCCTCGATCTCCGCAGGACCAATACGATATCCTGCAGAGGTGATCACATCATCCTCACGCCCAACAAAGCGCAGGTAGTCACCCTCCCAAACGCCACGGTCCCCCGTCAGCATCCAATCACCAATGAATTTCTCTGCCGTCGCCTCAGGTCGGTTCCAATATTCCAACATCATCGACGGCGATCCACGGCGCACTGCGATATCGCCTTCCTCAGACGTCACCTGCCCCTGCCCATCCACAACCTGCACATCATGCCCCGCAACGGGCTTACCAATACAGCCAGCCTTAACGGGGAAATCAACACCGCAAGAGGACACCGTCATATTACATTCGGTCTGTCCGTAAAATTCGTTGATCTGAACTCCGAGGGCCTCACGCCCCCATGCCAACATCTCAGCGCCTAAAGGCTCCCCACCAGACGCGACAGAACGCAATCCAGCAATCGCGACATCAGACGCGCGCAACATGCGCAGCGCCGTTGGTGGAAAAAACACGTTGCGCACAGCACCTGCAGAAATGATCGTTTCACAGCCTTCAGCGTCAAACTTCTCCATCCGCGCCGCAACCACAGGAACGCCCAAGGCCAAACCCGGCATTAAAACATCAAACAATCCGCCAATCCACGCCCAATCTGCAGGGGTCCACAGGCAATCGCCCGATTGGCCTAAATGGTCATGGCTAAGGGAAACACCCACCAAATGACCGCCCAACACTCCATGCCCATGCAACGCCCCCTTAGGGCTGCCCGTGGTGCCACTGGTGTAAATCAGAACACCAGCTGTATCCGTTTCAACCGCCGTCATCTCAACCACACCACCAGCTAATCCAGCGGTATCTGCCATCCATGGTTCGGCCAAATCGCCCAACAATCCAGCGCCCTCATCATCCGTCAGAACGATCTGAATAACCGCATCACCAACACGCGATTGCAAGGCATCATACTTGAATAATTTGAACAAAGGCACTGAAATTGCACCAATTTTCCAGATCGCGATATGGGCTGCAGCGCACCATGGGCTTTGACTAAGTAACACGCCAACACGGTCACCCACCTGCACACGCGCCATCAAGGCACGTGCCAAACCATCGGCCATTTCAGCCAATGCGCTATAGGTAATGTCGTGTCGCACTTGCCCAGTCAGATCAACAATCGCCAATTGCCCGGCCGGATGAGCCAAACACTGCGCCGCCATATTCTGATCAGGGCTGGGCATGGGTTACGCCATCGCTCCCATCATCTCGCGCCCAATCAACATGCGACGAATTTCTGAGGTACCTGCCCCAATTTCCATCAATTTAGCATCGCGGAAGATACGGCTAACCGGATTGTCGGATAGATAGCCTGCACCACCCATCGCCTGAACAGCCTGATGCGCCTGTTTCATCGCCTCTTCAGAAGCATACAAACAACACGCTGCCGCATCTTGACGCGTCACATCACCACGATCACAGGCCTTAGCGACCTCATACACATAGGCACGGGCAGAATTCATCGCCGTATACATATCCGCCATCTTGCCCTGCATCAGTTGAAACGAACCAATCGGCTGACCAAACTGTTTACGCTCCGCCATGTAGGGCATGATCTCGTCCAAACAGGCGGCCATGATGCCGGTGCCAATGCCAGCCAAAACCACACGTTCGTAATCCAAACCAGACATCAAAACCGCAACGCCGCGCCCTTCTTCGCCTAGGACGTTCTCAAACGGAACTTCAACCTCATCAAAGATAAGTTCGGCCGTGTTTGAGCCGCGCATGCCCAATTTATCGAAATGTGGGGATGTACTGAAACCAACCATCGACTTTTCGATGATAAAGGCCGTCATACCTTTGGACCCAGCATCAGGGTCCGTCTTGGCATAGACCACCAGCGTTTCAGCATCTGGACCATTTGTGATCCAATATTTGTTGCCACTCAAACGGTAATGATCATTACGCTTTTCTGCCCGCAACTTCATCGAAACCACATCTGAACCTGCACCCGCTTCTGACATCGCAAGCGCGCCCACATGTTCTCCAGAAATCAAACCGGGCAGATATTTTGCCTTCTGCTCAGGCGTGCCATTCAGCTTGATCTGATTCACACACAGGTTCGAATGCGCCCCGTAAGACAAAGATACAGAGGCAGAAGCCCGCGCGATCTCTTCAACCGCAACAGTATGCGCCAGATAAGACATGCCAGAACCGCCAAATTCCTCGCCCACAGTGATACCCAACAGGCCTAATTCGCCCATTTCAGTCCATAACTCTGGAGGAAACGCGTTAGAGCGGTCAATTTCAGCCGCCATCGGCTTTACCCGTTCCTGCGCCCACCGGTGAACCATTTCGCGCAGGGCATTCACATCCTCACCCAAATCAAATTTCATCGTGGCATTGAACATGGAAACATCCCCTCAAATTGCAGCAGCAAAGTTTATTGAACACTTGTTCATTACTTAAGCGCAATCAAAGAGAGCGGTCAATAGCGCACAACATTAGGGCACCTGCCTTAACCGATGCCCCATATGCACAATAATGTATGGAGTGCGCCGCAAGGCGCTCCTTTGGGTCAGCTTTGCGCCTGATACACCGCTGACACCTCAGCCCGAATAATCCGCGCAATCAGTTTGCAGTCCTCAATGGAAAAGGTCAGCGGAACGCGCATATCCACAACACCGCGCAAAATACGATCAGAAGCCGGCATTTGGACAGGGTTTGCAAATTTCCAACTGTCGTAACGGCTGGTGAATGCCACAGGTTCAGCGGCACCAAACCATTTCAACTCAACACCACGTCTCAAACAACGCGCCACCACTTCAACCACTGCATCCTCAGACCAATCCAGCAACAGGAATTGAATTGAGGAACCAACAATGATTTCTTGGGGCGCACGTTCAACAACACTCAGCCCAGGAATGTCACGGAAACCCACCTCAAGAGCATAGTAGCGATCGTTCCAACGCTGGCACTGCGTTGCCAAGTCCACAATCTGTGGACGCAAAATTGCAGCCCGTAAATTATCCATGCGCCCTGAAATATTGGGCATTTCGTATTTGATGTCTGCAAAAACCTCGACATCAGGGGCCGCCAGATGCCTTTCAAACAGCATATAAGACCCCGACATCATAATTGATTTTGCGGCCAATTCAGGATCATCGGTAACCAAAAAGCCGCCCTCGCCTGAATTTATGTGCTTATAGGTCTGACAAGAATAACAGCCAATCGCGCCAGCACGCCCTGATGGCACCCCGTTCCACGAGGCCCCCATCGTATGCGCGCAGTCTTCAACCACCTTCACCCCAGCCGTATCACACATCGCCATCAAACGATCCATGTCACAGATATGCCCACGCATGTGGCTTAAGAGCAGAACATTGGCTTGATCCAGCTTGACCCCAAGATCATCCAGATCAATTGTCAGCCCCTCAGTCACGCCCACAAAAACGGGTTGGGCCCCAACAGCCGCAATCGCGCCCGGCACAGGGGCCAGGGTAAAGGCGTTCGATAACACCTTATCGCCGTACCCAACGCCCAACGCGCGCAAAGCGGTCGCCATTGCATAACCACCAGACGCAACAGCAAGGCAATATTTTGCCCCGACATATTGCGCATACTCCTGCTCCAGCAGGGCCGTTTCAGACAATTCGCCCGCTGTTGTATTGTAGCGATGCAAACGACCGTGGCGCAAAACGGCCAATGCCGCCTCAATACCAGCTTCGGGGATGGATTCTTGTTGGGTAAAACTACCAGTGAAATTCTCTGTCATAGGGGCGTTGTGCGGACTCGTGTGCGGCGCGTCAAGACGCGCAGCACAGATTTACAAACCCCAAAACAACTCCTTTACGCCAACAAATTGGTCACAATGTCTGGCAGGTCTTTGTAATGGTCCAACAATGCCTCGGGTTCCAATGCTGCCATATCGCCACCCGCAGGGCCAAAGGTGACCAAGACACAAGGCACGCCAGCGTTGCGCGCAGTATTGCGGTCCGTATCCGTATCCCCAATCAGACAGGTCAACGTAGGATCACCACCGGCACGGCGCACCGCCTCAAACAAATGTTCGGGGTTTGGCTTGCGCACAGAAAGCGTATCCGCGCCCACCATCGATGCAAACGCATCGCGCACACCAAGGCGGCGTAACAGCTCCTCTGCCAACCCTTCGGGCTTGTTCGTGGCAATGCCAACGCCATAGCCTAGCGTTTTCAGGGACTCAACGGCATCCATCGCGCCGTCATACATAACAGTGCGGCTATCGATGTCTTTGGCATAGGCTTCTAACAGCACGGGGTAGTAGTGATCCAAAACATCCGCGTCATTGGCACGTTCCAAACGCTGCAGCCCCAGCGACAACATCGCCCGTCCCCCGCGCAGCGCCGTGCCTGCATCAGTCAGAGGGTCCAACATATTGCCAACGCCCATGTCACGAAAACAAACATTGGCGGCCTCAATCAAATCACCGCTGGTGTCGGCCAATGTGCCGTCCAAATCAAAAATTACTGTCTTCATAGCCTGTGCCCCTTTGATGGTTTCGGCGGTCAACCGCTTGCGAGTGTTGCAACCCGCAATCTCAATTGATGCCCAAATACCTTGTGCCATTCGTACAAATGGATAAAACGGGCGCGAATAGAACAAAAGAGATTTCGCATGAGTGTTGCTTTAATTATTCTGGGTGCCGGCAAAGGCACACGGATGAATTCTGATTTACCAAAAGTACTTCACCCCATCGCGGGTGCGCCGATGCTAATACATGCTATGCGTGCAGGCGCAACACTTGATCCGGCACACACCGTTATTGTTGCTGGCCACGGTGCAGATGTCGTGACCAAAGCGGCCCAAGCTTATGACCCAGAAGCACAGGTCGTCTTGCAACCTGAACAGCTTGGCACCGGCCACGCAGTGTCCCAAGCCGCCGACGCATTAGCAGATTTTGAGGGCAAGGTGATCGTCTTATACGGTGACACGCCGTTCGTGAAACCAGAAACGTTGCAGGCTATGTTGGATGCAAAAGCGGACGTTGTTGTCCTTGGCTTTGAACCACAAGACGCTGGCCGATATGGCCGCCTATTGACCAATGGCTCATCCCTTGAGCGCATCGTTGAATTTAAAGATTCATCACCTGAAGAACGGAAAATAAACCTCTGTAATAGCGGCGTTATTTGTTGCAATGGCCCAATGCTATTTGATTTACTAAGCCAAGTTAAAAACGACAACGCATCTGGTGAATACTACCTCACAGACGTGATTGGTCTTGCCCGCAATGCAGGCCATTCAGCAACCGTTGTGACCTGCTCAGAGGGTGAAACCCTCGGCGTCAATTCACGCGCAGAACTTGCATCCGCTGATGCAATGTACCAGGCAGCTGCCCGGCTTACACTGATGGAAGACGGTGTAACACTCGTTGCACCCAACACAGTGTACCTATCGCTGGACACCATCATCGGACGGGACACGATCATCGAACCCAATGTGGTCTTTGGCCCTGACGTAACAGTCGAGTCCGGCACAACCATCCGCGCATTTTCACACCTCGAGGGCTGCCATGTTTCACGCGGCAGTGTCGTGGGCCCTTATGCACGCTTACGCCCCGGTGCTGAATTGTCCGAAAATGTGCGCATCGGCAACTTTGTCGAAGTTAAAAACACGACGATCGCTGAAGGGGCTAAGGTCAATCACCTGTCCTACATCGGTGATGCCTCAATCGGTGAACGCAGCAATATCGGCGCAGGCACAATCACCTGCAACTATGATGGCGTGCTGAAGCACCGCACTGAAATTGGGGCCGATGTCTTTATCGGGTCCAACACTATGCTGGTTGCACCCGTCACCGTTGGCAATCGCGCGATGACAGGCAGCGGGTCAGTGATCACCTCAGACGTCGAGTCCGAGGCGCTGGCCATCGGTCGTGCACGCCAAGTGTCAAAACCGGGCATGGCACAGAAATTGTTCGATATGTTACAGGTCAAGAAAGCCAAGATGAAAGGGGGCAACTAAAATGTGTGGCATTGTAGGGATCCTTGGGACTAATGAAGTTGCACCAATCCTCGTTGAAGCGCTCAAACGCTTAGAATATCGCGGCTATGACAGCGCAGGTATCGCGACGATAAACGACGGCATCTTGGACCGCCGTCGCGCTATCGGTAAACTGGTGAACCTTGGGGATCGATTGGTCCATGAACCGCTCGCAGGCAAGTCTGGCATTGGCCACACCCGCTGGGCGACACACGGCGCACCAAATGAGAACAACGCTCATCCGCACAAGTCGGGCAAAGTGGCAGTTGTGCACAATGGTATTATCGAAAACTTCCGTGAATTGCGCGCAGAGCTTGCAACACACGGCCTAGAGTTCACGACTGATACGGATACTGAAACCGTCGCCATGTTGACAGATTACTTTGTCTCTCAGGGTGCAACACCGATAGAAGCCGTAAACCAAACACTTGCAAAACTTGACGGTGCCTTCGCCCTCGCCTTTTTATTTGACGGCGAACAGGACCTTATGATCGCAGCGCGCAAGGGTTCCCCCCTCGCAATCGGTCACGGCGACGGCGAAATGTACATTGGGTCAGACGCTATCGCACTTTCGCCAATGACCAACCGCGTCACCTACCTTGAGGAAGGTGATTGCGCTGTCCTGACCCGCAAAAGCCTAGCAATTCGTGACCAAAATGGTGAGTTGGCAAATCGTGCTGTCAAAACCATCGAAATTGACAGCTCACGCGTCGATAAGGCCGGCTACAAGCACTTTATGGCTAAGGAAATTGCCGAACAGCCAACTGTTCTTGGCAACACCTTGTCCCACTACATAAGCCAAGAGGGCGAAATCAATCTTCCAGACCCAGGTATCGACTTTACCAAGATCGAACGCCTGACAATGGTTGCCTGTGGAACAGCCTACTACGCCTGCATGACGGCCAAATACTGGTTTGAACAGATCGCACGCATCCCCGTCGAAATCGATGTGGCATCAGAATTCCGCTACCGCGAGCCTCCAATCACCAAAGGCACCGTTGCCCTATTCGTCAGCCAATCTGGCGAGACAGCAGACACCCTTGCCGCGCTGCGCTACTGCGAAGGTAAAGCGGACAAAATCCTGTCGGTGGTCAACGTCCCCGAAAGTTCAATCGCCCGTGAGAGCGATTTGGCCCTGCCCATTTTTGCAGGTGTCGAAGTTGGTGTCGCATCGACCAAAGCCTTCACTTGCCAATTGACGGTACTGCTGTCGCTGGCCCTCAAGGCGGCATCTGATCGCGGTAAAATCACGCCAGAACAGCTCGCAGATCACGTCGCTTCAATGCGCAATGTACCGGCACTGGTCAACGCAGCTATCGACCAAGACGCGCAAATGCAAAGCGCTGCACGCAAGATTTCTGAGGCACGCGACGTTCTATTCCTGGGTCGTGGCATTATGTATCCATTGGCTCATGAAGGCGCACTAAAACTAAAAGAAATCAGTTACATACACGCCGAAGCTTATGCATCTGGAGAACTAAAGCACGGACCAATCGCACTAGTAGACAAGCATGTTCCAGTCGTTGTGATGGCCCCGCGCGATCCTTTGTTCGACAAGAGTGTATCGAACATGCAAGAGGTTATGGCCCGCAAAGGTAAGGTCGTTTTAATCTCTGATGCCCAAGGGCTCGAGGAAGCTGGTGAAGGTGCATGGGTAACTGTTGAAATGCCAACTATACCAGACGTTGTTGCCCCAATCGTTTACGCCGTCCCCGCACAATTGTTGGCCTACCACACCGCCGTTGCCAAAGGCACAGACGTGGATCAACCACGCAATCTGGCCAAATCCGTAACGGTAGAGTAAAGGGCGTTTAGCTCACTCGGCCTGCCATGAACGTGGCGGGCCAGATACATCACGTTGGATGGCTTACCAACGCATATACTGGATACATCCGACATGAACCTCGAGGACGCACTTGCGCAACTCAACGAATACCAAGACGCCGCAAAAGCTGAAAGCTCTGCGGCCTACCATAAGGCACCCCGCCCCTACCTTGGTGTTGCCAACCCGATCATCAATGATCTGACCAAAGAGTGGCGCACACAGATGGACGTGGAACAGCGCGTCGATCTGGCTGATGCCCTTTGGGAAACTGATATTTTTGAAGCACGCATCGCTGCAGCCAAGTTGCTAACCCAAGCGCGCATTAAAGAAGATGACGACGTCTGGGGCCTGGTCGCATCATGGGTGGATGAGTTTGATAGCCTTGCGATTGCAGATTACGCCTGTATGGCCGGTCAAAAACGCGTTGTGGCGGACCCATCCCGTATCGATTACGTTGAGGCATGGGTTACGTCCGAACATATGTGGACGCGCCGGGCGGCCCTAATGATCACCTTGCCTTGGACCAAACAGAACCACCCCAAAGAACAAGACATGGCAATCCGCCAACGTGTCTTGGGTTGGACTGCAACGCTTGTTCCAGACCGTGCATGGTTTGTTCAAAAGGCGATCGCAGGTTGGTTGCTAGAGCTGTCCAAACACGATCCAGAAACCGTGCGTAAGTTTCTAGAAGAACATGGCGCTACGATGAAACCATTCGCCGCCAAAGAAGCTGCAAAGCTGCTTAAGTAACAAATCAAACCAGTCGCCCATGCGCGGCGGCTGGTTTACCCCGTCACCTTTACTGAGACCAGATCAGTCAGCGGTGCACCCAACGCCTGAAACGCTTGCAAAGACATACGGCTACCCGCCGTTGCCTCGCCAACAATCGGGATCAACAATACTCTTGCTGTTTTGCCATTATAGGCCACGCTACCAGTTTGCTGGGCTTTGACCAAAGGTGTCTTAAGCCACAGACCAGTTTCCGCAGGGGTCCCAAGTGACGCAACTGTGACCCCAAGCGATCCACTTTGCCCAGCAACAGGTTCAGCGACCGTCGGCGCACCCTCTGGACGCACGATTGGGCGCAACTCACTGGTTGCAACGCCTAACGGGGCGTCAATCACAGCGTCAGGAATAGCATTCCCCGCACCAGTTCCACCGAGGTTAAGGTTTGCACATCCGACCAAACTGGCCCCAATAACGGTCATCGCTAAAATTTGTTTCATATCCCTATCGTAGCTTGCACGCGCATCGGCTTCAATCGCCCTTTCCCTCTTGCCCTGCCATAGGCGCATCCCTAACTATATACCCATGAATGCACCTCTTATTGACCCCTTCGCACGCGCCATCAATTACCTGCGCGTTTCCGTGACGGATCGCTGCGATTTTCGCTGCGTCTACTGCATGTCTGAAAACATGACGTTCCTGCCCAAAAAGGAACTGCTGACGTTAGAAGAATTGGACCGCATGTGTTCAACCTTTATCGGTCTGGGTGTTGAAAAACTGCGCATTACGGGCGGTGAACCTTTGGTGCGCAAAGGGATCATG
>JGI24538J26636_10000463_pt1 | contig 11836 bp, 12 predicted proteins | sample SouAtlMetagenome_FD_26636 | JGI IMG/M metagenome (IMG submission 26636) | reverse complement strand
ACAGCCCTAACAGGGGAAACAGAACGTCTAAGAAATCGTGTGAACCAGTTTTTTGAACGGTTAGAAACACAATTTAGGCAGATATTACGCGAAAAAGAATCGACGCTCCCACAGGCAGGGGGACAGCCAGTCAATGAACTCGCGAGCTTATTACTGGCAGTCGTTGAAGGCCATATTCAACAGTTTGTCCGTCGTGGTTTTAGTCACTCCCCACTTACAACTTGGGAAAAAGAATGGCAGCTATTGACTCCTTCACTAAAGGCTTACCTATGATATTAGTTCAGAGAATGGCGTACTTAAGTACGAAGTTTTAAAAACGAAACTTTCTCGGGAATTTTTTACCTTAGTGTCTTCTCGATGGCTTCAAGTACTTGCATTGGATTTGTTGCATTTGTAATCGGTCTTCCAATAACAAGATAATTGCTGCCTGCTTCAATAGCCTGTAGAGGGGTCATTATTCGATGCTGGTCATCACCTTTACTATTAGCAGGCCGAATCCCAGGCGTAACTAATTGAAAGTTTTTCGTATGCTTGGTGCGTAGCAGCTTGGTCTCTAATGGGGAACAAACGACACCATCTAAACCACTTTTATGAGCTAAATCAGCCAACTTTATAACGGCACTTTCGATAGTGCCTACTAAGCCAATTTTCTGAAATGTCTCTTCAGTCATACTAGTTAAAAGCGTGACACCAATTAATAAAGGTCGTTGCGATTTATTGCTGATTGCTTCACGTGCGGCAATCATCATATCTTGGCCGCCTAAGGTATGAACATTGATCATCCAAACACCAAGATCAGCGGCAACTTTGCAAGCTTTAGCTACTGTGTTGGGGATGTCATGATATTTTAAATCTAAGAAAACATCGAAGCCCTTGGCAGTGAGTTTTTCAATGACTTGTGGGCCCGAGCATGTAAATAATTCTTTGCCTACTTTTACTTTACACCTATCTGGATCAAGTTGATTAGCAAGAGAAATGGCCGAGGCCATTGTCGGGTAATCTAGAGCAACAATGATTTTAGAGTCAGACATTATGTTTCCCAGCGTTATCTCAATTGCATAGATCCTACCTGAACTGTTTGTTAGGGATCGGAATTTTTGCTTTTACTCTGTTGATAAATGATATTCTGTGGCTGAGTTTTTTCAGGAATAAATGATGGATTTTGATGTTTTAGCAAAAGATGGCAATGCACGGCGTGGTCGTTTACATTTTCCGCGTGGCACAATTGAAACTCCCGCATTTATGCCGGTTGGTACATACGGTTCAGTCAAGTCCATGACGCCAGAAGAAGTTTTAGCAACAGGAGCTGAGATTATTCTGGGTAATACATTTCATCTTATGTTGCGCCCGGGAACGGAGATTATTAAAGAGCATGGTGATCTTCATAACTTCATGCATTGGCAAGGACCGATTCTTACCGATTCGGGTGGTTTTCAAGTATTTAGTTTAGGCGACTTGAGAAAAATTACTGAAGAAGGTGTTCATTTCAGATCACCTATCAACGGCAGTAAAGTGTTTCTAGGCCCTGAAGAATCGATGCAAGTGCAACGAGANCTTGGCAGTGACATTGTGATGATTTTTGATGAATGCACGCCCTATCCTGCAGATAAAGAAGTAGCTGAAAAATCAATGGAGCTATCACTACGATGGGCAAGGCGCAGTAGAGAGGCTCACGGTGACAACTCATCAGCTCTATTTGGTATTGTTCAGGGTGGTATGTTTGAAAACTTACGTGATATTTCTCTAGAAGGCCTAATTGAAATAGGTTTTGATGGATATGCTATTGGTGGATTGTCAGTAGGGGAGCCAAAAGAAGATATGCTTAGAATTCTTGATCATTTATCGACAAGGTTGCCAGTAGATAAACCTCATTATCTAATGGGTGTTGGTCGACCTGAAGATTTAGTTCAAGCAGTAGCAAGGGGGATCGATATGTTCGATTGCGTTATGCCTACACGTAATGCGCGCAATGGTCACTTATTTGTTCATCATGGCGTGATTAAAATTCGAAATAGTCGTTACAAGACCGATACAGGGCCATTGGATGCTAAGTGTGATTGTTATACCTGTCGAAATTATACTCGTGCATACCTTCATCACCTTGACCGTACTGGTGAGATGCTAGGCCCGCGCTTGAATACCATTCATAATTTACATTATTATCAAACACTGATGTCTGGCTTACGAGATGCAATTGCTGGTGGGAGATTGACACAATTTACTGAAGACTTTTATGGCATGCGCTGATAGGGAAGTTGAAATAGACTCAATCAACTATCGTGGCCAGTAACGCTGTGTCATAATCGCACTCCTTTTTGAAACAACACGCTCGGTATTGAGGAATTATGATGGATTTTTTTATTTCGCCAGCATTTGCTGAAGGTGGACAAGTTGGAAGCGCAGGTTTATTAGACTTTATCTTTCCAGTTGCTTTATTAGTATTATTTTATTTTATGCTGGTGAGGCCGCAATCTAAACGTGCTAAAGAACATCGTGAAATGCAATCAGCATTAGCAAAAGGTGATGAGGTAGTGACTGATGGTGGTTTGATGGGGAAAATTGTCGATATCGGTGATCATGCGATCCTAGTACAATTCGCGGATAACCTAGAAGTAAAGGTTCGTCGTGAAGCTATTAGCTCGGTGTTACCAAAAGGCACACTGAAAAAATTATAGTACAGGTGGTTAGCTTCAAAGAATAAACGCTATAGAGCGTTTTTTAGGATATTTAATATGAACCGTAACCCCATGTGGAAAAACGTACTGGTCATCGCAGTCATATTCTTAGGTGGCTTTTTTGCGATGCCAAACCTATATGATAAAGATGCTGCAGTACAAGTATCAGCAGGCCGCTATGGTAAAGTTGATTTAGCGTTGATGAGTAAGGTTGAGTCGGCTTTGAAGGCTCAGTCGGTAGCTTATATAGGTGCTGAGTTACAAGGCGATAGACTGCTTGTGCGATTGGCTGATTCGACCACACAACTTAAAGCAAAAAAAATTCTTGATGAGACTATCAAGGGTGACTATACGATTGCCTTAAACTTGGCTTCTACGACACCATCATGGTTATCAGGTATGGGTGCAGAGGCGATGAATTTAGGCTTGGATCTTCGTGGGGGTGTGCATTTCCTGATGGATGTTGATATGGATGCCGCCATCAAGAAAACATTAGAAGGCCTAGCTAGTGAGTTTCGTGGCTTATTAAGAGATGAAAAAATACGTTACAAGAGAATTCAAACTGAAGCTGACCAAGTGATTATTGGCTTTCGCAATAGTGAACACCGTGATATGGCATTAGCTAAAATTTCTAGTGAATATAATGATCTAGTTGTTGAGGCCCAGAATATGGGTACTACACCCTCACTAGTTATCCGTCTTACAGAAGTTACTATTCGAGAAACTAAGACTACGGCTCTACAGCAGAATATAATCACTCTGCGTAATAGAATTAATGAACTGGGTGTTGCAGAACCGACAGTGCAACAACAAGGTGACAGTCGAATTGTTGTACAGCTGCCTGGTGTACAAGATACGGCACAGGCCAAAAAGATACTGGGGGGGACTGCTACTCTAGAGTTTCGTTTAGTGGACTTTGAACATGATGTACAAGACGCTGTTAAAGGCGTGTCCCTGCGACCTCAAAAATTTATTACCACCGAGATGGAAGACCTTATCTATTGCAAAAGCGGGTTATGCTCACCGGTGATCATATTATCAACTCGGGATCCACATTAGATTCAGAGACCGGTACACCAACTGTTTCCGTAACACTTGATGGGAAAGGGGCTCGTATTTTTAGCAAGGTCACAGGAGATAATATTGGTAACCCGATGGCTGTTGTTCTGATTGAATCCAAAACAGAGGTGCGCAAAGTAGGTGGGAAACTGACGAAGGTCAAACGCACAGATGCAAAAATTATTAGTGTAGCTACGATTCGTGATCAACTCAGTAAAAAGTTTCAAATTACAGGTTTAGACTCGGGAGCAGAAGCTAGCGAACTTGCTCTATTATTACGCGCCGGTGCCCTTGCTGCACCGATTGAAATTGTTGAAGAGCGAACGGTGGGGCCAAGTTTAGGTCAAGACAATATTGATAAGGGTTTTCAGTCTGTCATGATTGGCTTTGCTTTTGTGCTGGTATTCATGGTGATTTGGTATCGTGTGTTTGGTGTCGTGGCTAATATTGCTTTAACAGCGAATTTAATTCTTATTGTAGCATTACTGTCTTTACTGCAAGCCACGTTAACACTGCCTGGCATAGCTGGGATAGTACTAACAGTAGGCATGGCAGTAGATGCTAATGTACTTATTTTTGAACGTATTCGTGAAGAACTTCGTCTTGGTAATAGCCCTCAGGCAAGTATTGACGTAGGTTACAGTAAGGCCTTCTCCACAATTGCTGATGCAAATATAACGACATTAATAGCGGCTGTCGTCCTTTTTGGGTTTGGTACTGGTTCGATAAAAGGTTTTGCTGTGACCTTGTCGTTGGGTATATTGACCTCGATGTTCACGGCGATCATGGGAACCCGTGCTGTTGTTAACAGTCTTTATGGTGGAAAGCACCGTCCTAAATTGTCAATTTAAGGTTAAGTCATGCAAATTTTGGATAAAAAAACTGATTTTAATTTCATGTCAAAACGGAAGATCGCAGCCGTTTTCTCTATCGTATTACTACTAAGCTCAATTACCTCCTTACTAATGCAAGGCCTTAATTTTGGGATAGATTTTACTGGAGGCACGATGATAGAGCTTTCATATAAAGAGGAAGTAAAATTAGAGAGTATCCGGTCAACATTAGAAAAAAATGGCTATGGTGATGCGATTGTACAAAATTTTGGTTCGATACATGATGTCTTAATCCGCTTGCCTATATTAGAAACTGAAAATATGGCGGAGCTTAGCAATGAGATCGTGGCAACATTGCAATCAGGGAATGAGTCAAAGATTGATGTTCGTAGGGTCGAGTTCGTAGGCCCACAAGTGGGCGAAGAATTAACAGAGCAAGGTGGATTAGCAATGCTTTATGCGTTGATAGGTATTTTGATTTATGTCTCTTTACGATTCGAATATCGCTTTGCGATTGGTTCGGTCGTAGCCTTGGTGCATGATGTACTCTTAACACTCGGTTTTTTCTCTATCTTACAACTAGAATTCGACTTAACGGTATTGGCTGCAATTCTAGCTATTATAGGCTACTCGCTTAATGACACGATCGTTGTTTTTGACCGGATTAGGGAAACCTTCCTCAAAATGCGTAAAGGTAGTTCAGAAGTGATTGTCAACAGAGCTTTAAACGATACATTGAGCCGTACATTAATGACATCAGCGACGACTTTATTGGTAGTCACATCATTATTTTTCTTTGGTGGTGAAGTGATTCATGCTTTCTCTATTGCCCTAATGTTAGGTATTGTGGTGGGTACTTATTCATCAGTCTATATTGCCAGTAATACAATCTTATCAATGGGCGTAAGCAAAGCAGATCTGATGCCTCCTGAGAAAGAAGGTGATCAGGATATTAATGAAGATGGTAGTCAAGTTTAATTTAGGTGAGCAAGGTATAAAAAACTAAACTCAATCCTTTTAATATTATACTTTGCAGCTACTAGCTCGCCACTTTATTGGCCAACCTCAGTTTCTTAAGAGTTTTAGGGCTTAAATGACTAATATGGTACAGCTGATTATTTTACTCACTTTTATACGCGCACTAAGATTATTAGCCTGACCAAATTGAAAGCTGTCATTAATAATAAACTCGTGTCACGTTTGTACAATATCTAGCTAATAAAGCTATTCTCCTTTGCTATTCAATAAGTCTATGAATAGAATCGTTTCGTCATCTAATGTTCGGATAATTCAGTTGTTCATAAACAAACTTTATTTAAGGTGTTATTGTATGAATNTAGAGNNTTGAGTTGTAGTTATGTCGNTCTGTTTACTTTATTATCAAAGCCATGGCTATCATGTTCTAAACGGTAGAAAATAGTAATAATATGCATATACATATACTAGGAATTTGCGGAACATTTATGGGGGGAGTTGCCTTATTGGCTCGCTCACTTGGAATGAAGGTATCAGGTTCCGATGCGAACGTGTATCCGCCAATGAGTGATCAGCTCAAAGCTGCAGGAATTGAACTTCAAGAAGGCTATCTTGCTGAGCATATGAAGCCAAAACCAGACTTAGTGGTGATTGGCAACGCTATGTCCCGAGGCAACCCGGCGGTTGAATATGTATTAAATGAGGGCTTGGCGTATACNTCAGGGCCTCAGTGGCTNGCAAACAATGTTTTGAAAGATCGATGGGTCCTTGCTGTATCAGGAACACATGGCAAAACAACAACGAGTAGTTTACTAGCTTGGATATTAGAAGATGCAGGGTTGGCACCAGGTTTTTTAATCGGTGGCGTACCGGGTAATTTCGGTGAAGCAGCACGCTTAGGTGATACGGCATTTTTTGTGATTGAAGCTGATGAATATGACACCGCTTTTTTTGATAAACGCTCTAAATTTGTTCATTATCATCCGCGAACTTTAGTTGTTAATAACCTAGAGTTTGATCACGCTGACATCTTTGATGATTTAGCTGCGATTCAAAAGCAATTTCACTATCTAATCAGAACGGTACCTTCAGAAGGGCTGATTATCATTCCGNCTGATGAAGTTGATATTGATGAGACTCTTTCTATGGGTTGTTGGTCAAAAAAGCAAACAGTGGGATTAGAGGCTGGAGACTTGCAAGCTACTGAAGTGAGTGCTGACGGAAGTGAATTTAAGGTACAGTACCAAGGAAAATTTCAAGCCAATGTCAATTGGCAGATGTTAGGTCGGCATAATGTCAGTAATGCATTAGCAGCAATTGCAGCAGCAAGACATGTTGGCGTCAATATTTCTCAGGCTTGTGAGGCTTTGGCAGCTTTTAAAGGTATCAAACGTCGTATGGAGCTATATGGCGAAGTCAAAGGGATCCGAGTTTACGATGACTTTGCCCACCATCCTACTGCCATCGAGTCGACAATAAAGGGATTGAAAGCAAATATTGGCGAAAGAAAGTTAATTGCTATTTTAGAACTACGTTCCAATACGATGAGAATGGGAATTCATAAGGAGAGTCTTGCCAATTGCTTGCAAGTAGCAGATCGTGTGATATTGTTTAACCAGACGGATATGAATTGGTCGTTATCAACTGTACAACAACAGCTGGGCGAGAAGGCTACTATTGAGGTGAGCATCGATGATATTGTAGGTTTAATTCGTGATGAAGCGATGCGGGGTGATGAAATATTGATTATGAGTAATGGTGGTTTTTGTGGCATTCACGAAAAAATTCTTACGGTATTGGCAAAACGATGATAGATAATAAACAGATTGCAATTGCGTTGACTGGTGCATCAGGTGCTGTTTATAGCCAGCGACTACTAGAGATAACACTAGGCCAAGGCTTTACTGTTCACTTGATGGTATCTGCAGCTGCAAGGATCTTATTTTCTGATGAATTGGGTTGGAAATTACCCTCCAGAGCTAGTGATGTACACAAATTTATAGTAGGTGAATTTAGGTGTGATCCTGAGAAGATTAAAGTCTATGGTGAGCAACAGTGGAGCTCACCATTGGCAAGTGGCTCGCACTCGGTCGGAGTCATGATTGTTTGCCCTTGCACTATGGGGACGCTCTCTTCTATTGCCTGCGGTAGCAGCGACAACCTCATCAATCGGGCAGCTGATGTCATGATAAAAGAAAACAGGCAGCTTATTATTGTGCCGAGAGAAACGCCTTTTTCGGCGATTCATCTTGAGAATATGCTGAAACTGGCGCGATTAGGCGTCTGTATTTTGCCTCCAAACCCAGGGTTTTACTTTAAACCAACGCAGTTAAGCGAAATTGTCGACTTTGTCGTTGCGAAAATATTAGATCAAGCCGGCATTGAGCATAATATTGCACCGCGCTGGGGAGAAGAATCAGTTTCAAACTAGGCTTAAGTATCATCAAAACATTACAATGGGTCAGAAACCGGATATGTCAGATATAGAAATTGCACAACAAGCCGTGATTACGGATATTACGACATTAGCAGAAAAAAAATTAGGATTAAAACCTGATAAATTAGAGAGCTATGGTCGTTATAAAGCCAAGGTGGCACTAGATGTTTTAGATGATCTATCTGCACAACCCGACGGAAAGTTGATTTTAGTTACGGCTATTAGCCCAACCCCCGCCGGCGAGGGTAAAACTACCACAACTATTGGCCTCAGCGATGCATTGAATCGTATTGGGAAAAAGTCGATAGTGTGTATTCGAGAGCCTGCAATGGGCCCATGCTTTGGAATGAAAGGAGGGGCTGCTGGAGGTGGTTATGCTCAGGTAATTCCGATGGAAGATATTAATTTACATTTCACCGGCGATTTACATGCAATCAGTGCAGCCCACAATTTACTCTCAGCAATGATCGATAATCATATCCATCATGGGAACACATTGGATCTAGATGTCAGACGCATTACCTGGGGGCGTGTCATTGACATGAATGATCGCTCATTGAGAGATATTACGGTGGGTTTGGGTGGAAATTCTAATGGTTTCCCACGTCAAGATGGTTTTGATATTGTGGTTGCGTCTGAAGTTATGGCNATTTTGTGCTTATCTAATTCCCTGAGTGAATTAAAAAAGAAGNTTAGTAATATTTTGATTGGTTATTCTCGCGATGGTACTGCTCGTTTTGCCNAAGACTTGGATGCTCATGGCGCGATGGCAGCGTTATTAAANGATGCTATAAAGCCAAATCTAGTACAAACATTAGAAAATAATCCTGCCTTTGTTCATGGTGGGCCNTTTGCCAACATTGCTCACGGTTGTAATTCAGTGATTGCGACTAAAATGGCCTTAAAGTTGAGTGATTATGTAGTGACAGAAGCCGGGTTTGGTGCAGACCTTGGGGCAGAGAAATTTATTAATATTAAATGCCGAAAATCTGGTTTAAAACCGGATATGGCTATTATTGTTGCAACAGTGAAAGCCCTGAAATACCACGGTGGTGTTGATGCAGCAGACTTGGCTAAGGAAAACATCAAAGCTTTAGAAAAAGGCATGGCGAACCTAGAGCGTCACCTCGATAATTTACAACAGCACTTTGGTTTACGCTGTATTGTTGGCATAAATCATTTCTCTCAGGATACGGATGATGAATTAATGCTGATCAAAAATGCCGTTGAGGCTTTAGGAGCTGAAGCCGTTATTGCTAGACATTGGGCCAATGGTGGCGAGGGGGCAGAGGAGTTAGCGCACCGAGTTGTCTCTATGCTTGATGAGGATANTGATAGCTTTCATTATCTTTATGAAAATAATGNGTCATTGTGGGAGAAAATCACTACCGTTGCTACTAAAATTTATCAAGCTGNTGAGGTGGTTGCGGATAAAAGGGTCCACGATAAATTAGCCGCTTTTAGCGAAACTCATAGTCACATTCCTGTCTGTATGGCCAAAACACCCTACTCTTTTAGTAGCGATCCAAACCAGCGTGGTGCGGTGTCAAACCACACTATGACTATTCGAGATGTTCGCTTATCTAGAGGTGCAGAGTTCCTTGTGGTTTTCTGTGGAGATATCATGACGATGCCGGGTTTACCTAAGCGACCGGCAAGTGAACTTATAGACATTGATGATGATGGAGTGGTCAGTGGCTTGTTTTAATCCTTTACCTTCCATAGCAGATTAGGCTACTCTTAGCCGTTAATTTAATTAATTAAGGGGTTACGCTGTGTTTAAATACGCCGCCGATCGTCTGCCTGTTGCAATTATTCTTTTGTTCAGCGTGGTCGATTTCAGTTTATATTTCCTAGTTGAGAATGTGTGGCTATTAGCGCTATTTTGGATAGTGATGATAGTACCGAAGGGTAAAATTTGTGGGTGGAACCATCACCACCAACACACTCTTACGTTTAAACAACGTGGGTTAAATCGAATATTAGAATTTTTCTATGCACTGCACACAGGGGTTACCACTAACCTATGGATGCTGCATCACGTGTTGGGGCATCATCCAAACTTTATGGATCAAACCAAAGATGAAAGTCGGTGGATGACTGATGCTGGTGAGAAAATGGGCGAACTTGAATACACCTTCAGCGTAGCAAAGACGGCCTATTCCCGAGGTTATGAAGTCGGTAAGAGCTACCCTAAGCTGCAACAGATATACGTGCTGTACACAACAATCACATTTTTTGCCGTTGCAGTGTTAGCCTATTTTAACCCAATAGCTACGCTGTTTCTTTTCATCTTACCAATGATTGGGGGGTTATTACTCACAGCCTGGGCAACGTATGATCATCATGCGGGCTTGAGTACCGAGAATGAGTTTGAGGCTTCAAGAAACAACCTTAACCGGTTTTTTAATATCACAACAGGTAATCTGGGCTACCATACTGCACACCACCATGAGCAAGGAGTGCATTGGTCGTTGTTACCTGAGCTTCATGAAAAAATAAAACATAAAATACCGCCACATTTAATCTACTATGCAGCATTATAGTCTCGCTAATAAAAAATATGAGTACAAATAGAGATGGTAAGTCGCATAAGATATTACGAAACANCCAGAAATCGAGCATGGTCGCATGGGCCATATCAGAACGAAGCAGTTAAATTGAATTCACTGTTCGAAAACTGTTTGAATCTAGTCAGAGCTGGTTATTGATTTCTTAGTAATAGTGAGGTTTAAATGAAGCAAAGCTTGAGAAGTTTTTTTTCGCCTATTTTAAGTGTTTTTGAAAAGGGTAGTGATGNGTATGCNTATAAGCCACTTAATAGAAAAATTCTCATTTTTATGGGTTCTGTTTTTTCTGGATTAACGGTTTTAGTTTTAAATTTTATCCCAGAGGGGATCGGTATTAGTTTTTTGATACCCGTCTTTGTATTTGGCTTGTTAGCTTTAGTTACTCTAGTTGTGGGTATCTTGGGCAATGAGCGCGCAGTGAGTAAAATTTGGGGTGACCGTTAATTTAAGACTTGTCTCGATGTTTCTTAATTAAATCATAGGCGACTTGTATTTCTTGAGCTTGCTCCGTGGCAACTTTTATCATATCTTCCGGTANGCCCTGACCAATTAANTTATCGGGATGATANTGGCTCATGAGNTTTCTGTATGCGCGTTTAATTTCTTGATCTGTTTGTTCGGCTGTCACGCCTATTGCTTTATATGCACCCTCTATGGAAGAAGCTGAAACTGGACTATCCTGACCAAAGTGTGATTGATTTAGTACCATATCAAGCATTTGTCTAAATTCAGAATCGCTATAACCTAAACGATTAGCAACTTGTTTTAGAAAAACTTCTTCTTGTGAATCAACTTGACCATCTGCGGCGGCCATGACGATTAAGTACATCAATAGCACTTGTTTTAAATGCAATGTTTTCCCACAATTTTCCATGAAATTGTTTAGGGTGGCATCAATGTGAAAGTTAGTGTCGGAACCTAATTTAAACTGGCTTATCGCTTCTTGTCTATTTTCAGCCGACATACCCATTTTTTGGATAAAATCTTCAACATGGTTAACTTCATCCTTGGATATATGCCCATCGACTTTGGCTAACTTTCCCATCAGAAGGAAAGTGGTTTCAAGGAAAACTAGTTTTCGCTGACCAGTTGCTAGTGGATTGATGGCACCAAGGCCTAGCTCTTTGGCACGATCTATACCGCCTCCAATGAAGTAACCGAAGAAAGTGAGTATAAAACTTCCAGTGAAGTAATAAGCTGCAAAAGCAAGAATATATTTAAACACGATAGGCCTTGATAAGATTAAGTGATGATTTAGTGCTTTTTAAAGCTAGATAATAAGAATAG
>JGI24538J26636_10000456_pt1 | contig 11952 bp, 3 predicted proteins | sample SouAtlMetagenome_FD_26636 | JGI IMG/M metagenome (IMG submission 26636) | reverse complement strand
TGCGAGGGACCGAATTTCGGCGGATGCGTCCTTGGCATTGGCAGCGGTATCCTTTTTGAAGGAATCGAGCTGGTCGACGACGCTCTTGTGAGAGTTTGTCAACTTGAGGACGGTGTCCTTCACCTTGGCCGCGTATGCGCTGTGAGCATTCATCATGTCGTGGATGGTCTTCAAACCCTTTTGGATGAGCTTGAACTTGGCTTGATCAAACACCAAGAGTTCCGCGTACCTCTTTCCTACGCTTCCGCGGCTTGAGAGACGTTGGGAAGCGTTGCCATCGGAATCATACGTTCCGGTGTTAGCATCGCTAAGGCGCTTGAGATGCTTGTCAAGGAGCTTCTTGATCGCCGTGTCGTCGTCGAGGTCGAGAGTGACTTGTTGATTGAGTTCGGTGATCGCCATTTTATACGTATCCACATCACGCATTGCGATGAATGTCTGAGGACCGGATTTGATGGTGATTGGCCGACTGTTGCTGTCGCTGGATGCTCCAGGGGAAGAGATTCGCGTGCTCTCGGCAGAGGAGGAGGATTTGCGCGCGAGGTCGACTTTTGAGACAACCTCGACGGCCGGAGGAGGCTTGTTGGAAAGCTCCCCCTCGTCGCTGTCGATGAGCGATACTGAGCCTTCGCTGGAGTCGGAATGGGAGTCGCTGTCGTCGGCTGCATCCTCCTTGTCACCTGTCTTGGCTCGCTTCTTAGCGCGCTCGTCATCGGCGGGCTTGGTACGTCCCATACTTGTTCTTGAAAACAGGGAACGAGGCCTCGTTCACTTCACACTGCACAAGCAGTGATCTGGTAGATCTTGAAAACGTTTTCAAGATGTCAAATCTACAACGTATACCAAACCAGGTGCCGGGACGCGCGCACGAAGGAAGAAGAGCAAGGGACTGAGAAATAGGACTGTGTTTTATGTGCTTAGGTTGGGAGGTAGGAGAGAAGAGAAAAGCCAAAGGTTTTCCTTTTTCCTACTCCATAAGTGATATGATTGGCTATGTCTAAGAACCTGTACCAATAAATAATGGATAAAGTACTCTTAGACAAATCCGATAAGTCCAGACAAAGCCGATGAGTTTCTGTGTGGCGCGCGGGGCTTCCAGCTAGACTCTCGCTTCTGAACACACAGTTAAACTGACATTCACTATAGAAGATTATTCTTAACACATCTTCTAAAGTATTACCTAAGCATCTATCTCAATGTTCTTTCTGCGAGTTCGCCTCTTCGGCACCTACGAGAACCTTGGCATGCGCCGTCGCGCGAGGGGACGGACACAGCCGCGGAAACAAACGGAATGCCTCGCATTCATAGGCACCCGACGCCGAGGCGCACGGGACCTTGCGAGGGCCGGGGGAACTGATTAGGAGCGCAGTTGGCGCCGGCACGCCGCATAGTAGCGGGCGCGCGCGGGCCGCCCTGGCGCCAGAAAGCCAGGCTCCAAGCTAAGGAGCCACACAAACTGGCCTCAGGCAGGATGCGCCGCGGGGCGAATCCTGATAGCGTGCTACACTCTGACATGCCCCTTCGCCTCGTTGCACTCGGGAAGCGCGTGAAACTAGGAGAAATAGGAATGTAGGACGGGAGCTGGCAGTTTGCTCCAACATAATCTGCCACCACTTGCTTCTGTGCTAAGTGGGCGTGGCGTTTGTAACGGTCACTGTTGCTTGCGGAGTTTTCAATAACTAACGTCAAGGCTTGCGAATCGCTGGGGTTTTGGTCAAGCTATCGCACCATGTTCCGTCGACGGGGACTTGTAGACAGATCAAAAAAGGGCCATGGTTTTTCATCGAGGGCCTTGTGGAGTCGTGACGAAACTGGGTTTCGCTCATCGACGGCATCTAGATGTTGGAAAAAATGGGATCTGAGATTCCAANATTTCGGTTGCCTGGAACCGTGCTTTTCACATGAAGTCACTGCAGAGAGAGCAGCGGAGTTCGAAGGAGGGAGCCACGCGCATGTGAGCAGGTCTTGCTAGTGTAGAGATTTGCGCCACGGGTTGGTAAGTGGACGCAGATCCCTTATAGTTGTTCTGCATCATAGTTTTCGTCTCCAGCTCCGCGCTGGTGCGGAATGTCGAGCTTGGCTGCCAGCTGAATGGATCGGGGGTCGAGGACTCCGAGGGCGGTGAGAGTGACATTGCGCACGAGGAAATGCTGGCTCCATTCAGATTTGGGAATTTTCCATGTCCAAATGTCCTTGTCGCGGCGGCTGGCTTGAGGGGGAATGGTGGTAGCTTTGCCTCTGCCTAAGTCGAGACACCATGTTTGCAGAAAAGTAGTTTCTTCCAGGCGCTGCACTCGCGCGGGAATGGTAGTGGAGGCGTAGTCTTCCAGGGGAGGGGAGATAGTAGTGTAAGTTTTAACTTTAACTCTGTCTGTTAGGACCTCGTAAATTTGTGCCACCCACCACGTGCTTGCGTCGGCAGTGCCCTTGGTGATGATGAACTCGCCTTCCCATGGGACGATGGTGGGCTTGTGAGACGAAGGTTTTTGCTTGGGGGCTTCCTCTTTCCACGAGAGATCGGCAGGCATGGGGCTGTAGGGGAAGATCATTCCTGCATCGCGTTGGAAGGTCTTGCCTTCGAATGCGAGTTTGTAAGCGTTTCTGCCTAGGTAGCTCGTAACGGTCGCCGGGCCCCAGTAGTGAGCCAGGTGCTTGACTTTTCTTCCAGTGGCTAGCGCCTGCGCTTGGGTCGGTGGTTTGTAAAAATACACGAGGGCCTTGGGTTCAAATGCTTTAGTGGAGATTTTCTTCCCCATTGCGTTTAGGCGGTCGTTGGACATCCTTCGTTGGTGCTCGCTTTCTTGTTGGGCAGCGAGAGCCATTCTAGTGGCTAATTCCAAAATTTCTTTTTGCAGGCCAGAGTCAAAGCGTTTGCTAACATCTTGCACCGTGTCATCGTTGCCCCCCGGTCTGAACTGCAGCCGTGCTGAGGATGCGCGGGCTTGAGCGATTGTTCGCGCTGGAAGGCCGTGGCCTGCCTCAAAGGGGGTGCAGTTTAGGGCGGAATTGTAGGTGCAATTGATGGCGAATGCCATGCAAGGAAGATAATCTTTGATGTTAGCATATTGTTTGTCGCTGCATTTGCGTAGCATGGCCCCGATCGTTTGGTTAACACGTTCGCAGATGGAATTTCCTCGGGGGTTGTGTCCTCCAGTTTTTATATGCGTGATGTTTAAATAGGAATTAATTTCCCCGACCACGCCAGCGACTAGCTCGGGTGCAGAGTCGCTGCGTAGCGTCGTTGGAACACCTCGAATGAAAATAACGTTGTTTAAAAGCGCTGCTGCTACTTTGTGCATGTCGCGCGTTTTCATATAAACGAGGATAGCCTCTCGAGTGCAATGGTCGACAATTACTAAAATTTCGCCATTGGGAACACCATAAAAATCAAAACCGTAGCTTTGCCTTGGGAGCGGGAGGTCTTGGATGTCTCGATCGTGAAATGCAGCTTTTAGGTGCTGGCGTCGCATTTTTGATTTTTGGCAGGTGGGACAATTTGTGACGAATGTTTCTACCGTACGCTGCATGTTAGGCCAATAATAATTTGTGCGCAGCGCATGGTAGACGCGATTGTGGCCTTGGTGCAACAAGTCGTGGTGCGTTTGCATGATGAGACGCTTTTGCTGAGCTAGCGGCACTATGATCCGCGCTTGTCCGTGGTCGCCTAGGAGTCCGCATAGTTTTGTAGACAAATTTGGAATTTCTTCGATAAAACGTTTGATTTGAGCTTCCGGAATAGGTTGGCCTTTTAACTGCTGGCCAACCCATGCTTCGTGTTTGTCCGGGGCATCGACGTAGCTGGTCATGAGTCTACTGGTTGCTGTCCCAGACTTGTGGCGCTTGGGCTCCGATTGCCCTGGGGCGCTAGAGTTGGTGTCCCTTTCTTCGCCACAAGCGCTAGAGATCGAGGGTTTTGAAACGGTTTTGCGCTTTTTGCCCTTTTTTCTTTTTGGCTTAGTTTCGAAATTGGCATTGTCAATGTTGGCGCCATTTTCCAGAGATTGGAGAGCATCAATTTTTGCTTGGGCTCGCGTCATTGGGAGGCAAATGCATTGCGCAACACATGCGTCCATGATTTCAATTGCTTCCTCGTGACCGCAGCCTAAGGTCTCATCGTCAAAAGATTGGACAGTGTTCATTAAAACTTGCGTTTTAACACAATCCTCGCTATCGCCAAAATACATGATCCACACCAGATTTTTAGCAGAAATTATGATTTTGGGGCATGCGTCAACCATGGTCTGGATGTGCGGTAGAATTGCACAGGTAGCAGGGCATTGGGCTATTTTGCAGAGAAGTGACACTGGTATTAGCATTGCGAATTGCTGGCCGCGCAAGAGCATGTCTTTGATGGTGAGGGTTCCTTTGTCTAGTGGGAATGCGATAACAAAATCTACGAGCGTAGTTGAAGCTGGCGCAACTGGGCTAACTGGGTTTTTAGGCGTCCTCCAGCGTTGCACAATGCGCCCTGCAGCTGCGGTGTCTTTATTGTAGTGAACACGGATATGTTTGCAGTGTTTAATGCGGTCCGGGAGCCTGTCTAGCAGCACTGCTAATTTTCTTGGCATGTCGTTATCGTAAAGGTCCGTTTCAGGTTGGCAGCATCTGGAGAGAGCATCGCTTAAAACGAGTAACGGCCCCTTTTTGTAGAGCGTCTGCACGATGGAATTTAGGTCTTGGACTTCATTGATTCGCCATTCGCTTAGCTGGCCTTTGTTGGAGAGGCTAGATTTGAATAGGGCCGGAAGGTGATCGGTGTACACCGTTGTGCCGAGCTCGTAATTGGATTCAATTAAATTCCGAAATTTTTCGAGAACGATTAAACGGGCAAGGGATTCGCGGTAAAATACTGGAAGTTTCAGTTGGTCCGTTGACCAAGCTTTAGACATCCATTCAACAACGCGTTTGTAAGACGTGTCTTTTAAACGGGCTATTCCTTCTTCTTCGCCAACCGCATTTATGACATCGGAGTATTGGTATGCGGCGGCTCCAAAACCTAGATCGCTTGCGTCGCATTCGATGAAAAGCCGTTTGGCCTTTTCCTTGTGCCATAGAAAACGTTCCGGGTCGAGAAGGGCTGCTTTTAGTCTGTGAAAAGCCAGATCGTAGGGGCTGCCTGTGACCCAAGGTTTGGGGAATTTGGACCCGTCACCTTTAGTGAGCGCGTGTAACGGTTGTGCAATAATGGAGTATAACTCGATGTATTGTGAAAGCTGCTGTGCCATTCCAAGAAAAGATTTAACTTGATGAACGTCACGTGGAATGCCAAAATTTCTGATAGGGCACAAGTTGGCTTGCTTGGGCCGAGTGGACGTGCTGTTGATCAAATAATTGTGGAAGGTAATTTCTTCTACGCCAAATTTTGCCTTGCTAGCTTTGACTTGAATTCCGGCTTTGGCACACACTTCGATGAGGACAAAAAATAAAATGTAGAGCTGGTCTAGCGTGTCGGCGCCACACGCTAAGTCGTCGCAGTAGGACGCGTAGCATGCACGAATTGAAGGGCCGAGGCCGTGCCTGTCTTTTTCCGTGGGAAAATGCTCGTGGTATATTTTGTCGGCCCAGTCATCCAATGCTTTGAGATAAGCAGATTGCTGGACTGAGCTGCTAGGCCTGGCGCCCATTAATAGTCGGTCCCAGCAATAGATGCCATCTGGAGTGTGAAATGCTGTTAGGCGCTTGCTTTCCTCACCTACAGGAATGGACCAAAATGCCGAGAGGCCATCAACTTGGGCAAAAAACTTTTTGTTGTGAAGTTTTTTAATTTCCGAAGTGGCTAGCGGAATAGTGCTGGCGGCAGGTTTGAGACATTTGTTGAAAAGCGCATTGACTGTGACGCGGAAGCCATGTTCTAGCGATTCTTTGCTTTGGCCTGGATCCAATTTTGGCACTATCACCAAGCGTGAGATGCACCTTGGATGGGCGCACGGAGAAACTACCGGGGTGGAGGCAATAAAATCTCGAATAATTTTTGAGGTGGCTGGTTTTCCGTCCCAATCAAAGGAACGCACAGTGGGAAGCGGGAGGCTTCCACTTTTAAATTCGTTGCGCAATTCATACTCATAAGGCTTGTCCTTGTACATCGTTAAAATTTTAGGCGGGCCATTTTTGGTGGGAAAAACCTTGTCTTGCCCCACATTGGCGTCATAAATTGAATGAATTTTACGCATCATGCTGGGGTCNACTTGGTCTCCTAAAACCATGGCTTCGCGCGAAAATTTGCTGATGGTTTGGCCAGCCTGTTCCATGGTTGCTGCGCCGTCTGTGCCTTGGTCGGCCTTGCTGGCCTGGACGCGATCAAGGATGGTGCGGATTTGGATTTCGGACATTAAAATTGCTTGCGTGTCATCGCTGGAAAATTCGGCCATCAGAACTGCATGCTCCTCCGGAGTTTCGGCATAGATGAAGGTGGGGCTGCAAGTGCAACAAAAGTTTTCGTTGCAGTCGTCTTTGCACGAGGAGCTACAGGAGTGACCCGGGTTCGCGTCGTTTGAACACTGTGGCGAAATAAAAGGGTTTTCTGGCGGCCGGCGATTGTAGGCGCCTTGGTGTGGTTCGATGATGCCCTTTTTTAGAAGCTGGTTGATGATGTCGAACTTGGCAGGCCCTTTAGGAAAATTAAAACGTATTTTGCTGCCTTGTTTTTTAGAGGAGGTTCTCTTGGGCTTGAGTTTTTGACTTTTATGGGCGTTCGAATAGTGAGGCGCGCGGCGGCTATCTGTTACCAGGGCTATTTCCTTGCCGGTGGTAGCGCAGGTCCACTTTCCTTTTGCGCCATGATAATCGGCCTTTTCCGACATGGCGTTGAGCAAGCGCGTTTTTACGTCGTAGCGCTTTGTGCTGGCAGTTGTGAATGTGGAGCTGCCCATGGCCGCGGCTCTTTTGCCTTTGGCCGGGTGATTTTTGTGGACCGCCGTGAACCAGTTGGAGCGCGCAGGTTTGTTTAGCCGCTTGAGGGTTCTAGATCTTTTTGGTTCATGCACGGCGTTTAGGCGCAAGGCGCTGCATTCGCCCCGATAAGATTCCCTCATATGGAAATTTAAATCGACGTCCCAGTCGATGAGAGTGCGGAGCCCTATGAGGCAGATGGCTTTGTTGCCCGCTATTTCCTGGTCTAAAATGTAGGCATGGGCAATTTTCTTGCGCCCTTTGACGATGGCCATGATGAGGCCAGCTTTCCGAATTGGGTCTGTGCTGCCCCCGATTCCGCTGAGTTGGATTGGGGGAAGGCCATATTCTTGGCAGGGCTTGATGTTGGTGCAGTGCTTGCTGTGAGAGAGGTTCACGATTGCGCAAGAGTCCAGCTTCGCGGGGATTTCGGTTGTTAATTTTACAGTAGTGCTGAGTTTTGTTTGCACACGCAAAATAGCTTGAGTTAGGGTGGCTCTATCCGAGTTCTTTTCTTTTGGTCCGCCCTTGCTTCGGAAGAGAAGATTTTTACTTAGTGGCTTTAATTTTAGCCTGCTCTCGCTCATGAGAACATGTTTTATTGTACATAGTGTTTTGGCTAGGGGGGCCCTTCACTCCGAAGAGCTCGAGCTGTCATGGCGCGGGCTGAACTCGTTGTCGCTCTCGGAGTCCGAGTCCGATTCCGAATCGCTGCTGTTGTAGCTGAGTGGAGGCATTTGCTCTTCTTGGTTTTCGACCGGAGCGCCAGGGTCCGGCCATTCGCCACTTAGTTGGTTTTCGGCGCCATGTTGGCTTTCGGCCATGAGAACGTTTTCGGCCTGAGGGAAATTTTGCCCCTGTTCCCGGTCATAGTTCCAGCTTTGGCTGTAGTTGTGCCCGCGGTCATAGTTGTATGTTTGATCAGGCGCATCGTAGGTGCTCCAGGGGCGATTGTAGCTTCTGTGCCCGTTGAGGTCTACTTGGCAGGGCTGGTTATGATTCCAGTTTTCATAGGANCTTGCCTGTAAGTGGTCGTAGGGATGCGTTTGGCTGGCCTGCACGTGGTAGGCACCGTAACCGTCGTAGCCCCCTTCCTGGGCGCTCTGGTTTTGATCGTCGTAGCCATAATAGCCTCCGTNTGCGTCATGCCCCTGCAAAGANTGGGCGTCCGTTACAAAAGCTGAGGTGTGTAGCGGGGTCTCATTTCTTTGCAAACCCGAGGAGGCGCCATTCTTCATTTGCATTGTGAGATCGTAAAGTCCAGAATTGGCGAAGCGCGCTTCTGCTTCTTGAAGGTGGGGCGAGATGTCGTTTTGGTCGCAGCTGCCGGGGCCGTGGCAGGAGTGGTTGTAGCACTCTTGGCACGTGTCGGTGCCGACTGCGGCCGCGAGCTTTTCTAGTGATGCTGCGGCGCCGGCATTGATAAAGCTGGTGCTTTCCATGATAAACAGTGGCTGAGATTCAAGGCGCTTTTTGGCGTTGCAATCTTTTTGTGCATGCCCCGGCTTTTTGCAGAAAAAGCAAGTGCCGGTGTAAGTTTGCCCCGGTACTACTTTGACAGGNGCAATGGAGCTAGAGCTAGAGCTAGAGCGTCCTNTGCCTTTGCCGCCTTTGCCGGTGTAAAGGGCGAGACCGCGGCCTTTGCCCTTGCCGCCTTTGGCGCCTTTGCCTTTTGGNNCCCAATTTGCTTGGGNGCGCTTGCCTTTGCCTTTGCCTTTGCCTTTGCCTTTGCCGCCCTTGCCNTTGCCGTAGGGGCTAGAGGAGCTCCGCGTGCAAACAGCTGAGCTATGGTTTTTGTGGTTTCCGGCGGCTATGCAGGCGGGGTGCTTGCACCAATCGGCAGGACGAATTAGCGAAATATCGCCAGCAATAAAATTTTTCTGGCGTTTAGGCTTGTGTCCGTTGTCGCTGGGGCGAGAGTGCCTTGTAACCGGGAGATTATAGATTTTGGCCCTGGAAGCTAAAAATGTGCGCACGCGCTTGTCTGCGCTAAATTTTCCGTAAACTTCAGTGTTTTTGCCAAGTTCGGTTTGTAGATCAGAAGTGATAAAATCGTTATCTTTGATGTCCTCAAAACCTCTGTTGTGCAAGGTGTTTACCTCATGCTGGGATAATTGGGGGCAAAAAACTTCATGGAGGAATGTTTTGTGCTCTGCAGAATCATTGGCTGGAACAGGGGCGCCGCTTAAACGTAGTTGCTTGTAGGGAATTTTGAAGGAATTGTACCACTCAAAAATATTTTGGCCGGTTCTTTCGTGCAAATAACATGCCCTTTTAGCCTCATTTTGCTGATTTAGGCTGGTGCCCGTGCAATTAGCCCGAAGGAGCGTGAACGCAGAGTTGGAGGAGTACGGGCGGCGGTTTTCCGGAATTTTTGACTCTTGCTTTTCGTAGTGTTCCGCGTATGATAAGTGGAGCTTTGGCAGAACCAGGCCGCCCTTTTTTGCAGGTGTGAGAAGCTCTCCCAAAGATTTCAACATTGTGTGGTTAACCACAATTTGGATTGTAGCTAATGCCCCAGTGATAATTTTTATTTTGTCCGCAAAAGATGCTGTGGCCACCGCTTTTTGTTGAGTGCTGCCCGAGGCAATTTCGTCAACCAGGACAGAGTACTTGTTTTGGGCATAAAGTTTTATGGCTTGGACGCAATTTGGCGAAAGCGTGTACGGGTATTCGGCCAAAAGCGTGCTGTGTTTAATACCGGTATGGTCATTTTCCACGACGCAGGCTTGATTAGCGCTTGTGATGTCGGCGGTAAAAAGACTGCGCATAGCTTGCGTTACAGCTCCTGATTTTCCCATGCAGGCGCAGACATGATCGATAATAATATTTCTTAACCTTGAAATAAGATTTTCCAGGCGAATTTTGGTCCAGGGCGCGTTTACGGTGCCCGAAATGTACCAATTTTTTCGAAAATCGGCTTGTTTGGCCAAAAAGGCATCTTTTTGCTCTTTTGACATGGTGTTGGAGTCCGCGCGTTTGAACAGTATGGCCCATAGTACTGAATACGCGGTGTTTAGTGTGCTCCCGGCTTGCAGCGCCGGGTGTTCTCGGTTGGGCCAGAGATTTTCGGCCAATACTGTTGAGCATTTGTCAAGCCCTTGTAGTAAATCTATGGAGTCTGCAGCGGCTAGGATCGCATCCATTTGCCTACTATGTTTATTGTTACTCATATTGTTTTTTTATAAGTACAGTAGTTCTTGAAATAATATTTTAATATTATCGCGTTGGGGTTTTTTTTTTGTTTTCGTAAATTTTATGCTATTATGCACGGGGTTAAAATATATATTTTGCTTGAAGCTATCAATATATAAGTTCGCTTAAGTATCGTAACTTAATTGAGGGCGCTGGCCTCTGCGACGAGGGCTTGAAAGGTAGTACTAGGACAGTTGGTGAATGCTGCTTGTACCAAAGGAGTATTCTGGAGAGGGGTGTAATGGTCGTCGTACTTGTCGACGATGCTGCTTTGCATTAGGTACGCATAGTGGGCCTTGTTGCTGTGAGTCAGCAGCTTGTTCAAGTTGAGAGTGAAATACTCCACCCATTTCTGCTCAGCATACGAGATCTGCGAACGCTTCAGTGGCTTGATGTCGATGTTACTCCATTTCTTGCGCATGCCCTTATGCAAGTGAGCTGGGGGGTAGTTGTTCTCAATATTCCACTTGACGTCTTGTGCTTTCAGTAAGGTCCTGAGGGCACACTGGTCTGGATAAGCGATGTCGGGGTCGTTGAATTTCTCAGCGAAGAAGGAGGCTCCAACACTCAAGATAGTTTCGTAGCTTGGACCACATTCGTTGCTCATAATCTTAAGCAGGGCAGCATATCCACGTCTGGCGACACGGAGCTTGCGAGGATCGTTGGAGTCAGTAGGTGGACTTTGCGTTTCGTCGAAGAAGTAGTTTTCCACAGGAAGAAACGATGCTAGCATTCGTTGGCTGACCTTTGATTCGTCACCTTGCCGGATGTTCTCGCAGAGTGCGCTGTGGACGCTCTTTGTTAGTTTCTCCACAAAGTAGAGGTACCAGATTGCGTCGGTCTGCACATACATTGGCTTCTTGTTTTTGAAATCCCAGCCACTGAAGAGTTGGATTTGGGTGCGGATCTGCGTGTGCCTGGCGTTCTTGAAAGCAGCCATATTCGCTGAGGGAGGAGACGCAAAGAAATCGTTGTACTTCTCGAACGGAATTGGTACGAGGCCAGTGCCTGAGGAGAGCCAACGTTTGTCTTGTAGCTGTTTCGCCGTGGCAAGGTCGTTCTTGTCTCGTTGAGCGCAGAGGGAGGTGCACTCCTCTTTGGTTTGCTTCATGTTCTCCAAGAGGAATCGGAACTGCTGGGTCACCGCTGCCATGGCTTGGCCTGTCATCTTGGTAGTGTCGTCCTTTCCAGGAAGTTCTCCAGATGCGGTTCCATATCCGTGGCCGGTTTCGGAATCCGTGATGGCGTTGTAGGGCTTGCTCCCTTTTCTTGCACCGGCTTCTTCTGGGCGGATGTGGAAGTGCTTGAATTCAGTGTCGGTGTACGGATAGTCGGGCATGAGGATGGACCACACCTTGAGTAGAGCGTGTTGATTCCAAAGCCCTCTCATGGAAGCTTCCATGGTTATCTTGAGTAGCTGCTTGAACTTCTTGAAGTCCGGGCTAGAAGCTTTCTCTTGGTCCTCGAACTTGGCAAATTCCTTGTCTTGGTGATCAGCGATAATTGAGAGACGGTCGGCACGATTTTGCTTTTGCTGGGCTCCACTGATGATTTGACGAGGAGGAGGAGATGCTTCTTCCTTCCAGCGGAACCTTGTGCAGTTGCAAGCGATGCGGTGAGCGTGGCGATGGTCTCAGCATAGGAGATGATGGCGGCGTCCTTGGCTGAGTTCTCCGTTTTGAGAGCGTCGATCTGTACTTGGAGGGGAGTGTCCAATTCAGATTTGGCGATACTATCCGTCAATAGCGTTTTCGTCAGCTGGAGGTTGTCGAGGAGATCATCTTCGTAGGGCTTGTGCTCCAGGAGAACGCCCATTTGCGTTTGAAGATGGAGATGCTTATGCAGAAGCTTCTCGAGGATGTCGTTGAC
>JGI24538J26636_10000454_pt1 | contig 11973 bp, 4 predicted proteins | sample SouAtlMetagenome_FD_26636 | JGI IMG/M metagenome (IMG submission 26636) | reverse complement strand
TATTGAAAGTTGAAGTGTCTGCAGGAGGAGGCACACATACCCCAGGAGGAGGCACACGTACTACCCCGAGTTAACGCACGAGGTGAACCTGTCGACGACCTTGAGAAGCGTCAACAGGAAGAACTGGAAGGAAACGTCGAAGCCAGGGATAAAGCCATCACAGCCGAAGAAACCCACATCGTGTTCCTCCTAGACAAGAATCGCGCCGGGGAGTCCTACAAGCTCTTCCTTGTACCCTCCCACCAAAGGCGGCTCTTCACACACCATCGCCACTTCGAACCGGCAGATCGACTCCAAACATTCTTCGAGCTCACGGCAACCTGCCCGGATCTACCGAAATTCCGCGAGGGACTCGCCATCCACATCAAGCACACGACCAGCACGAATATCATCAACATCGTGGCTGTAGGACACGTCGCTGGTAGCTTGAATCTGGAAAACGAAGTTCAGATCGAAGACATCACTGTCGACGCACAGAGGTACCTCACCAAGAAGTTCATCCGAAAGATCCACGAGTACTTGACAAACTCTCAAGGACCAGGCGTCCGCCGAGGGGATTACGGAAAGTTCACCAACAAGAACACGAACCTCGAGGATTTGAACGAAGACGCCGCTCTGGCCATCAGCGTCGCGCTGGCACTGTACGGCCAGAACTTCTTCTCTGCTCTGTCAGCTATAAACGCGATTGTAATCGACATACAGCTGCGGAACACAGAGCTCGGCCAGGAGACAATCCAAAGATTGCAAATCCTCGCAAGGAAACTCATCCAGACATTGGCGTGTGTCACGATCAACAACGACTCGTTCATCGACAAGCGTCTGCACGACTTCCTCGAAGCTATCCTACGATTTGGACGGTTCACCACCACCAACACAGGAATCTTGCCCACCATCGAAGCGATTGACGCTGACGAACTAAAGCAAGGTATAGCTCCAGGGGCGCCAACCAGCGACCCAATCTTGAAGGTCCTCGTCGAACGCTCGGCACAGATCGCCAAGCTGGTCAAGCGGGTGACCACCAAGGACTTGCAGCAGTACGGCTGCATCACGCCCGCGAACATCGACGGGGTCGGCTTGGTAGTCCAAGGCTGTCTCGAGACCATCGTGAACGCGACCTACTACCCCTACTGTGCCAAGTTCCGGGACGAATTGGTCGCCCCGGCCCCAGCGCCCAGTCCTGTCTCCGACCCAGCGCCCAGTCCTGTCTCCGACTACGAGCTGAACGCGAAAGGAGAAATCGTCGTTCTGGGCTGCGCTATCAAGATCGAAGACGAGTACGATCAGGGGAACAACAAGAAACGCAAAACGAGTTCATAGGATAACGTTATTCGATGAACACACGGACAACAACCCGCAAGGCGAACGAAGCACTGGACTCGCTGTGCTACGTCTGCGGCACCGCCGCTAATACACGGCTGTTCGTCAACAATCTTTGCCCATCTTGCTGCACACCTACCGCACCGGAGACAACCTTAGACGCAACCTGCGATAGGATTGTTGAACACAATCCTATCAGCGGTACACATGCTCTAAGGGCGGCGCATGCCGTACCACCTGTACCGTCGAGTACAAGTACCGATCCAGTACACGGTACGGGCAACCCGGCAGCTGGTACCGGTGTAAACCGTACCGGTAATGCCCGGGGTAACTCCGGTGATACCGCGGTTACCCTCGGTACGGAAGATGCATGTTCACCAGTCAGGACATTTACTGTACCAGGTGAACGTGATCTATCGGTACTAGATACCGCGGGACCGGAAACGGTACGCGGTAACCTAGTACCTCTACCCGATTCACCGCGGACAGCCCCTACGGACTGTGCGGGGAACCAGGAACGCATTACGCTACCGGAGGTACCCTTAGGTACGCAGCAGTCCTCGCAGGACGCACCAGCAATGGGGCACCCTGGGAGGGGCAGCTGCACGCAGACGAATATTTCGATCGACCCGAGATCGGACGTCTACATACCAAATGGCAAGCACCGGAGGTGCTCTTTCACGCCGCGGAAGCGAATGCTCAACAATAAGGAATGTTCTAAAGATACACAAGGGGATCATACGCTCCCCGCTAGCCAGCACATCGGCGAGAACCAGGCCGACGGCGGTCAGCTCGAACATCTCGACCTGCCGGCGGACGCCAGGGTTAAGCACGGAAAGCAAGGCACCGGATGCCTCCTGCTACGGTTCAGGCACAAGATTCACCGCCTGTCGACGGCAGGCGGGCTTTGCACCGATGAGCTACATCTAGCGATACAACTGGAACTACGTATGGAATGTCGTTTCATCGACAAACCATACGTGCTGATGACTACCGGGGATAACCTACCCCGGAGGTTCTACAGCACGTTTTTCACAGAAATTCCTGAAGACGTTGTCTTACAGGTAGTTTTTGTGAATCACGATGGTGTTGCGGCCTGTCTGGACCCGGCCGAAATCGCCAACTGTACTACCGGATGCCCGGGAATACAGCAAGGGCGCACCACGGACTCGCCCGGCTTCGACACGCCGGACAACTCCTTGGCGGCGATCCCGTCACCGCTGAAGGGCATCGAATCATGCCTGCCGCCCGGACGGCACTCAGAACACAACACCAACGGGGCCGTTCAAACTACAACGGTGCCCATAATTGACTCAGGCAACATGGAAAGACTGATTCCATCTACCATCGCCTACATGCAAACGGCAGTGCAGGGGATAATGGAACCTCGACCGGACATACGTAATCATACGTATGTCCACAGCCGAGGCATCCTGGTACCAGAACCTGGGAAATTATATCACATTACGTATGGAAGGACGGAGGAGAAGGAAAATGACAGTGCTGGCGCGGGTACCTACCGGTACCATGCCATCCATCCGCCGGTCGTCGAAGAACGCGGCGAAGNCGCCGCGGAACCTAGACGACCAACATCCTCAGAACGCCCTCCAATTACAGGAGCTGACAGTAATGGATTTGNCATCACTGAGATGACAAACACAATTCCGAATCAACCGATGGGATGTCAGACGACTCTCCATCGGCCGTCAGCTATTCTAGCTCGTGACGAGACTACAGCTGTTTCTACACCTACTGCTGGATCTATGGGGAAAATTATCTCCAGCAGACAAGGAAAGAAAGATGGATGTGTGCAAGAATACTTGCTGCAGTACGGGCGCGGCCTATACGAGCTCGACCGTACCGGATCTTACACCTACAGCTGGATAAACGAAAACGATCTAAGAATGACAGAAGAAGGGGGCGTACTTATCACGGCCTACGCCGATGAGCTTAAAGTACGCCGCGCCGCCGAAGATCTTGAAGTGCACCGAGCCGCCGGGGCAGCAACCCTGCGCCCGGAAGGTGACGACCCTTCAAAACAGACGGCACCCGAAGCTACTGGGAATTCCCAGGAGACTGCTGCAGAACCAACCAAGGAAGTTGTACTGCTGGCGTACCTCCAAGAGGAACCGCCCCCTGTCCGGAGACGACTGTCTCGATCGACCACAGTCCGCTCTCAGCCTGCTGGACTAGCAGCCGGACAGGCTGCNTCACAAGCTAACGGCNGTCACCCAGAGGTTGCGCAACCTGCTGCTGTCGAGGCCAGCGGCGCATCGCATGGAGTGCAATCCGGAAATTCTACTTCTACTGATGGTGGATCGAATTATCAACCAAGAGATAATTTGCCGCGACACTTGAATCAGGAACCACTTGAATCCAACCGCGAATCTGACGGACGGTTCTCAAGTAGACCCACCGATCCCGAATCGGCAGGACCTGCCTTAATCCGATCGAGATCAAATTCTGGAACTGCTGAATCTGCTGAGTACCCGAATTCCCCGAATCGAGACTCATCAGAATCGTCAATCAGATCGAGATCGAGAAATTCTGGAACTGTTGAATCTGCTGAGTGCCCGAAATCTCCGAATCGAGACTCATCAGACCCATCAATCCGATCGAGATCAGATTCTGGAATTCCCCAAAAACAACGTCTGAACCGATCCGGTTTTTCTACGAGTACTTCTAGTAACTCTGCGGGGGAATCTACGGGTACTGGTACCAGTACCGGTACCGGTCCCCAGAACTCCCAGGATCCTGGTACGACTGAAATTAACCGGAATCCTGGAGACATACCAAATCCAGAAGTTCGCGAAAGAATGCGGAATTCTGGTACGGGTACACATCGGTCAAGAGGAACGGCAAATGGAGCCGCGCCTATGCCGAATAGTACCGAACCTTCACATGCGGGCGACAATATGCCTCCCCCGAGAACTAATTCGAGAACCAATGAAGGATCTCGACCCAGAAGGGCTGCCGCGGGCGCACCTTCGGGGAACCCGTCGGGTGACGACGACTCGATGACGACGACGGTGACGGCGGACCTCAACGAGGCGGACCTCGTAGGTCGGCGTCTCCGATACGCCGTCGGCGTCGGAGGGGAAGCAATAGTGAAGGAGAAGATGAGGGTGGTACCGCGGGCGGACAACGACCATCTAGGTCACGTTCCCCAAGACGGGACACCCAAGGCAACGATAGTGATAGTCGAAGCCGGAGTCGAAGTTCGTCGAGGTCGGGAAGACGGTCATCGTCCTCCCAACCTGCACACGATCGACTCGACTCGGCTAATGAACGACTACGACTACTTGCGGGTCTAACGGTCGAAGACTACGTTAGATGCGTTCTACAAAGTGGAACGGGAGAAGATTACTTGGACATGGCTATGAAGAATGCCCAAGCCGCTAGGGATTTGGAATCTAGGCAATCTGGAGCCAAACGGGAATGTACCCCGGCCTCCGGCGGTCCGACTACCTCGCGAGTTGGAATGGCCCAAGATCGAGAACCCCTATCGACATGTGGATAGGAGAACACCTACGGAGTTCCGACGAACGCTTGAGATGCAAACAAATCATGTTGCTGCTTCTCTACGGACAAGTCACCTCTTGACCCGAGCCGTAGAGGCTAAGGTAAATCAAGCGGTGATCGCTGAGTTCGTGAATCCACTACGTGCCAACGGGACGATTTACGCCAAGGCCGCTGATATCGACTATGACGAAATATTTGTTTGGTTGAACAAGACCTATGGACCCATCGACCGGAAAAGCACATGTACGAGAAACTACTTGGACTTAAGACAGCTTCCGAACGAAGATTGTAAGCAATACGTGGGACGTCGTATGCTGCGGAAAGCAGAACTCGACCGTCTCGGTATTGAAGCTATCCTACCGGATTTGGAGCGACAATTACTCCTATCTTCGGTGGAACCTTCATTGGCTATATGGTTGAAGACCAACACTCCGGACTTCGAGTCAACCGACCCGTCGGACTTGGCAAAGCTCATGATCATCCGGGACCAAGCTGTACGCTCGGCCCAGAAATCTCATAAGCACGGTGGACAAAACAACCGTGGAGCACCTCAACGGAATCTAAACGCTATGGTCAAACGGAAGGGACAATCAAATTCTGGACAGTTCAAGCGCAAGAATTCATTTGCACCAGCCAAAGGCAAAGGTCGTCCGCGTACACAAGCACTATACGCTATGTGGGACAACGATGACGGAAATTCGGCCAAGTCCTACTCCCAGTCTAAACGTGCAAACAAGACTGGAAGGCAGAACGGAGCTCAACTTCCATCACTGAGAGATATGAAATCCAACTACTCAGATGCTCTTTGGAACAAACGCGTGGATGAAAACGGTCGTCCAAGGAAGACGATCGATGCACAAGATCCCAAGAATCGAGCAATGCATTGCAACGATTGTTGGCCGGCTGGGTCAACCACGAAGTGGTGTCTCATGTGCCGGAAGAGCGGTCACGACCTTACCAGTTGTATCAAGCTCTCGAAGCGCTCGAAACAACAAGGGAACGGTAAAGGAAAAGGAAGAGGACAAGGTAAACACGGGAAGTCGAAAGGACGGGCCAACTCATGGTGAAATTCAGCCGCGGCGGATGTTCAACTGACGGGTAATACTACTCGTCCACCAGAATATCTTGCCATGGCTATACAACACGACTTAGAACCTCGTGAACCAAGTGGACCCGAGACGACCTTTCCTAAGCTACCCTTCTGCTCACCTGAGCCCAAATATTGTGGCACCTTTCCTGAGCCAACCGCTAAGGCGACAAGATGTGGATGGACGACGACGTGCATCACTACTTGTTACCGATTCCTTAGAAGGGCACTACTATGCCGTTCAAAGGGAAACAAAACACTGGCTCCGACGAAGAACGTCGATGCCAAGAAGAATGACACACGAAAGTGTGCCAACATGAATTGTGAACGACATGCTCTAGACGAGAAGTGTTCCAAATATCCGGATACATTCAAACGCTGTTGCAGCCAAGAATGTTACCAACATGCTAAGCTCAACGGAACTCTGAAGAGTCCGACCAAGCTCACAGTATGGCCGGTGATACCTGGACACGATCCGTTACCAAAGATCAAGTTGAAGGTGATAGGAAACGACTCCAACATCAACCAACAACCTGAGGAAACGGCGGTACTATGCATGTACATGGTACAAAATACCGTGACACTACCTGAGAGGCCGGAGATACCTGCGAGTATACCTGTTCCTACGGTACGACTATGTGCTATCGGGCAAGTTAAACCCGGACTACGATGGCTTTGTACTTTACCAAGCACAAGGCGACCTCAACGAAGCACTAGCAACAAGTACAAGACAATTTATGAACCTGCTGAGATGAATTTATCAGACACGGAGTTCGACGCCGAAGACGCGGACATGGCGCCAGATACGCTGGCACCCAAATTCAACAAACCTGTATCGAAGAGAGTCCCAGACAACTTCCATACAGATTTACGAGAACTTGTTGGAGATATTCCAAAATCTACTCCGGCGAAAGAACTCGTTCCTGGAAACAAGACTTCAGAGCCAATCACTCGAAGCAAGGCTTCAGGAGTAAACAAGCTACCTATAGGTGAGGACAAAGCTGCGGGGGGGGTTCAACGAAGATCGAAACCTCCTCAGCGTAATACTTCGTCATGTACATCACCTAAGCTATCTGCCGACCACGACGTAATGAACGAGACAAAACAATTCATCATACGTGTGGCCGTCGGCAAACCGAAACAAGCTAGTCTCCGATGCAAAGCAATGATCGACACCGGAGCAAGCTGCAGTTTCATTTCCAAGGACATGATTGGAAAATTGGGAGAGGTTGACATGGTTCCCATGCCCCTCACAGTTTTACTCGGGGACGGATCCCAAAGTAATACTACCCATNGGGCGGTACTGGACATAGTACTGCAAAACGAGACACTACCGGTACAAGTGGCGATCATGGATACGCTACCTTGTTCTATCGGTATGATCCTCGGCAACGACTGGATCAGCAAACACAAACTTACGCTGATACCACATCGACTTGAGATTAGATTTACTAATGCTCAACAAAAGGAAATGATTGTACATGGTTTGTCCACCATCGTACACCAAAACACAATGCCCAAGAACGAAGGCATTGACAACGACTACGACTATTTGCTAAACACAATGGTGAATATGGGCGGTGACATCGATACACCACCAACAGAGGTACATTTTCTCAGCGCAGAACATCTTCGCAAGAAAATTACACAACANCGGAATAAGTCCGACAAGAAATGGCGTGGAGCTAAAGGAAACAGCACACGACCCATCGATCGGGAATTTTCTGACATCGACTATGATTCAGAGACCATGTTTGTACTCAGTTTGGGAGACTTGACGAATCTAACGGTCCACGGGGATGGGAATGAAAATTCGCCAACCTCGGAGGATCGGATCATGACTAGTCCGACCCCAAAAACTGATGGCTCACAAGCCACACATTCGAATTTCAATGTTCAAGTATCTGATCGCGGCAAATGGCCATCGTGCCGCCCGGCGATACCCCAGCTAACTGTACCAACGCTAGCTTCGGCTAGTGTGTTGGACGAGACTGGTATTGTACCTGCGCTGGGTAAAACCAGTGTGCAGGACAATATTGACACTGACAATTCTACATCAATAAGTCATCAACCATCTGATCGCGGCATATTGCCATCGAGCAGCCCGGCGGTGCGGATTGACGATGTAATGGACGAAAATTATAGTGAAATCGATGAGGAGTTAGCCACATTGACGGAGGATGTGAGTGTTCTCACAACTCCGGTCAAGGGTAAAAGGACCCGGCCTTCCAGCCGACGTGGCCAAACTCAAACTTCAGTACACAATACTGCAGTAAAGAAGCGCAGACATAACAAGCACAAACCCAACAACGCCGAAAAATTTAAAACGACAAGCTCTGGAACGGGTTATGCTACACTATGCGCTACAAGCAAAAAGAAGTTGGAGGAATATAAAAACAAGAAATTGGAACCGATGGAACAAGAAAAAGCAAACGAACATATGAAGATCTTCGAAGATGCAAAAACTAAAACACTTCCTGAAGAACTTATAAACGCGACGGACCCACAATTCAAACATTGGGTCGACAACGTTCTCAAGGACAACAAACGCTTTCCTTGCATCAATCCAATGACAAAATTTCGGACTCTTGAGACCGAACCTCTAAAAATTGAAGACAGAGACGACGTGGTTGGCCCTCCGCCAAGACGAACTTACAGAGTCCCACAAGCTCTACAAGGACAATTAAAACTTTTTTGCGACGAAATGGTAAGCCAAGGCTGGATACAACCTTCCAAATCGGAATGGTGTTCCCCAGTTCTTATATTGAAGAAGCCGAACGGTGGCTGGAGATTCTTAGTCGATTTACGCGGCGTAAACGCACGAACCAAACCAATATCGTACTACATGCCCGACATGCACGAATGCTGGCAACGATTACGGAATGCCAAAATCTTAAGTACCTGCGATCTGGATCGAGGATACTGGCAATTGAATCTGGACAAAGAATCGCGAATGAAAACAGCATTTGCAACACCATACGGAAACTTCGAGTACAAGGTTGTTCCAATGGGCTTGATATCAAGTGCCCATTATTTTCAACAGGCTTTGGAAGGAATTATGCGAAATCACGGCATTCTATATGAAAGATTGGCCTATGATGCGCAGGAGTTCGATAGCAAAGACGACGCTGGTGAGAAAGTTCGTGGGTTTGTGTCCATCTTTCTAGATGACATTATTCTGTGGTCGAAAGACCCAGAAACCCACAAGAAAAACTTACTGCGTTTATTCGAAGTGCTATCGAAAGAGAAGCTGAGCCTCAACATGAACAAGTGCTACTTTTTTGCCAGATACGTCAAATATCTTGGTATCATAGTAGGACAAGGACAAATGTTCATGAATACGGAGTCAGTGAGATCGATTATCAACATGCCTGAACCCAGTGACTCACAAGCGAATATTCGTATTTTCTTGGGAATGACTGGATTCTACCGAAAATGGATTGATAATTATGCTACAATGGCGTTGCCATTGACGAAATTGCTGAAAAAGGACACTAAATTACCTGAAGCATGGGATGCATCTGCATCACAAAGCGTCAGGGAATTGAAGATGGCTATCACGAGATATCCAGTGTTACGGCAGTTCGACCCGATGAGACGAATTTATATTTGCACGGATGCATCGGGTATAGCGGTAGGAGGAGTGCTCTTCCAATACTACGGAGATCGGCCATGTGCAATTGCATATTGCAGCCGACGGCTAAACGATGCCGAGAAAAACTACTCCGTACAAGAGCAAGAATGCCTCGGAGTCAAATTTACGATTGACAAATTCCGACACTTCCTACTGGCCACACCCTTCGTTATCAAGTGTCTTTCGGACCACCACAGTCTACAATTCCTAAAGAAAGGAAAAGAGACTGGTGGACGTATCGCAAGATGGGCGTTGGCCCTCAGCGAGTACGAATACGAAATTCACTACATACCAGGGACGAAAAATGTGGTAGGTGATGCTTTGTCACGTTTAATTGAAGCAGAAGGGCACAAGACGGCGACACAAACCATGCGCAAGAGTGAGAATCTTGTAAGCATGCATGTGGAGACCCAACAAACCCTAGCTACAATACGAGACATCGACGATATCACCCACGGAACTACGAACGATCACGATACTTTACATTATTCTGACGCTAACATCACCTTCGACGAATTCTTATTCGAAAGGCATCCGACGGCAACAGAAACACTGATGTTCTACAGAGCAACACCAGCTGAGATAACGATACCAATCAATCCAGCAAACTACATGGAATGCCCTGATTTTGCAACATTATACAAAACCATCGGAGATGAACTACGACAGAAACACGACAAGAATCCAGAAGCCAAAACGGCAAAGGAATTCTACACTTGGGACGTGCCAAACAAACTACACGCCAAGATTTCAGAAATGTTGAAAGTACAAGAGGACAGTAAACGCAAGAAGACGAAACTGCCCAAAAACTCACGACGGGTTTGCAATACTTTCAGTAATGCAAACGCCTGGATGAGAAATGACACATATCATATCTACAAAGGACTACTATACAAGGTTTCGAGTATGGGCGAAGATCTATTATGCGTTCCAGACGACACAATAACAACTGGACGTATGACAACAAGAAAGAAGATCNTCGCCGAAACACACNACGGAATAACAAGTATACACCTTGGAGAAAATCGAACTTACTACGAAATACGCAGACGCGTATTTTGGCCAGGTATTGCAAAACATGTGCATGACTATATCCGCACATGTCATGCTTGCCAACGCAACAAGATCGACAGACAATCACCACAAGGGATGCTGAACAGTTTACAACAACCCACAAGAAGCGGTACTCACTACTCAATGGACTTTGTGACTCACTTACCAATGTCATCGAGACATGAGTACACGGCAATCATGGTGGTAGTTGACAGATTTTCAAAACGATTATGGACTATTCCAACATGGGATATAGCCAACGCAAGACTTACTGCGGAATTGTTTATGAAACACATCATCTACGAAAACGGGATATGCATCGAAATCGTATCAGACAGAGATTCAAAGTTTACTTCCAAGATGTGGCAAGACTTTCACGCTGCACTCGGAATAACTTTAAGCCTATCTTCGTCAAGACATCAAAGCACTGACGGACAAACGGAAAGAGCAATTGCACATATTGAAGAACTGATGAGAATGAACATCAACTACAAGCAAAGCAATTGGGTTTCTCTACTACCGAAGATACAATTCACGATAAACACGGCAATAGCAAAGGCTACCGGAGTGTCACCATACTATGCGGAAAGAGGACGACATCCTCTGACAAAATTAGATATGGACAACATCCTACGATCGAGAAAAACCGAAGTTCCACCTTCAATAGACGAGTTCGTGGCTGGAATTGCGAACATAGAACACGAAGTACAAGANAGACTGGTATTGACACGAGAATGGCAACAACGAGGCGACAAAAAGAGACGCATCGTGGGGAATCTTTCCCCAGGCAAATTTGCATACTTATCGACCGAAGGAATCACACTTCCTTGGGATAAGCACNGAACGATCAAGAAACTACGCCAAGAATTTTACGGCCCGTTTAAGATCCTTCGCCAACTCGGACCAGTGTCCTTCGAACTTAAGCTTCCNCCACAATCCCACATACATCCGGTATTTCACGCTCACCTACTGAAAGCTACTGATGAACCCGGATTTGCCATGGGTAAGGCGTCGTCCTTACCTAATGCAGCAGATTCCGACGAGTACACAGTGGAATCATTGGTCGATGTCCGTGGAANCNAAGGGAAAGAACGATATCTAGTGAAGTGGTCTGGCTACCCGTACGAGGAATGTACGTGGGAACCAAAGGCCAACCTCACAAACTGCCAGAAAATATTGCAGAGATTCCACCGCAAACGAAATGACGACGCTCAAAATGATCTGTTCACTTAATGGGATCAGTTCTCCCAGGGATCAGTTTTCCCATGTGAACAGACACTGTTCACACCAGGGATCAGTTTTCCCACAACGTGAGATACTCACGACGTGAACAGGTACTGTTCACAATACGGGATCAGTT
>JGI24538J26636_10000444_pt1 | contig 12084 bp, 9 predicted proteins | sample SouAtlMetagenome_FD_26636 | JGI IMG/M metagenome (IMG submission 26636) | reverse complement strand
ATTTGAAGGGACATTTTGGTACAAATGTATTGTATTGGTCTTCGATCCACCAACTTAAACCAGTCAACGAACCATAGAAAACTAAGCGATGGGGCCGAAACGCCCTCCAAAAACGACGAACCCCGCTGTCCGAAGATCGACCAAATTATAGATGAGCGGAGCCAATTCAGTCCTCAGCCAAGATGACACATTCCTAAGAGCGCCTTCATTATTCATCACCCCTAATAAGGAGAAGTGCAAACCAATGCCTCCCTACCAGACCAGGAGGCATACCACGTGCGTTTCGCGACTCCATCGACAATAGCGAAAGAAACTGAAAAGGCTCGTCGTGAAATCCACTCAAGACTCAATGCCACTGGGATCACGCCATTCGCGCCAAACGACGAGAATTATGATTGGCTCTACTTGCGTATCGACGTCGAAGGCATTTTTTAGATCAAACAGATACGATAGCGATTTGGAAAATCGTCAACTTTGGTTGAGCGGATCTGAAGCGCAAAAATGAACCGCCCTATTTATAAGGCATGAGCAACATATTACTCTTTTTTGCGCTTAATCNTCTTTTTTTATAACACGCTGTCATAGCAAGAGCAAATGCACACATGAAAAAACTCCCCCTGATTTAAATCACAAAAAATATCAAGAAGCATAAGTTTGCTCAACAGAGACATAACCTGCACAAACAAAATCAAAGGAGCTAATGTAGCCTTCTCCGCATTTGCGCTCAAGGTCTGCAATACGAGCAAACCTGATTTTGCAGCCAGCGCGCTCAGCGACCACGTACCAATTGGCACATTGATGTTGAAACAAACCTTAGATCGAAAGTGGGCTGTCTCTGTAGTCGGAGTTTACGAAAATAATTTGTTAAATTAAACTTTTATTTCATGAGGTGTCAGCGTTTGAACTTTCTAACTTCTGACCCGATTAGAAAATTGATTGGTACCCGAAAAATGCACGGGCTTCTATTGTCGCTGGCCTGTTCCTAATGAGGTCGAGCCACCTCGTGAGGTGTTCTGCCTTTTCCAGCGACAAACCGAGATGCTCGTAAATGTGCAACCATGGGAAAAGCGCAATATCGGCTATGCTATAGGCGTCACCACATATGTATTTTTTATCGCTCAGCTGGTCGTCCAAATATTTTATTGTTTGATTCGCGGCCCCACGATGTCTCGCCAATGCGTCTGGATTAGGTGCGTTAGCAAACCGCAACCAATGTTCAACCTGTCCAAAATGTGGTCCTTGAGTAGACGCCTGATAAAAGAGCCAAGCAAGCAGTCGATCGTGCATATTTGGATCGTCTAACAGTCCCCATCCTGTTTTTTGGGCCAAGTTGAACAGTATCGCATTAGACTCTGTCCGGTACTGTTCTCCATCAAAAAGCACAGGGATTTTTCCAACGGGATTTATCGCGAGAAATTCAGGTCCATGTTGCTCGCCTGCGCGGATATTGATCGGAAGGTACTTAAATTCCACTTTCGTTTCGAGCAGGAACACCAATACCTTGAAGGTGTTGATGGTGTCGAATCCATATAATTTCATCATCAGTTTAAGTCTGCCAATACGTGGGCATCACTGGCGTCAGCGCCAGCAGTGATTTAGTGTATTCCGCCTTTGGAGCGGTATAAAGCGCATGTGTCTCGCCAACCTCTTCGATCTTACCATTGCGAAGAACCGCAGTGTCGTCTGCCATCTGGCGCACAACGGCAAGGTTATGGCTGATAAAAAGGATGGTCAGGCCAAACTTGGTCTGTAGGTCTTTCAGCAAGTTCAAAATTTCAGCCTGAATGGACACATCTAATGCAGAGGTCGGTTCGTCACAAATCAAAAAGCGCGGTCGCGCCAAAAGGGCGCGCGCCACGGCGATGCGTTGGCGCTGCCCCCCTGAAAATTGGTGCGGATATTTGGTGATCACTTCAGGTTGCATCCCAACTAACGACAGCATAGAGACCGCCAGTTTCTCGCGTTCCTTCGCATCTTTAACAAAACCATAAAACCACAAAGGTTCGGTCAAAATATCGCCGACTTGGTGACGCGAATTCAGGCTGGAGTAAGGGTCTTGAAACACCATTTGAACCAATTGGCGTGACGGGTGATGGCGGCTGCGTGATTTGCCAAATGGCAGCGCAGTATCGCCTAACGTCATTGTGCCACGACTGGGCGTAATCAATCCGGTGATGGTTTTTGCTAGTGTCGATTTGCCCGATCCACTTTCCCCAACCAGCCCCATAATCGATCCTGGTTTGATATTCAGCGTAACATCATCCAACGCGGTATAAGGAGGTGGTTTACGAAAAAAAGATGTGCGCGGACCAGCAAAGCGCACGGTCAAATTCTTCAAGGACAATCCTGTTAGATCGTGTAGTTGACCTTCAAGCAGCCAGTTTTCTGCAAAGTCTCCCAAGGTCGATACAGTGTCACCCACATCTGGTACGCGGAAACGGTCAATCTTGCGGTCCAGCGGTGGAACTGCGTCCATAAGGGCCTGTGTATAGGGGTGTTTGGGTGTGCCCAATACTTGCGCTGTGTTGCCCGTTTCTATAACGCGCCCTTTGCGCATTACCGTGACACGGTCAGCCACTTGCGCAATCACACCGATGTCGTGCGTGATCAGCATGAATGCAATTTGGCGTTCTTTCGCCAACTGTTGAATTAAGTCGAGAACCTGCGATTGGACCGCCACATCTAGGGCAGTTGTGGGTTCATCCGCGATGATCAATTCTGGATCGGTACTGACCGCCAGCGCGATCACCACCCGTTGGCGCATCCCGCCAGAAAATTGATGCGGGTAGGCTTTGATCCGCTGAGCTGCGTTTTTGATTCCGATCTCTTCAAGTAGATAAACCGCGCGCTTACGGGCTGCGCTTACGCTGACATCCGAGTGGGCCTGAATGGTCTCTATCAGCTGATCCTCAATGGTCATCAACGGGTTTAGGCTGGTTTGTGGATCCTGAAATATCATCGAAATGCGGTCACCACGTACCTTATGGGCTTGTGCAAGTGTCAGAGTGCGCAGGTCCGTGTCACCCAGTGTCAGGGTGCCGTTCGATACATACCCCGGCGATTGCAGCAGCCCGATCGCTGCCGCACCGACAGTGGACTTACCAGCGCCACTTTCCCCAACCAGCCCGTGAATNTCACCGGGCTTGATCGTCATATCGACGNCTTCGATGGCTGTAAAATCGCCAAAACGGGAGGGAAATTTAACTGTAAGGTTTTTNATAGTCAGCATTTAGCGCAACCTCGGGTTAAAGACGTCACGCAGGAAATCGCCAAGGATGTTTATGGACACGACCAGCACTAAAAGGAATACCGTTGGGATCCACAGTATCCACCATTCGCCTGACAACAGGAATTGCATCCCAATACGGATCAGCGTGCCAAGGCTGGGGCTGTCCGCGGGCAAGCCGATGCCAAGGAACGACAGGGTGGCCTCCAGCAAAATCGCCGAAGCCAGATCAACAGTCATGATCACCAAAAGTGGCCCCAAGATGTTTGGCAGGATATGCACAAACATCACCCTCAAAGGATGCTGACCCATTATAATTGCAGCCTGCACATATTCCTTATTCATCTGCACAAAGGTAGAGGCGCGGGCCGTGCGGGCAAAATTCACCCAAAGCGACAGTGCGATGGCCAAGGTCAGTACCGCGACCCGCAGGTCTTGTTGGATTGCAGCGGGCAAAATACCTCGCGCAATGCCGTCGATCAGCAAGGCAGTCAGGATCGCGGGTAATGCAAGCTGAACATCTGCAATGCGCATAACAATGGCATCAAAGCGCCCACCATAATATCCGGCGGCCAGGCCCAGTCCCACGCCAAGAACCGCAGCGATGGCCAGGGCCGACAAGCCGATGACCAGCGACAACCGTGCACCGTACAAAATGGAGGAGATCATATCGCGCCCCTGATCGTCAGTTCCCAGCAGGTACTTAGGGTTCGCCCCGTCCAACCAAACCGGCGGCAACAGGCCATCAAACAAACTGAACGAGGCTAAATCATAAGGGTTCACAAGCGCGATCCACGGTGCAAAAACAGCACCCCAAAGGATTACAACAGCAAAAACTGCAGCAACCATCGCCGCGGGTGAGTGCACGAACAGCCACAACCCTTCGTATTTTTTTACAAACGCTATCATGACACGTCCCTTATGCGGAGACGTGGGTCGATGGCGACGTAAAGCAGATCAACAATAAGGTTTACCAACACAAAGAAAAACGCAATCACCACAAGGTAAACACCCATCACAGGGATATCGACAAAACGGATCGATTCAAGGAACAACAGGCCCATACCAGGCCATTGGAACACGCTTTCAGTGACGATGGAAAAGGCAATGACACCGCCAAACTGCAAGCCAATGATCGTTATCACTGGCACCATCGTATTTGCGAGGGCGTGTTTGTAATGAAGGCTCCGCATCGGCACGCCTCGGGCCATAGCAAAGCGGATGTAATCGGACCGCATGACCTCCATCATCTCAGCGCGGACCAGCCGCATGGTCAGGGTCAATTGGTAAACGCCCAATGTGATTGCAGGCAAAAACAGCGCACGCCACCCATCAATGGCGAACAGCGAACTTTCCCAAGCGCCGATCTGAACTGTGCCACCCCGTCCGAAAGTTGGCAGCCAGCCCAGTTGAACCCCAAAGATAAAAATCAACATAATCCCAATCACAAACGTTGGGATCGACACACCGACAAGTGTGGTCATTAAAATGCTCTGGGTCAGAACACCGCGCGGCTTAAGCGCCGTGTAGACCCCAGCCGGCACCCCAACTAAAAGCGAGATAATCAACGCCACCACCCCTAATTCCAACGTCGCTGGAATACGGCTGGCAATCATATCTGCCACAGGTTGACGGGTGCGATAAGAAAACCCAAAATCGCCTTTCAGCATGTCGCCTGTAAAGCGCGCGAATTGGTAAATAAACGGATCGTTCAATCCCAGTTCTTCACGCAAGCGTTCCTGATCCTCGACAGAGGTTTCCACCCCCGTCATCTGGGTGATTGGATCACCCACAAATCGGAACAACGAAAAGGCTAAAAAGGCGACAGCCAGCATCACAAATACGGATTGAACCATCCGTTTCAGGATAAAATATACCATCGCCCTTTTGCCCTATTTCAAGATCAGTTCACTGTAACCCAGCGCAACATAAAGAAGTTGTCTGCACGTTGTGTCAGGTCGACATTGTCTTTCGCCGCCCAGATCAATGGCTGGGTATAAAGCGGGATATAGGCAACTTCGTCTTGTGTGATTTTCACAACTTCGTTGACCATGCCCTGACGCGCGGCAGGATCGATTTCTTGCTGAATAAGGGGCAGCAATTCATCGACACGTGAATTGGAGTAGTTACCAAAGTTCCACGAGCCCAGTTTACGTTCGTCGTCTTGACTGTGCATTAGGAACCGGATTGGGTGCTCCATATCAAACGTGCCCGGTGACCAGCCCAACAGGTACATGTCGAACTCGTCTGCGCGCAGCTGTGGCCAGTAATCGCGAACCGGACCTGTGCTGAGTTCAGCATCTAGACCAACTGCGGCGAACATAGACGCTGCTGCACGGCACAAGGCTTCGTCGTTGATGTAGCGATCATTGGGGCATTTCAGACCAAACGAAAATCCATCAGGATACCCAGCTTCGGCCAACAACGCTTTGGCGCGTTCCGGGTCAAACGCTGGGCGATCTTTGTTCCCTTCCGAGAAACCGGAAATGCCTTCTGGCACCAACTGGCTTGCTGGTTCAATTTTGCCACGGAACAATACGCGGTCGATAGACGCGATATCGATCGCATGCGCCGCTGCCAAACGCACACGCGGGTCTGTGAACGGGTTCGCATCAGTCACGTCAGAGGAATAAAGCAACGCTTCATGTTCGTGGCCAAAGCCGAACATAATCACACGGGTCTCTTCGCCCTCTAGCACCTTAAAGCCATCGCGCCCCTCAACTTGGGCGACGTCTTGCAACGGGATCGGCTGGATGAAATCAATCTCGCCTGACAAAAGCGCGGCTAGACCTGTGGCGGAATTGCCGATGGGTGTGAACACCGCCTCAGTAATATTGTGATTGACCTCGTCCCACCAGTTTTTATTCGGTGCGAGTGCTGTACGTACTCCAGGATCACGGCTGGCCAAGGTAAATGGGCCTGTGCCATTGACGTTCATGCTCGCAAAGTTTTCTGCATCTCGCGCAGGCAGGGCAGCATCGTTGGCCATCGCCCAGTCCTTATCAAGGATCATGAAGTTAGCGATTGAATCTGGAAAAAGCGGGTTCGGCGCAGAGTTGACGAAATCGATCGTGAACTCGTCCACGACCCGAACATCTGAAACAGGTGCAAACCACGAACGTACATCTGCAGCCTTATCAGAGGCGCGTTGGTAGGAAAACAACACGTCCTCAGCAGTAAACGCAGACCCATCTTGAAAAGTCACACCTTGACGCAGATTGAAACGCCAGCCGTTTTCTCCCGCCAATGGCTCCCACGATGTGGCCAAAGATGGTTCGATAGACATGCCCTTGCCGCGCCGGACAAGTCCCTCATAGATATTGTTCAAGAACGACAAAACCGGTGCCGAGTTCACGGCATGAGGGTCCATTGTTTGTGGGTCGGTGGTTGACGCCCAGCGAAATGTTTCTGCGGATGCGCCCATTGCTGAGATACTCAGCGCGCCTCCCAGTAGTGCAAGTTTCAATGTGTTCATTTTTTCTCTCCGTTGGTTTCAAGCCGCAATTTTATGTTGGTAGACAAGCATACCAGTTCAATTCAAACAATAGGTGATCGAAGGTAGATCCGCGCCTTGCGCCTTTTCTCATTGAGGCAATGTTCCGATATTTTGCACCGCTGTAATTTGTCGCCCCCCCACCACCACAAAAAAGTCAGCAAAAACACCTATGGGCAAGGCCCGTCAAATAACTTACGTTTCCGGGTACCGACCGCTGATTGATCCCTGATAGAATTTTGCAATGCACGGAGGTCCGCAATTCGAAAACCGAACTTCAACAGCGCAGCCCGCGTTAAAGGTCCGGTTTGGGCCGTTTGAGGCGCTCCTTAGATGAAGGTCACTGCCCCCACCCAGACTGCTATTTCTATCAAATTATCTACAAAAGAATTACCGTTTTTGGTTTTTTTGTTTGCTAGTCTTTTTCTGTGTCACTTTTTTTATTTGTATTTTATTTTCGCGGGGTGGGGATGCATCCAAAGAACTTCCAGACCTGTCAGCTGAACACAAACGCCCCTGCGGGATTGGTGTTTAAGTAATTATTATTATCGATAATATTTTTAGAGAGAGCTCGGTTTTGGACACTGTTCTAAGAGAGTTTTAAGGTGAATATTTAAAAATCACAGAAGGTATCACGCAAAATTATGATGTTATCATTTTTACGCACGTTAGATCACCCAATAATAAAGCTCAGAAACACGATAACGGCTTAATAGTCCCACATCGTCCCGTCTTGCAGGCGCACAACCGGATGGCTGCCGGGTTTGTATTCGTACATCGCGGCTTCGGTCTCGTCAAAATCCATACCAAGACCCGGGGCATCGCTGACATACATCATCCCGTTTTGCATCACATGATCTGACGGAAATAGCGCATCGCATTCCGGCGAGCCAAGCACGAGGTATTCTTGGACCCCAAAATTTGGAGCCCATGCGTTCAAGTGATGCTGGGCCGCCATCGAAATTGGCGAATGGCTCGGCGCTCCGTGAAATCCGGTGCGCACATGATGCATGCCAGCCAAATCAACGATCCGTTTCATAGGGGTAATGCCACCACCATAGGTCACAGCGATGCGAATGAAATCGATCAATTCATTTTCGATCAGCTTGTTGCAATCCCAGACTGAATTGAATACCTCACCGATGGCGATAGGCGTCGTCGAATGTTGCCTGATCAGGCGCAGCGCGTCTTGGTCTTCAGCGGGGGTCGGGTCCTCTAACCAATATAGGTCCACGGGTTCGACAGCTTTGGCGAATGCTGCCGCTTCACGCGGGCGAAGCCGGTGGTGCACATCATGCAGGATTTTTAGTTCGGGCCCAAATTTGGCACGAATATCGGCCAAGGCTTGCGGCATGTAGCGCATGTATTGGTCCGTGTCCCAAATCTCAGTCTTGGGAATGATCCCACTGAAATCGGTCATATAATCGCCCTTGCCACCCTTCTCCTCGGGAACCGCATAACCCGCAGTGGCCATGCCCGGAATGCCACATTGTACCCGCACAGCCTTGTACCCTTGCTCGACATAGCGCGTGATGTTGTCCATCAGGTCGGGTAAATCGGCACCTGTCGCATGGGCGTAAACCATCGCTCCATCCCTGCTTTTGCCGCCGAACAAATCATATAGCGGCATGTTCGCAAGCTTGCCCTTAATGTCCCAAAGCGCCATGTCGATCGCGCCAAAGGCGGCCATCGCAATCGGGCCGCGCCGAAAGTACGCGCCACGATAAAAGAACTGCCATATTTCTTCACTTTTCCGCGGATCCATGCCGGTCAGATTTGGAATAAGGTAGTCGGTCAAATAGGCAGCGGGCAGGGTTTCGCGGTTGTTCAGCGTCGCATCGCCAAGGCCGTAAACCCCTCGATCCGTCATGATTTTGAGCGTGACATAATTTTTGCCCGGCCCACCAACAAAGACCTTTGCGTCTGTAATTTTCATGGTGCGTCTCCTTTTGCTGTTTGGGGCTCATCCGTGCCGATGACGCCCCCCGATTGGCACGCCCAAAACGTGGCATAAAGCCCACCAAGGCCCAGTAATTCGCCGTGACTGCCTTGCTCGATAATGCGCCCTGATCCATCATGATGATCCTGACGAGTTCAGCTATCGTGGACAGGCGGTGGGCAATCGCGATGACAGTTTTGTCTTGCAGGGCAGCCTGAATTTTCGTCTCGGCCGAGCGATCCAGTGCGTTTGTTGCCTCGTCCAATATCATGATCGGCGCATTCTTTAGGATCACGCGGGCCAAGGCCACACGTTGACGTTGCCCGCCCGACAGTTTCACACCGCGTTGGCCGACATGGGCGCCATAGCCACACCGCCCTTCGCTGTCTTGCAGCCCAAGGATAAAGTCATGGGCGTGGGCGTGTTTTGCGGCGTAGGTTGGTCTTAAGCATCGTATCCTCCCATGATGCGTGAATAATATGTGCAGCTCTTAGGCCGCTACGTCAGATCGCTTCCAGTTTCCACGCCAAAGGCGGCGATGAAACAGTGGAAATTTCAAGAGTTCTTCCCAGAACATCAGGGACAAGACCCATGCCGGATGCACGTCAAATATAAGTACGGCGATAGCTGTCGCAGGCACACGGAACAGCCATTGCGAGCAAACAAAAATATGCATCACATAGATCGTGTCGCCGCTCGCACGCAGCGTGTTGCCACAGATTGCGTTGGATTGCTTGGGAAACGGCAGCACCAAAAGGACCAGCGCAAAACTAGCCAAATAGGCGCGCGTGTCGGATCCAAGTTGCGGATAGATTACGTCTGGCAAAAGGCACAAAATCCCGTAAACGGCGGCCACCAAAGCGGCAGCAACAAAGCCCACTTGCCAAGAAGCGCTTAGAAATTTGTCCAGCGTGGATTCGTCTCGTTTTTGGCCCAAAAGCTGTGCCACGATGATCCCCGTGGCTTGCGCCCATTGCATCCCAATCGTACCCGCAATCATAACCCACGGCATGATCAGGGTCATAGCCGCAAAGGCCGCGATGCTCATCTGGGAAAAGATCAGCATGCTAACACGGGTCGAAAAATTCGCGCTGATAAAGGTAACTGCGATGGGCCATCCAAATGTCACATGGCGCCGGATCGTTGCCCCGAATGTCCCGTTGCGCCAGCCTTTGACTTGGCGCAGGTCGCTGTCAAACCGCCAAGCCATCGCGGTTAGAAACCCAGCCTGCACCACAATCGCAATCGCGCTGCCCAGCGCAGCACCTGCAACGCCCATTGCAGGAAAGCCAAAGTAGCCATGGATCAAGATCACACTGAGACAAATGTTAATCGGCACCGACAACATATATCCATACAAGGGCAGCTTCGTTCGCCCCGAGCCATTAAAATGAGAGCCGATATTTTGGCCGACAGATTCAGCCAAGATTACGAAGATGAAAATTGACAGATAGGCCCAAGCATCGGCCGCGACGCTGGCGTCTGGAGCAATTGCCAACAGGATCGCTTGGCCAAAAAGAAGCAACACTGTCACCCCTACAACGCCGATCCCGACCCCCAGAGCAAGGCCAGATGCCAGCACGGATTTCATGAACACCAGATCTTTTGTCCCGAAGGCCTGTGCTGTCCGGATTTGCAGGGCGCTGGAAAACGCAAAAATAAAGCCAGAAACGAAACCCGCAATTGTTGCGGCCAGTCCCATTGCTGCCAGCGACACCTCGCCCAGAGACGAAACAAGCCAGCCGTCGATGACAACCGTGCCATGCAGCAAAATCGCCTTGACGGTCATCGGCCAAGACAGAGAAAACACGTCCCTCGCGTCAGGCGTGGATTGCGCTTCTAAAGGTTGCTTGCGCATATCCTAACCATCATTATTTTCGAAATAGTTGGCGTTCGTGGCCGTAATGCTCGCGATAGTCGCATCAAGTCGGGACAAATGCGCCATGCCTGCGGTGATCGCAGTGTCGACGTCATGGGCACAAATCGCGGCGGCGATGGCCTTATGATCTGCGACAAGCTCCGGCATCCGCCGTTCTTTTTCAAGACCAAGCATGCATAGACGGTCGACTTTGGCTTTTTCCTCCAGGATCACCTCGAAGGCGTAGTCCACCTGACCGATTTCGCACAGGGTCTTGTGGAATTCATAGTCCAACCGCCCGAACAGATCGACGTCCTTGTTCTTTACAGCTTCTTCTTGCTGGGCCAGTTCTGACTGCAACAACGCCTGCCCCTTGTCGTCACACAATGCCGCGGCACGGCGAAGGACTTCAGTTTCAATCGCGGCACGGATAAAGCGCGTCTTTTCAATTTTACGCATGGAAAACCGGCGCACTTCGGTGGCGCGTTGCGGGCGGATCAACAGCATATCCAGATTGGCGAGCCTGCTGAATGCATCACGCACAGGTTGGCGGGACACGCCAAAGCGCGCAGCAATCTCTGCTTCGGAAATGCGGTCTCCGGGCTTTAGCTCTAATGATAAAATCTGGTCGTGCAGATGATCGAATACTTCGTCGACGCTGGTGCGCCTTGCCGCTTGGGCGGTCGCATGTGGCATTTAAAAAGCTCCTTCCCACCGACTAATATCCCAAATTCTACGGAATAACAATCTGGTATGTTAGACTAGTATTCCATGTCAATTCGACTAGTATTCCAGCTTAGTGAACGTGATTCGCTGGGCGTAGGAGTCAGCAAGACGACGTAAGGGGAGATGACGATGTCCGGTGTAGATCTTAGCAATATCGTAAAGAAATACGGCGCCTTTCAGGTGGTCCACGGGATCGATCTGACGGTTGCGGAAAAGGAATTTGTCGTGCTTGTTGGCCCTTCTGGCTGTGGCAAATCGACGACCTTACGTATGATTGCAGGCCTAGAGGAAATCACCGCAGGCGAGCTGTCAATTGATGGCCGTCGCATGAACCGCGTTGCCCCAAAAGACCGCGATGTGGCGATGGTTTTTCAGAACTACGCGCTTTATCCACACCTGAATGTGGCCGACAATATGGCGTTTGGTTTGCGCATCCGCAAAATGCCCAAGGCCGAGATTAAGACGACGATTGATGATGTCGCAGGCATCCTTGGGTTGACCGAATATCTGGATCGCCGCCCCGCTGATCTGTCTGGTGGACAGCGCCAACGTGTCGCCATGGGCCGCGCCATTGTGCGCCATCCCAAGGTATTTTTGTTCGACGAACCGCTGTCCAACCTTGATGCGAAACTGCGCACCCAGATGCGCGCTGAGATTAAGCGCTTGCACAAACGGCTTGGCGTCACGTCGATCTATGTGACCCACGATCAGGTCGAAGCGATGACGCTTGCTGACCGGATTGTCGTGATGAACGATGGCCGGATTGAGCAGATCGGCACCCCAATGGAATTGTTCAATAACCCCGCCAATACATTCGTTGCAGGCTTCCTTGGATCGCCACC
>JGI24538J26636_10000439_pt1 | contig 12180 bp, 11 predicted proteins | sample SouAtlMetagenome_FD_26636 | JGI IMG/M metagenome (IMG submission 26636) | reverse complement strand
GATATACTCGTTTACCATATTGGAATTACTCCCATTATAGCCTACTTGTTGTTTTTTATAAAAACAAAAGACATCGACAAGTCTTCAAGCAGTTCAACTAAAGTTCAAGCAAAGATTGGCGCGGGCGTTTTGCTCGCTACTCTGATATTTGTAATCATTTTATTTGTGTGGTCTGAACGGAAATCAAGCATACAGATGTATAAGGATGAAGTTTCTATTTCAGGACCTTACGGATTAACTATTCCCTTTGCTGAAATGGATTCTATCGTATTACTTGAGAAAATCCCTAAGATAAGATTACGTCTGAACGGGATATCCACGAGCAACGTCTCAAAAGGTAAATTTAAAGGAGCGGGTCAAAGTAGATACCATTTGTTACTGGACAAACCTTACAAACAAGCCGTAATCATTTATAGGTCCAAGGACATTCCAGTAATTATTTCGCTTGATCAAGTTGAAGAAGAAGAACTCTATATCTCTTTGAAAGAGAAATTAGAAGCGCTATAGTTGTATTCCCTTTGAGTTACCTCTTACGAATACCTCCCAGAAATTCCGAGCAAAACCCCAGCCATATCCTGCATTCATGGTCTTTGTAGTCTTTATGACAAGCAAGGCAACAGATAGATTTTCTTTGAACAAGGCGGCAAAGAATACCACCGACATATAGACTATATAACCTACAAAAGGAAGCAGCGTCCAGGGAATTCCGGTATATAAATAAGATAGGGCCAGTAGTAAACTAATCCTTCTGTACATGGTAAAGAGTAATGGAAAAAGATGGGTGATTTTTAAATTGCCTGCATGCGCTTTAGCTAAAAGAGGACGAGCTGCACCAAACCTAAATACCTGACGTCGAAACTGACCGATTGATGTTCTTCTTTTGTGATAAACAAAAGCGGACTCAATGAAAGCACTATGAGCTCCATGAGCAATAAGCCGTATACTTAGCTCAACATCCTCACCACAGATGAAATTCTCATCATATCCACCTACACTTTTGAATAATTCCGAATGTATACCCATATTGAAACCGCGCGGATGGTAAGCCGTGAGCGAACTTTTTCCTCCTCGTATTCCTCCTGTAGTCAAAAAAGATGTCATCGAGAAACTGATCGCTTTTTGCAGGTCCGTAAAATCCTGAGAAGCAGCATCAGGTCCTCCAAACAGGGTTACGTCTTTGTGGTTATCTAAAAAGCTTTCTATAGATTTTAAATATCCGCTAGGAATAATACAATCTGAATCTAAAAAGATAAAGAAATCAGCAGTAGCTAAATTTGCGGCTCTATTGCGCGCGTCTGAAACAGGTAAAAATTCCTCGTAGTAAATTTCTAAAGGTAGTTTTGATAAAAAGGGTGCTAATAACGGCCTTAACTCATCTCCTGGTGTACCGTCTCCTAAAATAACCTCGAATTTCTCCTGCGGATAATCTAATTCTACCAGGCTTTGCAAGAATTCAGTGACCTCCTCAGGTCTTTTGAAAGTAGGGGAAATCAGAGCAAACTTGGGATTTGACATTAGTCTAAACCAATTTTAGCATCAACTGTATAATCATGCTTTTTTGTACTTACACGTAATAACAATTCTGCCATAAAACCAACAGCGAAAAGCTGAACGCCTAAAATAGTTAAGGTCAAGAGAATATAAAACAGTGGGTTTTCGGTGATCAGCCCAACCTCCATACCCTGACTTAGCGAATACAACTTAAAACCTCCTAAGTAAGCGAGCAAGACCACTGATAGCAAAAACATCAATGAACCCGCGGCACCGAAAAAGTGCATGGGCCTTCTCCCGAACTTGCCCATGACTGCTAGAGTACCAAGGTCAAGAAAACCGTTAACGAATCTGTCTAAACCAAATTTCGTTGTGCCGTATTTGCGAGCCTGGTGCTGAACAACCTTCTCTCCAATCCTATCAAAACCCTTGTTTTTAGCCAGGAATGGAATATACCGGTGCATCTCACCATAAATTTCCACATTCTGAACCACCTCTAACCGATAGGCCTTCAAACCACAGTTAAAGTCATTTAATTTTATCTTAGAAATCCTACGCGTTGCAGCGTTGAATAACTTTGTCGGTAAAGTTTTTGTGATGGGATCGTATCGCTTTTGCTTCCAACCAGAAACTAAATCATAATGATCCTCTAGGATCATTCTCCTTAATTCAGGTAATTCCTCTGGACTGTCCTGCAAGTCGGCATCCATAGTTACGACCACTTCGCCCGTACAAGCCTTGAAACCTTGATTTAAACCAGCGCTTTTGCCCTGGTTCTTCCGGAATGAAATGGCCTTAACATGAGGATTTCGTTGACGCAAACCTTCTATAACGGACCAGCTGTTATCCGTAGAGCCATCATTAACGAAGATGATCTCGTAGCTGTACGACTCGCGCTCCATCACTCGTGCAATCCAATCCGTTAATTCCGGAAGGCTTTCCTCCTCATTAAAAAGAGGTATGACTATACTTAGGTCGAGTTTAAACATCAATATTTAATTCTTAAACGAATTCGTCAGGGTTGTTTTTTTTCATTGCAGCAGCAACGATTAAACCAACCACAGCATTAAACATGATACTAAAAGCAGCACTTTTAAGCTGGCCCAAAATACCAAAAGGCTCACTGCCCTGTACTTTGTCTATAATTTCAGTTATCTGGTCATCAGACATTCCGCTACCTTCGAGTTTATCTAAGGTTGTATCAATAATCAGCTCCATAATTTCTGATGCAAATTCAGGATCAACTACTCCAAATAAAAGTATGGTAAAACCACTGCCAATCGCAGTCGCAACTACCCCACTTATGATGTAAGTGCTAAAAACATCTTTAAAGGTGGCATATCCACCTTGGCTTTGTTTGACTTTAGAAATGGCAAAAACGTAAATACCTATACCGATGAAGAAAATCAATATCCCCGGACCTGCCATGGTGAAAATTGTTTTATCAATGATATAGGCATAAAGTATGTACAATACGTTCAAGGCACCAAAGATGCTTCCGTATTTAATGGCGATATTTTTAATAGTCGGGTTCATTGTATTCAATTTAGGTTTCCACAAATATAATTGAACATAATGATTAAATTTCATGAAATATGTTGCTATCTCAGATTCGAAGGCCTTAACTTTGCAGTGGGCAAGTCTCACACAACCAGCTCCTGATGAATCCCCCAGGGTGGGAACGCAGCAAGGGTAATTAGTCGTAGCGGTGTGATGTGAGTAGCTTGCCCATTTTTTGTGCCTTCATATTTCGGAATAATGTACTTTTACTTCGCACAATAATCTCAACAACAGCAACATGAAATTTTTCATTGACACGGCAAATCTTGCCCAAATTAAAGAAGCTCAAGATCTTGGAGTTCTTGATGGTGTAACTACCAATCCATCATTGATGGCTAAAGAAGGTATCACTGGTCAGGCTAACGTTTTAGCTCATTACAGAGCAATCTGCGATATCGTAGATGGCGATGTTAGTGCCGAAGTTATCTCTACAGATTTCGAAGGAATGGTAAGAGAAGGAGAAATCCTTGCTGCATTAGACGAGAAAATCGTTGTTAAGATTCCTATGATTAAAGATGGTGTAAAAGCCTTGAAGTACTTTTCTAACAAAGGTGTGAAAACTAATTGTACCCTAATTTTCTCTGCAGGTCAAGCATTAATGGCAGCGAAAGCAGGCGCAAGTTACGTGAGCCCTTTCATAGGTCGCTTGGATGACATAAGTACTGACGGTCTTGGATTGATCGAAAGTATACGTTTGATATTTGACAATTATGCTTTTGATACAGAAATACTTGCTGCTTCTGTTCGTCACCCAATGCACATTATTGAATGTGCTCAAATTGGTGCAGATGTTATTACCGGCCCCTTAAGTGCAATGGAAGCGTTAATGAAGCATCCCTTAACTGATATTGGATTGGCTAAGTTTTTAGCAGATCACGCTAAAGCTAACGGCTAAGCAATCTCTCATAAAGTCCCAAAGAGCTCCGCCTATTGCGGAGCTTTTTTTTTACCTTAAACTCGCGAGAAATTCAATCCTTATGGTATACACGATTTATCCAGAAAGCATTAATGATAAAGTTATTTCAGACTGTGTAGAGCGTTTGTTAAAGGGAGAAACGGCCATCATACCTACCGACAGCGTATATGCAGTTGTAGGAGACTTTCAACACCCAAAAGCGTTGAAAAAATTGGCTGACATAAAAAGGGAATCTGTTAAAGAGTCCGAATTTTCATTCCTTTTCACCAACCTTAGTCAAGTTTCTGAATATACACAAAGTGTTAATGGTGCTGTTTTTAAGTTTATAAAACGTTGCCTACCGGGTCCTTATACTCTGATACTAGAGGCGAATATCAATCTAGCGAAAAAGCTAGGACAAAAGAGAAAAACCATAGGTATTAGGATTCCAGATAATACAATTGTTCAGGCGTTAGCAGAGAAATTAGGACGCCCATTAGCCAGTGCATCCTTGCACCATGATGATGATGTACTACAATATCCAACCGATCCAGAGGAAATAATTGCCGCCTATTCAGATAAAGCAGATTTTATAATTAATGGTGGCTGGGGAGATAACGTACCTTCNACGGTAATTGACCTTAGTGAAGGGATACCTGTCCTTATCAGAGCTGGAAAAGGAGATCCTGATGTGATAGGATAAATTCTTTAATACCTATTCTATCCGGCTTTCCAGCAAAATTTAAAGGCGTGTTATCTAATACTATAGCTTTTTTAGGACGTCCTATTCTTGGTAAAAACGACAATGCCTTTAATGCAGATAAAGTTTGGTCCACTGAAGTAAGTACTAAAACCGCATGTTCTCCGAATGTAGAATCCGTATTACTACTAATGAGCGCTTCTAATCCATGTTCAGATAATGTACGCTCCCATTCCTCAGGATGAATTTTTATACCTCCAGAATTGATCACGAAATCATTCCTACCTATAAACTGAAATGAACGTGGGCCCGTTAATTCAACGATGTCATGGGTCTCCAATTCCTTAATATTCAGATGCGGCGCAGTAATCACCAAGCAACCTTGATCCGTAATGCTAAAAGACGTACTACCGACAGATTCATAAACATGATCACCCAATCGCCTCACGGCAACATGAGAAGCTGTTTCTGTCATTCCATAGCCGATAAACACGTCTTGCTCAGTAGGCACATCATAAACTGCTGAGATAGGGCTTCCTCCCAACAATACAAGCCCCTTGAACCCCTCGAGTATACCTTCTTCTATTGATGTTATGTATTGCGCAGGGGTTAAGGGCAGGAAATCAATATTCTTTAACTCGGATGGGGTAAGGTGAGGTTCTTCTAGGACCAATTGAAGTCCACCCAAACATGCCCTAATGATCATCATTGCTCCTCCGGTAAATTTTGCTGGAAGGCATAACAGCGCAATGTTTCCTGGTTTTAAATCAAAATAGTCAATCGTTGCGGAAGCAGAGGCAAATAATGTCGTTCTATTGTGCTCTAAGATTTTATTTTTACCAGTAGATCCGCTGGTCGAAAAGGCAAGACTTTTTTCATTATTTAGACAAAAACGCACGACTTTTTGGACATCGCTAATCCACAACGGAACTACCTCTAAATCAATTAATTCAGATGCACTATGCCACTGATTCAAACAAAAGAATTTTGTTTTTTGATGAACAGTCATTTTGGGTATAGTTTTTGTTTCTTGCTGAGCAATTATGATAACAATTAGAACGCTGTTAATATACGCCATCATCTGCTTTTTTAGCAGTACGCTATACGGAAGTATCGACGGTGAATTCGCGTGGGTAATTGTAAAGAACCAAAATACAGACAAACCGATAGAGGGAGTTACTGTCACTATAAATAACGTGTTTGTTGGTGAAACTGGTGCTTTAGGAAAGTTGCGTATTCCGCTAGGGGAAACTGATGATGTTTTTGCGTTTTATCATACCAGTTACGCTGCAAGGACCTTTCAGCGGAGTCAATTGATGCGAATGAACTACCAGGTTGGCCTTAGGCAAAGTGTATTGAACATTCAAGAGGTGGTGATAAAAGCGAACCGCGTTGAACAAGATAACAGGAAATCAGCCCAAGAGATCAGAACGATTGATGCGAAAAGAATGTCGTCTCAGTTCCAAGGAAATACAGCAGATGCATTGGCGTTAGATCCAAACGTATTTATTCAAAAAAGTCAAAGCGGCGGCGGATCGCCTATGATTAGGGGNATGAGTACATCTCGNATTCTACTCTTGGTAGACGGAATACGAATGAACAATGCTATTTTCAGATCGGGTAATGTCCACAATGTGATCAGCCTAGATGGCACAACCATCTCCAACATGGAAATCACCTTAGGCCCTGGAAGTGTACTTCACGGATCGGATGCCATGGGTGGCGTTATGCACATCAATACTTACGATGCTCACTACGGAGATTCGACTGAAGTAATCCAGAGCTTAGTTTTTGACCTTAGTAGTCATAGTTCTCAACTCACCAGACGCCCTAATTTCAGATTAAATTATGGAGGTTCAAATTGGGCGGGAATGACCAGTATGACCTACTCTCAATTCCGAGATTTAAGGATGGGGTCTAACGTGCACTCATGGACTCCTGAGCACCACTTATCCAACACAAGAATTCCGCTCGTTCCGGTTAGTTTTGGTGGGCTAGATACGACTATGGATATGGGTATAACGTCAACCAGGTTACGAGACACTTTGAGTCAGCCCAAAACAAGCTATGAGCAAAGGAACTTAACCCACAAGTTGAAATTTAGAATAAACGAACGATCAGAGTTGAAATTCGGGCTTTATGCGAGCCAAACTAGTTCTGTCAATAGGTACGATCGTTTTAGTCAAACCGACTTGAATGGACGTCCTAAATATGCTGTGTGGAATTATGGGCCCCAGTTTTGGGCAATGTCTTTTTTGGCCTTTGAAAACCGATCAAAAACAAAGTATACCGACTGGTTTAAAATAACTGCCTCGACGCAAGGGTTTCAAGAAAGTCGAATTGTGCGGAAATACAAAAACATGATAGGCAGGGATCAAACGGAACAAATGAAAATTGCCCAACTAAATATGGATGCTTCTAAAGAGTTATCAGATAAATTCCAGATCATTTATGGTTCAGAAATTATCGTTAATTCACTCCGTAGTGACGGAAAGCACTTTCACTCCTTAAATCCTGATTCTACGTGGGAAGCTCAAAGTCGATATGCCGATGGCTCCACCTGGAATAGTGCATCTGTATTTTTGAGTACCAATTACGACATCTCATCCTCCATGGCTCTGTCCTCTGGAGTCCGCGTGAACAAAATAGCGATGTTCACCCCTATTGAATTCAATGGTTTTCAAGAGGATGCTCAGCTGAATTTCCTTGCTCCTAGTGGNTCCTTGGGNCTCACCTATTATAAACCGAATTTTAAATACTTCATTAATTTAAGTACGGGCTTCAGGGCTCCAAACATAGATGATGCCAGTAAGGTTTTCGACTCTCAACCAGGGTTTTTGATTGTCCCCAATACTGATTTGAGAGAAGAACGTTTGTATAGCTCAGAGGTGGGCATGAAACAAAAGCTGAATCAATGGCTTGCACTAGACGCTAGCTTCTATTATAGCTATTTAAACAATGTAATGCTTAGAGCGCCCTTTGAATTCCAAGGAAGCGACAGTGTTTTTTATGACGGTGAATTTTCTCAAGTATTGGCGGTGCAAAATCTTGATTATGCTTGGATTTGGGGCTACCAATTTGGTTTACGTAGTGAACTTAGTAAACGGCTGTTTTGGACCGTTCACTGGTCTCATCCATTTGGACGTGATAGCCAAGGAGAAACCTTAAGGCACGTAAACCCATTCAATGCTACATCTCAAATAGTCTATCACAGAAAGAAATGGTCTTGCAACTTGACTTTACGATATAATGGCGAAGTAGCTCCTGAAGACATGCCATTTAGTGAGCGATCTAAGCTTGACATGTATGCCATCAATGACCTTGGACAAGCATATAGCCCAGCTTGGTATACCATGAATATTCAAAGCACTTACGAGGTAAATAAGAATATCGTTCTACGAGTCGGCATGGAAAACTTAATGAACATCAAATACAGGCCTTATTCAAGCGGGATTAGTGCCCCTGGGAGGTCTGTGTTTATTGCTTTAAGAGGTTCGATCTAAGCGAAGACAAATCCCAACCTTGATTTACGTCTTTACCCATCTTTATCACCCCGTCAATCACCTCAAGGGGGCCAGGAATATTGTTCGTGTAAAGACTTCCAGTACCAAGGCCTTGAGGTATGGTGTTTTTCTTTGTGAAAACCCATTGTGCAATCGCATTTAATCCCACGTTACTCTCTAAAGCTGAGGTAGCCCACCACTTAATTCCTCTCTCTTCAGCAAGGCTTACCCAATCATTACTACCGCTCCAGCCTCCTATGAAACTTGGTTTCAAAATGATAAACGGCGGATTAACATCATCCAATAATTGACGTTTTTTTTCTAATGAGTAGAGTCCAATTAAACTCTCATCTAAAGCTACTGGAACCTGCATTAAGCGCACAGCTTTAGCTAAGTCCGTATTGTTACCTGCTGGTAAGGGTTGTTCTATACTATGTACTTGAATATCCGATAAATAACCACTTACTTTTACGGCGGCATCTAAGTCGAAAGAACCATTAGCATCCACACGAATCTCAAGCTCAGTACTATTAAAACGCTCTCTTATACCTGCTAAAAGCGTTTTTTCTGTATCCCAGGATAGTGCGCCTATCTTCATCTTTAAAGTCTTAAAACCCTCGGCTAAGCGTTGCTCTATTTGATCAATCATAAANCGTTGATCACCCATCCAGATTAAACCGTTTATTGCCTGACTACNNGTGCCTGAAGTGAAATCGGACGGAAAATGACAAAATCCATTATTTAAATGGCTAAAGGCTTGTTCTAAAGCAAACTGTATACTTGGAAACATTTCATTTGCTGCGAATAACTCATCAAATCCTAAGTGAATATTAGTTGCTGTCCAAGAGAGCTGAGTCTCTAATTCGGGGATATCATCTGCGGAGAGGCCTCTCAAAATACCAACCTCACCCCAACCTTCTAGGTCGTCCTTAATAATCTGAAGGAAAAAACTTTCCTTTTGTCTCAAAACACCCCTTGAGGTACCGCTCGGCTCTTTGAATTCAAGCTGATAGGAAAAGAACGTGGCTCGCATCATAGCACCATGCTTAATGCGGTGGAAACACAATACAGCAAGGTAACCAGAGCTGTTGGCTTCAAAAGAGCATCTAATTTCTTTGATGAGTCAGCCGTCATGAACTTTCTATATAAGAAGCGAAGTAGTAATTGAAAGAGGATGTGAGCTACAAGTGGGTAATAACTCAAAGACTCGATTGTTATTATAATGGCAAATATTAAATTCAACATCATTGATAGCATCAATAACACCTTAAAATAACCTCTACCCCATAGATATCCATAACGTACTACTAAGGTTATTTTACCATGCCGCTTATCACCCTCTATATCTCTCAAATTATTTAAGGTAAGAACAGCCGCACTCATGGCTCCAGCAACAGATGCTGGCAATAGGTCCAGTACATAGAATGAATTCGTATGTATGGCAACCGACCCTAAAACGCCCACATACCCAAAAAAGATAAATACAAAAACATCACCTCCACCCCAGTATGCATATGGATTTTTCCCTAATGTATACGATCTCGCTGACCAAACCGCAAGAATATTAAGTGACTGGAAAAGGACATTCAATATTAAGTTTTCAAAAGCCAAGTACGACAAAAATGCACCGGAAGTAAGTGCTAGCAGGGTAAATAACTGTACCGCGTTTCGCATTTTTTTTTCTGAAATAGCACCTGAGGCAACAGCGCGCTGCTCACCTTGTTTATCTGTATCAGTTCCTCTAATCCCGTCACCTAAATCATTGGCATAATTCGATAAAATTTGGTAGCAAAAACTCGTTAACACCGCCAGAAGAAAAATGGACCATTTAAACGATGACTTATCATGGTAACATGCTAAACCTGAGCCTAATGCTATTACGGCAAAAGCTAGAGGCAACGTACGCATACGAGCTGCTTGAAACCAGATTCGGAGTCGAAAAGCAGGTCCTACTTCTTGCACTGTATTTTTCATTTAATAAGGTGCATTGCGTGGGCTCTTCAAGGTCATGTGTAATGAATCCATGTTTTTAAAAAGCGCTAGGTTTGAATTAAGGAAACATTGGATATTTTCCAAAGTCTGGATCTCTTTTTTCTAAAAATGCCCTCTTCCCCTCTTGAGCTTCATCAGTAAGGTAATACAGTAAGGTTGCGTCTCCAGCGAATTCCATTAGACCGCGTTGACCATCAAGCTCAGCGTTTAAACCTCTCTTGATCATACGAAGCGCTAATGGAGATCTTAGGATGATGGTCTTACACCACTCTACTACCTCGTCCTCAAGCTTATCCAGAGGCACTACCTTATTTACCATACCCATATTAAAGGCTTCTTCAGCGGTATACTGGTTACATGTAAACCAAATCTCACGTGCCCGTTTTTGCCCCACATGTCTGGCAAGGTAAGAGGAGCCAAATCCTGCATCAAAAGAACCTACTTTAGGACCTGTTTGACCAAAAATAGCATTNTCAGAGGCGATCGTTAGGTCACACACAACGTGAAGAACATGTCCCCCACCAATAGCATAACCATTTACCATGGCTATTACCGGCTTGGGCAGTGAACGTATTTTATGATGAAGATCAAGTACATTAAGCCTTGGCACACCATCTCCTCCGATGTATCCACCGGTACCTTTTACATTTTGATCTCCACCTGAACAAAATGCCTTTTCGCCCTCACCCGTAAATACAACCACACGAACGTCTTGACGTTCTCGTGCAATTTCCATGGCGTCTAACATATCCATATTAGTTTCAGGACGGAATGCATTATAAACGTGAGGTCGAGTAATCGTGATCTTTGCAATCCCGTTATATAATTCAAATCGGATGTCACCGTATTCTTTTATTGTGGTCCAATTCCTTTGTGCCATTTTAAGTTCTTTTTAGTAATTCATATGCTGCAGTGTTATCTGCATCCATAGTACGGGCTTCTATAACAAGCGTACCTGACACTTGTTTAGCCATTGAGTCGGTCAATTGCTGCTGGTCGGTCACACAAATATAAGCCACNCCAAACCCAGAGCAAAGTGCTTCAAAATTGACTTTTTGCTCGTTTGCAAACAACCGTTGTGTTTTACTCGACAAGGCCCGTTTTCCTGGCAACCAATCGAATATCGCACCAACACTATTATTTAAAATAATTATCGTCAGGTTTAAAGGCAAAGAAGGCAGGTTTAGTGCATTAGAGTCATAGATAAAGCTTTGATCCCCAATGATACAGAAGTGTCTTTCTTTGTGACGCGCCAGTGATGCACCAATAGCTGTACTCAAACTTCCATCTATGCCCGAGATACCACGATTAGCGTATAGGTTGACTGGCCTATTAAAAAATGAAAAATATCGCACAGCTGTGCTGTTAGCAAGGTGTAAATGACTCCAATCTGGAATGTTATGAAGCACATTCTTAAATACCAACGCATCTGACCATAATAGATCTACGCGATTATAATCCTTCTTCACGGAGGAAGATTGGATCAACTGTCCTTTAAATTTAAGCTTGAATTCAACCGGGACTTGATCCAATGCAATGTGAATAAACTCAGACGCATCTGCGACATTCCAGGACTGATAACAATCAAGATGAACATGTACTTTTAGATCCAATGCTCTGAGGTGAAATTTCGGAGCTTTATCTATCCACTGTCCACCCATACTAATCATCCCTTGGGGAGCAAAAGACAGCAGTTCAGAGATAGGCCTAGTATTGGGTAAATCTAATAAGCCCGACGCCGGGTCTACAAAACACGTAAAAGCATCATTACCTAAACTCAGGTCTTTGCGTATTTTTAGGGACTGCTCATGAGACAGTTGACCAAAAATTACAGCGATTGAATCACACTGGGACAACACATGTAATGCACGGGTTAAATCTACCTCATCTTTACTACGGTCGACCGTGAAGTTCATGGTCGATTTTTTAGACATTAAATCATATAAAGGCTCTTGAAATGCGACGTTAAGGTGTATAGGTGCTCTTGTATCCAGCACTTGTTGAGACAAGAAAGAGAGAGATTGCTTCAGAGACAACTC